>ERZ808028.992-NODE-992-length-19053-cov-5.556651_pt1 | contig 19053 bp, 27 predicted proteins | sample MGYA00380184_ERZ808028 | MGnify/ENA primary metagenome ERZ808028 (study PRJEB31490, sample SAMN06133397) | mouse gut metagenome | isolation source: J8_1 | host: mice | place: China: Chengdu | collected 2015-05 ...
CTTAATGCACGTTCACTCACAACAATCACCTCGTACTGTTCTTTTAATTATACCATGTTTTGAAGAAAAACTTCTTAAAATGCCCTGCCCAAAACTGAAAAAACGACTCAGATGAACTGCCTTTTTCTGCATCCATACCACCCCTTTTTCTTTTAGCATACTAAAGAAATTTCACTTGTAAATTTTCTCAAAGCGGGGTTAATTTCGTTATGACATAAGCACAAAGAACCACAAGCCATACCCCGATTACAAAGGACGCTTGTGATAATTTCGTTATCAAAATAAAAATTATTTTTCGACATATCTTTCTTTAAAAAGAAAAAACAGCCAACCATCAACTAAGGACAATCGACTGTTTCTATCATGATATTTATAATACAAAATTGACGAAATATCTGAAGAGTGTATAAGATAGTGCCTGACACTCAAGATACTAATTTCAAACCAACGACACCAATTACAATGAGTGCCACGCTTAAAATACGTCCTTTACTTTTCGATTCTCCGAAGAAAACCATGTTCACAAGTACTGCTCCAGCTGTCCCCACTCCAATCCAAACAGAATAAGCGATACTGACTTGTAAATATTTAAATGCCATATATAAGAATAAAAATGCGCCCGCAAAGCCTGCTGCATAAATGATTGTATTACGTACACTTTTCTTTTCAGTAAACATTTTTAAACCGATAACGCCAGTAATTTCACTCACGGCTGCTAAAAACACTAAAAACCAACCCATCTCATGCCAACCCTTTCTTCAAACGATCTTCCTCTAATTTATCTGCGATATTTAAACCAATAACACCTATTGTGATGATGATGATAAACACAATTTTTCCAGCCGTTAAACTACCTCCGAATAAAAAGACATCCATTAGTGCTGTTCCAACTGTCCCAATTCCTGCAAATATTGCATAAACCGTACCTGTTGGCAATTGTTGACAAGCTTTCGTTAAAAAATAAAAGTCAATAAAAATAAAGACCACGATAAAAATCCAATGCCACCAACTACTTGCGGCATTAAAACCATAAATCCAAACTAACTCAAAAAAGCTCGTCAATGCGACGTATAGCCATTTTCTTTCCATTTTCCTTACTCCATTTCTGTTCTAAATTTACTTCATTGATGCTTTACGCATCCCATGACTGACAATCATTCATTTTCATTGCAAATGAAAACGGCTGAATCGTACCAGCCGACTTTTACAAATCTACTATGCCCAATGCATGAAATAAAAAAGTACATACTTCTTCTTTTTGTTGCTGCACTTCATTTTCATCTGTTACATCATATAAATACACTTGCTCCGCCGCTGATTCTACTAAAGCAATGATGAGTTTAGACGAACGTTCCACGCGCAAATCTTCGCGTAAACTACCAGAAGCTTTTGCTTCCATCAACAACTCACTCACCCAATCATAGAAAGGTGCGTAAACTGTTTCCCACTCTTTTAAATGTTCTGTTGAAGCAAGTCCCGCATAAATCAACGCTTGAATTTCATTATATTCACGTGTTACTAAAAACACGGCATCTACAAATTGCTCAAGCTTATCATTAAACTTAGCCTCTTTATCAACAGTTTCTTCAACAATAGCCATCATTTTTTCAACCATTACTTCAGCAATTGCTGGCATCAAACTTAACTTAGAAGGAAAATATAAATAAAACGTCCCTTGTGCAATGCCCGCTTCTTTCACGATGCTCGAAACAGTCGTCTTTTCAATCCCGTGCGTCCGAAACATTTTAATGCCTGCTTGCACAATGCGTTCTTTTTTATTCATTCCATACACCTCCAAGAAAATGACTGATTGTCATTCAGTATGTTTTGAGTATAAACTAGCTTCATTTAAAAAGCAATAGGTGAGATTTTAAATATGTGAAATACATAAAAAAACAGCACATGATTGGTTATGAAATCCTGTACTGTCTCATTTATACAAATCCCTAAATTCCTTACTCATCTTCTCAAATGCAAAATCGCTTGGAGTATTTTCATATTCAATCATTGCTAAGGTAATCACTCAGGGACTTTTTTTGCTAGGTACACCGAGTCTTTCAAAACTGAAAATCCATTTTTCTGATAAAATTGATAAGCTGGGACAGTCTTTTCAGTAGTTAATGTTATATGCCTAATCCCCTCGGTAGCCAATATATGATTAATTAAAGTAAGAAAGATACTGCCAGTCCCTTGACCTTGTCTTTCTCTTGAAACAAAGAATTCCCTAATAAAATATTCTCGCCCCTCCCACCAGTTAAAAACATAACCTAATGAGCAACCAACAAGTCTATCTTCCTCATCGTAGAGAGCCAATGATAGTGAGTTATTATTCCCAGTCAAATCTTTTATGTAAGAATTTAATTGGTTTTCATCATCCCATTTATCAAACCAAGGATCGTTTGAAAATACATCTAGAAATAGTTCCTTCATTTCCGCAAAATCACATTCTTTTAAAATACTTACCCTCATTCTGTTAATCCCCCTGCACCGTGATTTTCAGATTATGTATTGCCGACTCCGCACTTCTCAGCCATAGCAAGTGCGTTTTCATCTGCAAGCCTAATCTTTTACAATACGGTCCGTTTGTTAAACGAACCTTTTAACGACACTTTATTTTACCATAAAAGTGCTCTCTCACTCTGAATTAATTTAATTATTCGGAAATACCGATGAAAAATCGCTTGGAGTGTTTTCATATTCAATCATTGCTTCTGTCTACAAAGCTAAATCCATATCCGCTTCAAACTTCTCTAAAACAAATGAACGAAAAAACTCTGAAATTGTAATATTATTTAATGCTACATCATCTTTTATGATTTTTTCTTCTTGCTCATTTAATTTGAAGGAGAAAATGCTAAAACGCATATGAATTAGCAATCTAATAAACATATGATTAGCATCACAATTTACACTGTAAATAGCATTAAAAAATGCCCAATAATATTCGTGCATTTTTATATTTCCGTATTTTATTGCTGTGCTTTCTTTTGCAATAGCGCGAACTTACAGAAATAGACTACACACTTTTTAATCTATTCTCTCTTTTTTTCCGACGCTATAACCCACGAAAACGCCAACTAATAGTACAAGCAAGAAATCTCCATCAAAGCTTTTTGTAATAATACTAATTACTACCCAAGCAAATAAAATTCCTGCAATTAACCCAATTATACTTTTAGACATATTTTATTACTCCTTCATTTTTAAATGTGAAAAATGTATTATAGACAATGACCCGTTTGTTGAATAGCCCCTATAACTACACTCTATTTTACCATAAAAGTGCTCTCTCACCCGTAATTAATTTAATTATTTAGAAATCCTTTAAGACATCTCTTTATTTAATAAGTTAACAGGCGTTTTAACAGGTTAATTTATTCACATAATTTATTATCCTTAATTAAATTTCTGAAAATACCGAATTAAGGGCAGACTTTTATGATAGAATAGATATATATAAATTTATCAAATAAGCTAGTTGATTAAGTAAAGGAGCAAGCCATATGAAACGCTCTCGCTACATTACTTTTTGTAAAATACTTTTCCTTCTACTATCCTCCTGTTGTCTTTTAGTTGCTTGCAACAATGAAAGCGATGAAGGAAAAGGGACAATAGATATAAGAGGAAATGTTGTAGAAATAGACCGCACGAACAACAGAATTTTGATTGAAGACTTTCAAAAAGGGGAAATTTGGGTAGTGCTACATGAAAATGGCGATATCGAACGTTATGAAGAAGGGCTAGAAGTTGCCGTTTGGGTAGCTGGCGGCATAGACACTTCTTCACCAGCCTCCACAAGTGCATTAAATATTGAAATTATAAACTCGAAAGAATGATTCCCCTTCGATAAACGATTACCATTGAAACTACTATTTTATGTTGTGAGGAGGGGGTATTTTGAAAAAACACGAAATTAAGAGTCGCGTGGATTGTACCCAATATTTTTACTTACCTTATGTTAATCGGTGCATTGATATTTGTGACACTTCATGCGAAAGAAATCCAAGAAGTCGGCATGATGTCACTATGGGCATTTACTTTATTCATACTTTTCTTCGGCTCAGTATTCGGTAGCTTTCGCATCAGGCATTGGATTAAACAAGGAAAAATATAAGCGAGAATTTTTTGAGTAATCGGCATCATTCTACACTGTGCATTTGGAAAATCGTACATCCTATTTATAGAGTCGCGTGGCATCCATTAAATTAAACAACAATCGAACTAGAAAGAGGCGAGTCCATTAATGACTAAAAGGAAAAGAATTTTAGTTAGCTTATTAATAGCTTTTGTTTTAGGTATCCCATTCCAGTGGATTCAATATAATGGTAAAGAAATGGTATCTGTATTCAAAGTTTTGGAACTAGGACCAAGTAATTTATTTTTCGATCTTTCTTTACTGGCACTTAACGTAGTTATTATTTACTTTATATGGTTTTTCATTTCAAAGCCTAAAAACAAGATGGCTTCCTAGTTTGCCTAGTCGGCAAGTATAAGTGATTTTGAACAAAAATTTGGATCCAATCGTTAAAACAACCATTTTCAACCATTCGTAATCAAAAACGATTTAAAATGAAAAGGAGGATTGGCAGATGAAAAGGTCCATCTTTGCAATGCTTTTAACTGTACTATTTTTGACAGGGTGTGTGGATAACAACAAAACGAGCGAGTGGCAATTGAGTCCGACATTTACTAAGGATAGCCAAGTTTTGCATGGGACAGAAGGGAAATTTGGAATGATCAATATAAATGGCCCAGATCATCCAGTGTTTCCTGCTGGGCAAGGCAGATTATACCGTATGTATTTTTTGGAGGACTTGCAAGAACATAGCACATTCAAAATCACCGCGACGCATCAGGATTCAGAAAATCCCGAACAACTTGTTGAAACGAATATTGGGGATGAAACTGAAGCGAAATTTGGATTTGATGAAGCTGGACTATGGAAGATTGAAGTATTCGTTGATGGCGACTCGTACACAGATTTTATTGTGGAAGCAAACTAAATTGACATTACTATGATTTACGCATCAAGTACAATTTGAAATATCCCTATTGAAAACAACTCATTTTGCAAGTACTGCTTTATTTTTCAATAAAAAAAGTAACCACTCTCCACTTACGTCCAAGTAGATAGAGTGGTTACTTTTTAGCTTTCAACTGCTCAATCGCAATTTATAAAAATCGCTGTTAAATTGTCCAAGCATGCTGAAAAGAATCTAAACTAACTTTTCAAGAAATATGATTTAGTATCATGCGGGAATCTGTTCTATTCTGCAATTAACTGAAATCCTCTGCCTTTAAATAAAATGCGTATCCTTCTTGCAATCTTTGCATATCTTCATTCGGAATTGCGAAAATCCAACTTAAGCCATCTTCATAAACAATGGTAAGTTGAAAAAGGCCCATTTCAGCAACAGGATCATCAAAATGACCGACAAAAAACAGCTCATTATTTACTTCATATGTATCCGCCGCAACTGTGCCTTTATTTGTACTTACTTCTACTTTTTGAATCGCTCTGTCTTTTATAATGCCTAGAAATGAAGGGATAATATTTTGCATTTCATTTAATAATTGCAACGATACGATAAAATCATTATCTTCCTGCATCGATTCATCAACATGCCCGCCTCCACCTAACCAACTATACCCAGTCATCGATTTTTTGACTTCGTCTACAAAATACATATCATTTTTCAAATCAGACGTCTCACCGTAAGAATACACCATCATGCCATTGTTTGTTTGAATCGTATCGATCACTTTAAGATTTTCAACGATGCCATTCCTAGCTTCTTCGATAACCTCAATCGGTTCATCTGGCTTGAAAAATATCATGACCAATGCAATTGCAACAACTACAATCACCCCAGCAAAAACTTTCTTCATATGAATTTTACACTCCTTAACGAATAATCTAATAAATTTCAAAGTCTATTTTTCGGAAAATCAATGGTTCATCCAGTTTACTAAATCATACGATTAGATTAAACTTTAACATATCATGAATATCAACCCTTTCCAACAATTGCGAAAACTCACACTGAAATTGAAGTAAGGATGACTTTAGCAAGTTAGATGAAGTGAATATTTATCAGATGAATGCTACATAAATAACAGCAATTACAAAAAGAGTAGCGTTTTTGCTACTCTTTTTTCGTAAGGAGTTATTTTTTAGTAATGTAAATTCACTATAAACAATAATAGAAGAACTACTCACCATATCGCTTTCTCCTAAAATTTAAAATAGTTCTATTTCGACTTCCATATCAACTTGCCCCATTTTGAAGAAGCCATTTAGCTTTCTTTCCAATACACCCTTCAACTTTTCTGCCAATTCATCCTTTATGGCTTTTTGATAAACGAGTGTAATTCCCAATAACTTATCATCTTCTAGTGGATTTAAAGCGGAACCTTCTCCACCTTCTGTACCTACAAGAAGCGTATCAGTCATAGCTATGACATTTAGAAGTGCTGCCTGCATTATATTTACTTCCCTTTCATTTAACCCCGTTTTATCCGTAACTTTAATCGAAACACTTTGAATCAAAATCAATTCCCCCTTGTCTTAACACGAATTCCAATACGATGCGTCTTTGAGTATTTGAATAAATGGATGACTAGAAAAACGATTGTATCGACTGTGAGCTATACTTAGAACGAAAACTAGTAAATTATTTTACACAATCAAAAGGTTAGCATTTTCTAAATAATCCACTCTACTTATTATACAACAAATAAACATACTAGATAGTAAATTCTAAAAATTCATCAGAATTGATTCAAGCAAAGAAAATGATATTTTCCTAATTAAACAACATGACAACGGCACGGACTTGTTTAAGCACTGCTATTCAAATACTAATCTGTTCTTTTATTTCTCCATCAGATATGCGCCCTGAAATCGTAGAACCTAAAAGAACTTCTCCATCGGTTATTACATACCAAAATCGATTCCCATTAGCATCCTCAATTATTTCTGCATCAAATTCTTTTTGGGTATCCGTAACGATAACAACCTTTTCTATTTCAGAATCGAAAATTTCACCACTCAATAAGTCTGTATAGTTCTTAAAATCATGTTTCAAATTAGAATATTGCCACCCTAATTTCAAATCGTCAGGGGATTGTCCGCCACTACTTGCCATCAGTTTCCAACCAAAATATTTTTCTTTAACCTAGCATTCCCGAAATAGGTGTCATTAGCAATAGATTGTTTATAAAATGCAATCGCCTTGTTATTTTCTAGCAACTCAATATGAATAATGGAACTCACTGCTGGATTTGAACTTAAGACAGCTTTTTCAATTGCATGCGCATCGTCTTTTAAATTTATGAATAATAAATAAGAACCAAGTAAAATTAAAAGAATGATTACAACGACTTTTCCTTTCATATAACCACGTCCCTATGAATTTATTTACCTACTCTGTCATTCATTTTACCAATATTAATCTCCTTATGTCCCCGAGATTTCACACGCCAAAACAATGATTGATTAAACAAGGCTTTGCTTTCCTTCTTCATTACTTTCTTGCGCATAATACATTTTCTTAGACTTATTCAATACGACTAGATTCATAAGTAAACCTAAGATTAAAAAAGCAAAGGAGCCTATAATATATACGAACTGAATCTCGAGTAATTCAGCAAAGATGCCAATTGTAGCTGTAAATATAATGATTAAGATTGCCTCCAACATCCCTAGCACACTTGAAAATCTCCCCATAATCTTTACAGGTACATTATTTTGGTAAAATGTTAAAAAGCCAATATTTGCAAAAGACAAAGCGAATGTAAGGATAAAAAAACCTATAGATGCCCATGTAAAATTTTGTGAAAAGGCAAAAATTAAATAACCAACTGGTGTAAATATTGCTCCAAAACCAATCAAGAGATTTGTTTTAATATGACTAGCTAGTAGTGCATTTGTCAGTGATCCCATTATGATTCCAATTCCCGCAACACTTACAAGAAATCCATAGGCACTTTCAGATAAGGCAAGTACCTGTGTTGCGAAAGCAGCTTCTAAAGAGTCTAGCCCCGTCATAAACACAGTAATTACACTAAAAAGAACGTAGACCAATGCAATATAGCGGTTTGATTTACTAAATTTGAGTATTTCTTGCCAATCTTTTTTAATTAATGTTACATTCACTTTTTCGACTGGTATAGCCTCATCTCTTACATCCAAATCAGGAAGCAAAAAGATGACGAATGCCGATATACATAATGCGACAGCGTTTAACTGAATCGCTAAATATGGTGAACCAATTATAAATAATACGCCGGCAATAGATGGACCTAAAATAAAGCCGCTTGAATTAATAAAGTTTCTAAGTGCATTAAATCTTTGTCTATTGGTCTTCGGTATAAGTTTGGTCATGTAAACCATCGATGTAGGTTCGAACATTGAACTTGCAATATTAATAATAAACACCCAAACATATATGAAAACAAGTGAATCCATAAATGGGAGTAAAAATATGAATATTGCTCTGATTAAATCTAATGAAATCATTAAATTTCTTTTATTCAACCTGTCGATCAAACTTCCCGACCAGAAATTCGTACATAATGTAGCGATTGGTATGAGGATATAAAGAATAGATACTGCTAATGGTGACCCTGTCCTATCTAAAATAATCAAATTCAATGCGATTAAATAAATCCAAGCACCTAAATTAGAGACCCCTATTCCTAGCAATAGTAATAAAGGATTCTTCCATTTGGAAAATTGTAACACCGCAATCACTCCTAAATTCATAATTTCACGACAAAAAAAGAAATCTCACCCCCAAGTCACTAGACCCGAGGACGAGACTTCCTGAATTTAGAAGTTCGTGGTGCCACCTCAGTTTGCTCATGTGTCGCCACAACAAACCTTTTCGAGTACATATAATCTATACTCTATCTCTATAACGGGAGATCCCGTCACATCATCAATTGTCAATAACAGCAAGACAAATATCCGATGTGCAGCTCCAAGACTTGTTTCTATACACTTCTACATCCTCCTTCGCAGCTAACGGAGTTCTCTGACATGCTTAAGCATATATACTGTTCTCTTCTTCGCTTTTCAACTTAAATTAATCGTACTATATTTCAATCATTTAAGATAGAGAAAATTAAAAATCATTAAATTTTAAATTAATTAAGACCCTGAACTTTCACTGACAATTTTGTACGACTTTATCTACTGTGATGTAATTCTTAATTCAAGAAAATCGTGACAGTAAAGAAGTCAGCCATTCGTTTCTTTCAGTTTTCAGACTTTCCTATCCCGAGGTTCTGTCACTTATGATCCTCCCGATAATATCGTCGCCATAAGTATACGCCTTCTAAATACAAATATACTTTAAAATAAAGTTTCAAATTAATTTTATTAACCTCTGTATACAGTAAATCTCTGTTTTAGACAACTTACAGCACCCCAGGTTCCTACTGACTTCCCCAATTTACTTACAGTTCCCTCTTACGTTTCAAAATTACCGAGTGACTCTTTTTTATTTTAATTGGATTTTTCTGTTATATATGGAACTGAAAAAACTTACCAAACCTCATGTTCATTTTTCATTTCTAGATTTTTTAAAGGCGAAACTTACCAGTAATGCTAAAAAAATTGTTAAAAGACCTAACCGCAATATTTTCGCCTCATAAAGAACAGTATCTAATGGCGGTTCAAATTGAAATATATGTGGCCAGGGCATAAAACTACCCTGAGTTACTACTTCTAAAACAGTGTATAGAAATATCATTGTCATACTAACTTCCAACGTTCTAGATATAATAATACTCAAAGCTCCCATTAAAATATAAAGGAAAACTAATAGAATAAAATGAATTAATAAAAGATAATCTATCACACTCGTATCATATTTCATTATGATTACTATAACTAAAGACATTAATCCCAACAAATATGCAATTGCATATCGTATAATATCAAACCATAAATACTTTTGGTAGTATGGTGACAAAGTTTGTACCGCACCGTCTTCATATACAGGTGTTAAACGTAAAATCATCCACCAACAACTAAATGGTATATAAATTCCTTGTACAATTAAAAAAGAATCATAATATTTATCATAATCGGTTGTTTGAAGATTTATGAGAACCAAACTAACTACCCAGCTAATAATTGGTATCAAGAATAAAAACCGCATTGTACGTATATCAAAACGATAAAAACTCACAATTCTCTTCATGTATTATCCTTCCTTAACTATTGCCAAATAACCTTCTATCAACCTTGGCACAGTAAGTTTTGCTTGATCTTCTTCGACAGTTGAATAGTACCTCACTATAATTTCAGACTCTTGTTCCGTAATCTGAACAACCTCTTTGTTCTTCAACAATGAATCGATATTTTCCTTCTCTATCTTGGCCTCGTAAATTTTACCTTCCGCCTTATTTTTCAATTGGTCAGGGGTTCCTTCAAAAATTATTTTCCCCTTTTTCAAAACACCGATTTTATTACATAGAAAATCAATATCTTCAACAATATGCGAGGATATAATAACTGTGTGCTTTTGACCAAGTTTCTTCAATAAATTCCTAAAACGTATACGCTCTTCAATATCTAAACCTGCTGTAGGTTCATCAAACATTAATATTGAAGGCTCTCTTAATAATAGTTGAGCAATCCCCACTCTCCTCCGTTGTCCTCCAGAAAGTGTAACCATCTTTTTATGTTCCTGGTCAATTAAATTAACCTCGCTAAGTACTTCTTTTATCCTTTTTAACCTTTCCTTCTTATCTTTTATTCCTTGTAGTACACCTATATGATTTAAAACTTCTAACACTGAAACTTGTGGATAAACCATAAAATCTTGCGATAAATATCCTATCAATTCATTATTTTTCACTTGTTTTCTTCTAAGAAATTCTTCTCCATCAATTCGTATACTTCCTGCATCACTCTGGTGTATACCAGCTAAAATCTTCATTAATGTTGTTTTCCCTGCACCATTAGGTCCTATTAACCCATAAACCCCTTCAATATTTAAAGTAACAGCCTTTAGAATAGCATTCTTTTTAATTGTTTTAGATACTGCTTTAATCTCTATCATTTATTTTCACCTACTTCAATCATTAATTCCTCTACTGCTAACCAATTATTGTCAATCAAACTAAGCTGTCGATACCATTCTTTTAAAAACTCTCTTTGTTGTTGTAAATCAAGCTCAAAAAAATGATTATATACATATTTGATTGAACTCTTTTCTTCAGTTGATACATAGCTATACTCTTCTGGGTAATATGCTTCAACAAAAAACGCTCCTTCAGACTCAACATCTAATTGCAGCCTAATAAATAGGCTACTTAGATTCAACCAATTGTTGTACGCGTCTTCCTCAATCCCCTCCATATGCTCTGTCATCACTTTTAGTAATTCTTGCGATAAGTATTGAAGCGTTAATGGTGAACTAAGGCTATATAAACTATCTAGATTCATAATCAGTGAGTCAGCGCTGATAAATGATATGTTCTGTGTGGAATCAAATATAATAAGTTTTGGTAAATTAGTAGGAATTAGTTCATCCCCTAAAATAGCATTTCCTTCAACTAAAATTAAAGTCGCGATTTTCTTAAACTCGGTCCAATCCTTTCGAATGTTTCTCCAATCATTGGGATATATAACCTCTATACCTTCCGGTGTTTCGTAAGACAAAAAATTTCCCTGTAGTAGTGTCACTCCATTAGAAACACCCTCAAATTTGTTATGATCAACCTCATTTAAATTAGTTATTATTGGATTTCCTTCGGTACCTTCGACCTTCATTGAATATTTAACATCCATGTTTTTCGACTGTACATTTGTCATTAATCGGTTACCGATACGGTCATCATAAAAAAGCTGCTTCTTTCCTTGAGTAGGTATCCAGCTAGTATATGCTGGTAAATACTTATTGCGTTTCTCAAACAATATACTAGGTGATGCTTTAATAGCGTAAGTGAATGTTATACTTTCTATATTTTCATCAACTAATTGGATTTCTACATAGTCTCCTAAATGTTGATAATTTAATTCTCTATTCATATTATCTTTCAAACTTTTCATCTCATATCCATGATATAAGGTGAAATTCAATTCTCTACTTTTCGGTTTACTAATCTCTATTTCTACTTGAGCATTATAATATTCCTTAAAATTCAACATAATATGATAGCCTTCAATTTGATATGGTTCTATTTGAAAAGTTTTATTTTCGAACGGCTCCTTATAGAAATCTCTTTCCGTATGATAGTCAGCATAACTAAATAACATATTGTCACTGGACTTCAAAACCTGATTCCCTATTACTGTTACAAAAATGACCGCTACAATCCCACTAATAAAAACCTTCAACTTAACTCCTGATTTCGTATTCCACTTTAATAAAACAAAGAGTAAGAAGACAAAATTTAGGATTAGGAAGATGATATTTTTATAAAAATTCATTTTGGATAACTCAAAACCATTGTACGAGATAAATACCCTTTCACTATTTGAGACTCCTAATTGCCAAAAAGATTTTATATCCCCGATAGGTATAGATCTAAAGTAATCCCTAAATAACTCAGTATTCAATGGTCCTAACAAAACCCATACTAGTAAAATTACTACGATACTTAGTTTACTTCTTCCTAACATCGTTGCTATCAAAATGCCTAATAAGGATCCTATTAGTAATGGAATAAACATATAATTAAAAAGAAAAATTGCAGAATCTATATAAAAAGAAGAGTATGGAATTGACCAAACTCGGTAAAATATATAAATAAGAAGAATTTGTATCAGAAGAATTACTAGTTGGATTAAAACATGAACCGTGAGTAAAGCTCCTATCTTCTTTAATAAAATCGAATAGCTATTTACAAAAAAACTTTGTACACCATACTTCAACTCTTCAGAGAATATTTTGTAAAAGTAGACCATATAGCAAAGAATAAGCCCTTGAGTAATGAGTCCCGTCTCTCCTAGGAAATCCCCATAATTTTGCAGCTGAAACTTATCAAATTGCCGTACGATAAACCTTGATATAAGTATAAAAAAACCGAATAGGATCGTGACTAAATAAAAAATACTCCTGCTTAAACTTTTAAAATAAAAACCTAATAAATTTACATAAATATTCACTTCTTCACCCCGCTTATTAACGTATAAAAAAGGCAAACGCCTCAAGTAATAGGAAAGTTTGCCTTTCATTAGAATTAATTCACTTTCACGCGAGCTTCTCCATAAATCGTTTTCGTGCTTCCCTGTGTACTTGCTTGAGCATAATACGCACGATCATTTACTAAGTATTCTTTTAAGTCAGTTTTCTTAGCGTGCAAGTAACTATAATTAATTAACAAAATTTGAACATTAAAATGATTACAAGGAGAACTTCTCCTTTTTTCACCATTGCTAAATCCATATTTTCCGCCAATTAAAACCCTGAACTTTCACTGACAATTTTTATACGACTTTATCTACTGTGATGTAATTCTTAATTCAAGAAAATCATGACAGTAAAGAAGTCACCCATTCGTTTCTTTTAGTTCCAAATCTTCGTTGAGCTCACGCGGAACATTTAATAACAACGATTTTTTACTGCGACTGCTAATAAGCAATATAATTCCCGCTTGGAGAGTCATCGATAAAATAAGAAGTACAAAATGTGTATAGCCATTGCCAATCCACGAAATAATGTAAAAAAGTGGTGCGGATGAAAGGTATGAAACGTATTGTTTTTTAGTTAATAAAAAAATGATTGTTGAAATACAAGCGGTTACCAATAATACTTCTAAAACCACGTTCACCGGATAAAGATTTACAGCAAAGAAATCATACACCTCATTGATTAAACTCATTTTTTATCCACCCTTCTCAATTCACTACTTCTCTATACTTTATTCGTCTTTCACAATAGATTATCCTTCTTTTTCTAGTATCCTATATTGCAAAATCACTCTATAAGTTTCGTCACTGCGCTTCTTGGATTAATCTTTTCACCATCATGTAATAACAACTACCGGGTGGGTAATCTTTGATTTCTCCAACAACTTTGTAATCAAATAACTCGTAGAAGGATCTAGCCTGAAAATCAAAAGTCGTTAACAGGACCTTTGTTGCTCCTTTTTTGATGGCAATCTCCTCTGTTTTACTCAATAACAAACTGCCTAACCCATTACCACGGAATTTTTCATCAAACCAAAAGTCATTGATTTCAAGCCAATTCCAATAAACTTCTGCCGAAATTCCACCAATCCATCTATCCTCACTGTCAGTTACGATTATATGGATAGGTTGTACTGAATCCTTTTCTCTGACATTTTTGTGATGAATTGAATGTTCATCATTGAAATCCCTTATCTTACTTTTTAAAAAAGATGAAAAATCCTTATTGTTCTCTAACGAAATAGCTATGCTATATTTCATTTTCTGCTTCGTCCCTAACTGATGTTCCTTTCACGATTTTCCCATTATCTAACCCGACTCGCCAAAGAGCAACCAAAATCAGAACGCCATTCTAGTGCCATTCATTTAATAACCAAGGAATATTCATTTGAAATTCAACTTGAACAGTTGGCATTGGAAATCCTTCTGGAACTAAATCTAGCACTTCAGTAAATCCTATTTCAAAACCTGCAAGATTATGTACTGAAGTATCTTCATTCCATAATTTGGGACCCTTTATGATTCTACCTACTACGTGATAAAATGCACGATAAAAATGCGTCCCATCTTGGTTTTTCATATATTCGGAAACCTCCCCCTCTTTACAAGGATCGATACCTAGGCAAACAAAAAAGTCTTTTATTTCCAATGGAAATTGATTACATGCCAAAATATAATTCGCACAATAATCACAGATACAATCATCAGTAATCAAGTGAAATCCATCATAAAATCTCTTTGTTTGTTCCACATCTACTTCAATAGTCCAAGAACCAACTTTCATCCGCTTCATATTTTCACCCACATATTTTATTTAACAGTCAACTTAAATATTTAAGAACTAAGTATTTTACAATGATAAACTCATAATAAACTGCTCACCGACAGGACCTTTTTTTCTTTTTCGTGTATCTCTAAATCCTACCCTTGAGTACAATCGCTGAGCAGGAATATTTTTATGATTAACAGCCAATACAATTTCGTCACAGTCAGGAAATTCGGATTTAACAAAATCACTCAGTAAAAGCATAGCTTGTTTAGCATAACCTTTTCCTTGCTTAGCTTGATTAATAGAGAAAGAAGTTAACAATATTGCGTTGGGATTATTTGAATACTCCTTTATACGTTCAGTCGAATGTAATAAAAAGAAACCTACAGGCTCATTCCCACTAAAAATAACAATTCGATCTTGTCCTTCAGTCTCCTCAAAAAACTTGTTTGGCAATGAAGTAAACTGCGCTTGCTCTTCAGGAAGTTCAAAAGAATTTAATTCCTCAGAATGCTCACTCAAAAAATGTTTCAACTCAACATAATCCATCTTTTTCATAGATGTTATTCCTCCTTATTTTCCCCTACACAAAATCGTAAAGTCATAAAAATATACTCTCATCGTTGAATAAATCTTAGCAATATGATCTATTTTCAGAAAACCGATACAATAATTATAACATTCTTTCTGTTTTACTGCTATTTTAGCTACCCTAGTATGGGATTTTCAACTCCAATCAGAGGCGTACAATATTTCTACATTTTCATGGTTTTCTGAATCCAAAAATGCCCATTAAAATAGTTCTGAGTAGAATACTTAAGATAAATAATGACACGATTAATACTCCTGCATATTTCAATATTCCTTTTTCATTCTTAACCATACCAACTATAACTCATACAATACTCGTTAACATCGCTCCTATTGCCGAAAAGTAAAACGCTCCAATTATAATCTCCTCTCTAAATGTTGGATTTTCTGAAATCGAATAACTGCTAATAGGAAATAAGACTACTGTAATACTTCGTATTGCTGACCATTAACTTTATTTCTTATTGAATTCATTTGTATACTACTCCTCGCAGTCTTATTTACTCATTATCCTCACTGTATTGACCTGTTTAGTAAAATTCTGAAGCACATCATCTTTTGCAAATAAAGATGAAAAAACACCATGTGTAAAATAACCAGAACTAGATATATCAAGTAAATTACGCTCCTGCCAACTGCATCACAACATTTTATTCCTCATACAAATCTTTATGCTTTTCATTGTATTTTCTGATCCAATCTACGTAGATTGGCCCGTTTTCAACCTCATAATACTTGTCATTTAAAATGTGATCTTTATTTTCATATAGCCTAACGATGGAAGGATTAGGATTAGCATTTGAATAGTAAATATCAACTTCAAGATGTCCTCCATTATCTTTCATTTCATTAAACTTCTTTTCGTTTATCTTTTTCACACTATACTGACTTAAAAACTTCATCAATCCATCAGTCGGTTCTTTATCCTTTGTAAACCATTCAAATCCTGTATCATCTTCTACTTTACTTATATCTGAAATAACACCCATGGAATGAAACTCTGATGGCTTGTAGTTTATTAGGCTTGTTAAATTTCTTTCCATTTCATCGTTAATAATCTTCAAGGAGAAGAAAACCGTGATGATTAGCAGTCCTATTGCAAAGTATTTGATTTTTTTACTCCCCATTTTTAATTCTCCTCAATCCATATATTGACCAGTTTCAGGCACCCCGCTTACTGCCACCACACCCACCTACCTGTCAATGTTAAAGCAAAAAGTGCCTCTATGAAAAGTTTCAACAATAATACTGCAAGTCAATTGAATATATCGATTCAATTGACTTGCAGTAATTTTTCCAGTATTACGCTGGTTTATTAAAATCAATATTTATTGGAAGACTTCAACCTTTGCAGTATAAATATACTCGTGACTCGGTTTCCCTCCAAAATAATCAGCATTTTCTTCAAAGCCCGTATACTCAAATCCTAAACGTTTAACTAATTCAACTGATTTAGTATTTCTAGTGTCTATACATGCTTCAAATTCAATGATTTCATATTTCTGAATTAATTTATTTATCATCAACAGCATAGCTTGTGTTGCATATCCCTTTCCCCAATAATTCGAATTTAAGATATAGGCAATGAATGCCTTTTTTTCATTCACAAACAGTGTCGCTTGAAGAGTACCAATATACTTTGATATTTCGCTATCATATATCGCATAGTTCAACCATATTTCATCCAAATGTGACGGAGCTCCTTTGGCCAAAATAGCAAATTTATTCGCCAAAGATTCTTCACTTACGGGTGGATTCTCAGGTATATAAATATAAATTTGAGGATCTTTTAATACCTCAAATAACCTTGATGCATGATCTTTATTCAATGGCTCTAATTTCAATAATTGTGATGTAAGTTTATCGCTCATATAATTCTCCTCATATTTTTATATTTGAACTGTTCACTGCCAGACAATCCATTGCTTTTGCTAAAAAGGCACAAGTCCGTATGTCAAAATTACGCCTAGTTGCTTCAGTTACTGAATTAAGATATTCCCGACATATTGAGCCGTCCCAGAATCACTAGTCAGATTTACTTCGATTAAATATTCACCTTTTTCATTGGGAAAATTAAATTCATTTAATCTATTGACATCTAATTGTATTTGTTCACCATCTTTCCAAACTGAAACGTTTAAACCTAAGATTTCAAAATCTTGACTACTTAGGTCTACAACGTCTTTTAGTCCAGCCTGAACTGGTACTTGTTGTTGTTCTCTTGCAACTTCCAAACTGTCTGCTTTTTTTACCGTACCATCTTTCTCCCAATTGATATTTGCATCCGCTAATTTAACTTCACTGTGAAAGAGTGATACGTTTGGGGGTGAATAATCATAATCTTCCCCAATACAACCTGCCAATGTTAAAGCAAAAAACAAGCCAACAAACAACTTTAAATACAGCTTCATACAACACCTCTAGATTCCATTTTTTAATGAACGCGTGCCTCCCTCTAACTCTAAAAGGACATGTAAAAATTACTCAATTCGTATATCAATTTCTTGTTGATGTTCTTTCACTAATTCATTCAAAAAATCGTTAGCCTTCTTAATTATATTCCTTCAAATCATCTTCGTTTTCTACATTAGGAGCATCTATCATTTCTCGTGTGTAGGCATTAATATATGCAATTTGCTCGCTTCTAATTTCTACATACCCCTCGTAATATGCTTCTGTATCCATGATACTAAAGCACCCGTTTGTTAAAGAATTAATCTGAAAGAGAACTGTACTAAGCAAAGGAATTTTCATCAGAAAGTATTTTATCTTTGACATAATTCACATGCTCTATCATGTGACCGATGTTACCTTCTCCAGCATATAAGGACATGTCAAAAAAGTTTTTATCTAAATCGGACCAATATAGAATATTTTCATCACCGGAAACCACTACTTCTTTCTTTAATCTACCAACATAAACTTCAACATAACAATTTTGAAGATGATAGGTAAAATCCATTAAATGATGTAAATTTATATCTTCTTTAGAAATGTTTGTTTCTTCAAGAAGCTCTCTGTAAGCGGATTCGATACCATTCTCTCCAATTTCAATTTTGCCACCTACTAAGTTACTTAACCCCTTATAAGGGTCTTTTATTCTATTACACATCAACAATCTGTCCATGCCTTTGTTGTAAACCATTAGTACATTGTAACCTTGCATTCAATCACTTCCTTATTAAATTCAACTGCCCTGTTAGTTGAATAAGCAACAGTATTTATACAGCGGATTTAGTTAACTTGATTGTATCATAATTTTCTGAATTCCACACTAAATCCCCTTAATAATCAAGTCATTCTTTGTTACTCCATTTCTTTGATGTTGGATTTGCGTGTTTATTTGCCTTATTGTATAATTGTAACCTCCACTACAATCGCAGCCGATTCAGGCACAGTTTTCCTTCCATAACTTCACCCTTTAGCTATTAAAGGCGCAAAAATCACTCAATTAATATTTCAACTTCCTGTTGATGTTCTTTCACTAATTCATTCAAAAAATCGTTAGCCTTCTTATTATATTCCTTCAAATCATCTTCGTTTT
>ERZ808028.993-NODE-993-length-19007-cov-6.805652_pt1 | contig 19007 bp, 19 predicted proteins | sample MGYA00380184_ERZ808028 | MGnify/ENA primary metagenome ERZ808028 (study PRJEB31490, sample SAMN06133397) | mouse gut metagenome | isolation source: J8_1 | host: mice | place: China: Chengdu | collected 2015-05 ...
TTCGGGGAGTATATGGTCTACCTCAACGACAAGCCGGTGGTGATCATCTGCGACGACCGGCCCATGGTGAAGATGCTGCCCTGTCTGGAGGAGCTCCTCCAGGGCCGACCCACCGAGCCCCCCTACGAGGGGGCCAAGGACCACTATCTCCTGGACCCCGACGACCGGGACACCCTCCGGGAGGCAGTCCGGCTGGCGGAGGAGGTCACCCCTCTGCCCAAAAAGAAGGCCCCGAAGAAGAAAGCCGCCCCGGCGGAGGGGCCGGTGCCCTGGGATATCGCCTGGCCGCAGCAGATGAAGCCCACCCTGGACGACATTGGGGAGTGGGTGAAAAATCCCCTCTTTGAGGACCTGACAGCCTGGATTGAGGCGGCCTACCATGTGGAGCCCTCCATCGAGTTCAGCAGGTGCTCCATGGATAAGGGATGGAATGTGAAGTACAAGAAGGGGAGCAAGTCTCTGTGCGTGCTCTATGTCCGGCAAGGGTGGTTCACTGCCATGGTGACCCTGGGGGCCAAACAGGTGATGGAGCTGGAGCCCCTGCTGTCCACCTTTTCTGCCGTATTCCGCAGAATGTATGAGGGGACCCCTCTGTTCAACGGTGGTAAGTGGCTGGTGGTAGACGTGAAGGATGATAAGCAATTTATAGAAGTGCAGCGGCTGATGCTACTGAAAGCGGAGCCGGTGAAAGCGGCTGGCAAGTAGGGAAGCTGCTATTTGTCTTGAAAGACGCTCAGTTCCTGCGCAAGAGACAATCCCAGACATAAGCCCAGAGAAAATGCGTGGCAGGCTTTGGCATGATGAAGAACCTCGAGGCTGTCGGTCAATAGAAAGATAATATGACGATATTTTTTGGGAAAATGTTTGATTTTGCTTTTTGATTCTGCTAATTGTTCAACATGAAATTGTTCTGTATCATCGGCAGGAGAAAATGGGAATTGACGTGAAAGGTTTTCATAGAGAATATGGTTACAGAATTGCATTGTGGAACCTCCCTTGCACGAGATTTCATCTCGTTACAGGGTGATTATATCACGAGATAAAATCTCTGTCAATAGGGGCGGTGTCAATATGGAAATAAAAATGCCGGAATTCGGCCAGCGGTTAAAGCTCCTGAGAAATGAACGGGCCATAACCCAAAAGGCAATGGCGGAATTGTTGGGGAAAACGGAACGCCATTACCAGGATATGGAGGCCGGAAAAATCAATGTCCCCGGCTTGACATTGATAAAGCTTGCGGATTATTTCGATGTCAGTATAGATTACATGGTGGGCCGCAAAGATGAAAAATAGGCTTGACATTAAAAAACAGTTCCGTTAGGCTGTAGGGGCGGCCTGTGGCCGCCCGGACGGGAGGGTGAGAATTGTGGCGTTTATGGCGCTGTTCGGCTGGATAGTTCTTCTGATGATTCCGGCCTTTTACATCGGTATGGCCCTGGAAGCGGTCCTGACCTGGGTTGCGGCCCACGTCCTTTTGTTCAATGGAATTATAGTCCTTCTGCTGGCACCGAATCTGCTGATTCTCTGGGCGCTGCTGAAGCTCCGAGCGAAATGGAAGGGGGAGGGGAAGCTGAAGGCGTCCTACGCCAGGCGGGACCCGACCTTGAAGGGCTTTTTGGGGCGGTTTATTCTGTTTTGCGGGCTGGCCTGGGAGTTTTTTGTCGTCATTGTCTTTCTGGCTCTTTTGATTTTTCAGCCTATCCCCCGCTTGGCGGCTCTGTTGCTGTAAATCCGATATTTGCGTACAAGGAGAACAACGAATGGATTCTGAATATTGGAATTTACCGGGCGTATTTTTGGTGATATATGGCCCCGCGCTGATTGGGGCGCTGGCATTTGTCCTGATTTGCGCTGCCGCGTGGCAGAGACCGCCTAAAATGCTCCGGATCCTTTCCGGCTTAGCGGGCGCTGTTATCCTGCTGGCGGATATTTGGCTGTTTCTGCTTCGTCCCATTCTGCTTAGATAATAAAGGAGAACAAAACCATGCACACACACATTTCCGTCAAGGGCGCGCGGGTGAACAACCTGAAAAACATCGACGTCAAAATCCCCCGGGACAAGCTGGTGGTGCTCACCGGGCTGTCGGGGTCAGGAAAATCCTCCCTGGCCTTCGACACCATCTACGCCGAGGGCCAACGGCGGTATGTGGAGTCGCTGTCCTCCTACGCCCGGATGTTCCTGGGCCAGATGGAAAAGCCCGATGTGGACTACATCGACGGCCTGTCCCCGGCCATCTCCATCGACCAGAAGACCACCAGCAAAAACCCCCGGTCCACCGTGGGCACCGTCACCGAGATTTACGACTACCTCCGCCTGCTGTGGGCCCGGGTGGGCACCCCCCACTGCCCCATCTGCGGCAAGGAGATCAAACAGCAGACCATTGACCAGATCATCGACCAGGTCCTTGCCCTGCCCGAGGCCACCCGCATCCAGGTGATGGCCCCGGTGATCCGGGGGAAGAAGGGCGAGCACGCCAAAATCTTTGAGGACGCCCGGAAGTCGGGCTACGTCCGGGTCCGGGCGGACGGCTCCCTCTACGACCTGTCCGAGGAGATCAAGCTGGACAAGAACAAAAAGCACCACATCGAGATTGTGGTGGACCGGCTGGTCATCCGGGAGGACATCGCCCGGCGGCTCACCGACAGCGTGGAGGTGGCCTCCAACCTGACCGGGGGCCTGGTGGTGGTAAACATCGTGGAGGAGGACCGGGACATCATGTTCTCCCAAAATTACGCCTGCGAGGACTGCGGCGTGTCCATTGAGGAGCTGTCCCCCCGGATGTTCTCCTTTAACAACCCCTTTGGGGCCTGCCCCACCTGCATGGGGCTGGGCTCTCAGATGAAAATTGACCCGGAGCTCATCATCCCCAACCGGGACCTGTCCATTGTGGAGGGGGGGATCACCGCCTCCGGGTGGAACAACATCAAGTCCGACGGTATCTCCCGGATGTATTTCGATGCCCTGGCCAAGAAGTACAAATTTAAGCTGAACACCCCCATCAAGGACCTGCCGCCGGAGGTGCTGGACGTCATCCTCCACGGCACCAACGGGGAGAAGCTCACCCTCCACTACGACCAGCCCCGGGGCAAGGGCACCCTGTACCAGCCCTTCGAGGGCATCATCAACAACCTGGAGCGCCGCTACCGGGAGACCCAGTCCGACGCCATGAAGCGGGAGCTGGAGGAGTGCATGTCCCAGTGCCCCTGCCCCGCCTGTCAGGGCCGGCGGCTGAAAAAAGAGTCCCTGGCCGTCACTGTGGGCGGGCTGGACATCGACAGCTACTGCCGCAAGAGCGTCACAGAGGCCCTGGACTTTGTGGAAAAGCTGGTGCTCAACGAGACCCAGACCATGATTGCGTCCCAAATTCTGAAAGAAATCCGCAACCGGCTGGGCTTCCTCCAGTCGGTGGGCCTGCAATACCTCACCCTGTCCCGGGAGGCGGGCACCCTCTCCGGCGGCGAGAGCCAGCGCATCCGGCTTGCCACCCAGATCGGCTCCTCCCTCATGGGGGTGCTCTACATTCTGGACGAGCCCTCCATCGGCCTGCACCAGCGGGATAATGACAAGCTGCTCCAGACCCTGAAGGAGCTGCGGGACCTGGGCAACACCCTGCTCGTGGTGGAGCACGACGAGGACACCATGCGGGAGGCAGACTATATCATCGACGTGGGCCCCGGCGCGGGGGTGAACGGCGGGCAGATTGTGGCCTGCGGCACCCCGGAGGAGGTCATGAACAACCCCGCTTCCGTCACCGGGGACTACCTCACCGGGCGGAAAAAAATCCCCGTTCCGTCCCAGCGGCGGAAGGGGAGCGGGCACTATTTGAAGGTCTTCGGCGCGGCGGAGCACAACCTGCGCCGGGTGGACGTGGCCTTTCCGTTAGGGACATTTACCTGCGTGACGGGGGTGTCCGGGTCGGGAAAATCCTCACTGGTGAATGAAATTCTGTTCAAGAAGCTGGGGGCCGACCTGAACCGCACCAAGACCCGGGCGGGCAGGCACGACCGCATCGAGGGGGAGGAATTCCTGGACAAAGTGATTAACATTGACCAGAGTCCCATCGGCCGCACTCCCCGGTCCAACCCGGCCACCTATACCAATCTGTTTGGCGATATCCGGGAGCTGTTCGCCTCCACCCCCGACGCCAAGAGCCGGGGCTACGGCCCGGGCCGGTTCTCCTTCAACACCCGGGGGGGGCGGTGCGAGGCCTGCACCGGCGACGGTCTTCTCAAGATTGAAATGCACTTCCTGCCTGATATCTACGTCCCCTGTGAGGTGTGTAAGGGCAAGCGGTACAACCGGGAGACCCTGGAGGTGCGGTACAAGGGCAAGAACATCTTCGAGGTACTGGAGATGACGGTGGATGAGGCCCTGCCCTTCTTCGAGAACATCCCCAAGATTTACAACCGCCTGAAAACCCTGGAGGAGGTGGGACTGGGCTATGTGAAGCTGGGCCAGCCCTCCACTGAGCTGTCCGGCGGCGAGGCCCAGCGGGTCAAGCTGGCTACCGAGCTCAGCAAGCGGTCCACCGGCAAGACCATCTATATCCTGGACGAGCCCACCACCGGCCTCCACTCCGCCGACGTCCACAAGCTGATTGAGGTGCTCCAGCGGCTGGTGGAGGGGGGCAACACCGTGGTGGTGATTGAGCACAACCTGGACGTGATTAAAACCGCCGACCATATCATCGACCTGGGCCCCGAGGGGGGCGACGGCGGCGGGAATGTCGTCTGCACCGGCACCCCCGAGGAGGTGGCCGCCTGCCCGGGGTCCTATACGGGGCAGTATTTACGGAAGATGCTCTAACCCCTCGTCCCGCCCGCAGGCGAAAAAGCCTCCTTTAGAAAGGAGGTGCCCCAGTGCGCACACTGGGGCGGAGGATTGTATTTTGGCGGAGCCAAAATGTGCGAAGCAAACAAAGTTTTGCAAACTTGGGTTTACTGCGTATGTTTTGCTTCGCAAAACGCAATCCTCAGTCAGCCTTCGGCTGACAGCCCCTTTCAAAAGGGGCCTGGCCCTGCGGGGGACGAGGGATGTTGCCTTCATCCCGTCCCCACCCACCCGGCCAGCTGGGCGCCCAGACGGAAGCCGTGGGCAAAGGACAGGAAGTTGCTGGTGTCCAGAAGGTGGAACAGGGCGGCGGGGAGTTCTCCCCCTTCCCAAAGGGCCTCCGCCTGTGTATAATAGGCTTGGTACTCCGGGTCGCTGTCGAAGTCCAGGCCATCCCGGCTGGTTTCCCGGATATAGAGCTCTCTCAGGGTTTCTTCCATGACTACACCACCACGTTATCTAATGATGGGTTTATTATAACACAAACTTTGATAACGTGTCAAGGGGGATTTCAAAAAAATGAAAATTGTTTTGCCCAGTTTTGCGGAACGCCTAAAGCCTCTGCGAAAAGCGAAAAAAGTAACGCAGAAGCAGATGGCAGGGTTGATGGACTGCACAGAGCAGCATTATCAGAAAATCGAGTACGGGCAGATCAACGTCCCCGCCACGACGGTGATTTTTCTGGCCGACTACTTCGGTGTGACCGCCGACTATCTGCTGGGGCGGGAGTGAGGAAATTTACCGCTCAGAGGCAAGGATTTCTTCTATCTGCGCCCGCAGGACGGGGATATCCTGCTCAACGGTGTCCCGGACCATGCCCAGGTTGATACCGGTGTAGTCGTGGACGATCAGATTGCGCATACCCTTAATCTGTCTCCAGGGGGTGCCGGGGTACCGGGCCTGAAGCTCAGCGGACAGGCGGCCGGACAGCTCGCCGATCTGGGCCAGGCTGAAGGCGGTCAGGATTACAGGGTTGGAAAAGGGCCCCGGCTCATATTCGGAGCGGACGGCCTGATAGTCTATCTCCGCCTTGCGGGCCCACTTGGCCATCTTTTCCAGAAGGACGCGGTCTTTAGCGGTCATAGACGATCACCCCCGTCTCCTGAATTTCCTTTGCCGCCGCCTGGCCGGGGAGAATTTCGCTTTTCTCAAACAGCTCCACCGGGACGGAAAAGGCCTCCCGGAGGGTCTCGTAGACGCCCCAAAAGGCGAAATTACGGGTATTGCCGCCCATATCCACCACAAGGTCCAGGTCGCTCTCCTCCCTGGGGCAGCCCTTGGCGTAGGAACCAAACAGAATTGCCTGCCTCACCGGAGTGGCGGCCAGCTGCCGGGCCAGGATGGACTGGATATCCGAGATGGAATAGATCATAGGCTGGTTCCCCCTTTCTGTGCTGTATCCTATTATACCATAGAATACACATATTTCAACGACAAAACAGGAGATTTCTATGGAACTCTACGAATTTTTAACCACCACCACCGGGGGCAAGTGCCTGTTCACCATGCTGGTGTCCATGCTCCCCATTATCGAGCTGCGGGGGGGCGTTCCCTTTGGAATGGCGGTGCTGGGTCTGCCCGCATGGCTGGCCTTTCCGGCGGCGGTGGTGGGGAATCTGATCCCCGCCCCCTTCATCATCGTATACATCCGGCGGATCTTTGAGCTGATGCGGAAATATCTGCCCAGCCTCAACGGGCTGGTGGACAAGCTGGAGAAAAAGGCCCATCTCAAGGGGAAAAAGGTGCAGAAATACCAGTATCTGGGACTGTGGCTCTTTGTGGCCATCCCCCTGCCGGGCACGGGGGCCTGGACGGGCTCGCTGGCGGCAGCGTTTTTGGGGATGCGGCTGAAAAAAGCCATGCCCGCCGTGGTACTGGGGGTGCTCACCGCCGGCTGCATCATGCTGGGGCTGACCCATATGGGCATTAACCTGTTTTCAGGGGCAATCTGAACCTCCTTTGCATAGAATACCCCGGAGGTGTTGCTGAGTGGGTACATTCTGGGATATTCTGCTGGCCGTGGTCTGCGTGCTGGGGCTGGCTTTTGTGGGCTGGTGGCTGTTTGGGATGCTGCTGCGTCCTCTGCCGGGCGGGACGGCCAAGGTGGTCATCCCCGGCCGGGGGGAAGGGGATGACCTGGAGCAGCAGGTGCGCTCCTTCCTGTGGCTGCGGGGGCTGGGATTGCTGCGGTGCCCCATCCTCATCGCCGACGCCGGCCTCACCCCCGCCGGCTGGGAGCTGGCCCTGCGCCTCACTGCCCGTTGGCCCGAGGTGATCCTGTGGCCGGCCAGCGATTTGGGGGATTACGTTGCGAGAATGTAGGGGCGCACATTGTGCGCCCGCTCTTATCCTGTACGACGATAACATACGGTGAAAGGAGGCGGCGCCCATGTCAGACCAGGAGCTGGAGAAGATCGAGGGCGCTGTCTCCGCGATTATTTTCCAGAACGAGGAAAACGGCTACACCATCCTCAGACTGGACGTCCACGGGGAGGAGGTCACGGTGGTGGGCCCCATGGCCGGGGTGGCGCCGGGGGAATACCTGTCCATCCGGGGCCGCTGGACCCGGCACCCCACCTACGGCCCCCAGATGAAAGCGGAAGTGGTGGACCGCCGCCTGCCTCAGAGCATGAAGGAAATCTTCCACTACCTGTCCTCCGGGGCCATCAAGGGAGTGGGCAAGACCACCGCCCGGCTGATTATCGAGGCCTTCGGAGAGGAGGCTCTCACCGTCATCGAGGAGGACCCGGAGCAGCTGACAAAAATCAAGGGCATCACCAAAAAGCGGGCCCGGCAGATCGGTGAGGTCTTCCGGCAGCAGATGGGGGTCCGCCGGCTGATGGAGTTTCTCTCCAAGCACCAGCTGCCCCTGGAGCTGGCCGCCCTCCTCCGCCGGGCCTACGGCGATGTGGCCCTGGAGGTGGTGAAGGCCAACCCCTACCTGCTGGTCAATGAGGAGTTTGAGGTGGAGTTTTCCCAGGCGGACGCCCTGGCCCTGTCCCTGGGGGTGGGGCCGGAGGACCCCCTCCGGCTGGAGGCGGGGCTGATTTTCGAGCTGGCCCACAACAACTACAGCAACGGCCACACCTTTCTCCCCCGGCGCAAGCTGGTGGAGGCCACCTCCACCCTGCTGGAGGTCTCCGGCGAGCTGCTGGAGGACTGTCTGGAGGCCCTGGTCCGCCGGGGAGAGGCGGACTGCGAGCGGGTGGCGGGCCAGGAGGCGGTGTATCTCCCCGCCCTCCGGGAGGCGGAGGCCTACATCGCCCAGCGGATCACGGAGATGGGCCGGGCCGAGCTGCTGCCCCCCGAAGGGCTGGACGGGCTGGTGCGGCGCATCGAGCAGGAGCAGCGCATCGCCTACGCCCCCCAGCAGAGGGAGGCGGTGGAGCTGGCAGCCAACCGGCAGGTGATGCTCCTCACCGGCGGGCCGGGTACGGGCAAGACTACCTGCCTTCGGGGGGTGCTGTCCCTCTTTGAGATGATGGGGCTGGACACCGCCCTGGCCGCCCCCACCGGCCGGGCGGCCAAGCGGCTGGGGGAGCTGTGCAATACCGAGGCCTCCACCATCCACCGCCTGCTGGAGACCGGATTTGACCCCCACACCGGCAAGCTGGTGTTTACCCGCAACTCCTACGACCCCCTGAAGGCGGACGCGGTGATTGTGGACGAGACCTCTATGGTGGACGTGCCCCTCATGGCCGCCCTGCTGGATGCCCTGGGGGATGACTGCCGCCTGGTGCTGGTGGGCGACCCGGATCAGCTGCCCTCGGTGGGGCCGGGGGCCCTCTTTGCCGACCTGATCCGCAGCGGGGCGGTGCCCACCGTCCGGCTGACGGAAATCTTCCGCCAGGCCGCCCAGAGCGCCATCATCCGAAACGCCCACCTCATCAACCGCGGCCAGGTACCCGACCTGCGGCGCAACGAGGGGGATTTTTTCTGTCTGGCCCGCCGGGACCCGGAGGCCGTGCTGGACACCGTTGTGGACCTGTGCCGCCGCCGGCTGCCGGAGCGGATGGGTATTCCGGCGGATCAAATTCAGGTGCTGTCCCCCACCCGCCGCCGGGGGACGGGCACCCGGGCCCTGAACCAGGTGCTCCAGCAGGCCCTGAACCCGCCCCTGGAGGGGAAGGGGGAGCGGCGCTTCGGCGACTGGGTATTCCGGGCGGGGGACAGGGTGATGCAGGTGCGCAACAACTACGATATCCTCTGGCGGGAGGAGGGTGGAACCGACTCCGGCATGGGGATGTTCAACGGGGACATCGGGGTGATCCGGTCCATAGAGAAGGAGGTCATCACCGTGGATTTCGACGGCAAGGTGGTGGAGTACGCCCCCGACATGCTGGGGGAGCTGGAGCCCGCCTTTGCCGTGACGGTACATAAGGCCCAGGGCAGCGAGTACCGGGCGGTGATTCTGGCCGCCCTGGAGGGGGCCCCCTTCCTCATGACCCGGGGGGTGCTGTACACCGCCGTCACCCGGGCCCGGGAGCTGTTCATCGTGGTGGGCGACCCCGCCGCCGTGGCCGGGATGGTGAACAACAACCGTCAGACCAGGCGGTACTCCGGCCTGCGGGCCAGGCTGACGGAGGAATAAAAAAGGCTCCCCCCAAAAGGGAAGGCCTTCCATAGAGCTCCAAAAGCCTCCTTTCACAAGGGGGCCTTTGGAGCAGGAACAGACCGGTTTGCACCGAAAAGCCCCCCTTGCTAAAGGGGGGAGGGCCGCCGGACGCAGTCCGGTGGCGGGGGGATTCCGTCGTTTGCCGGGGCGTGTCCCATTCGCAGATTTATGCGCGGGCGGCCACAGGCCTCCCCTAAACCTCCGTTTTACACCAACAAACCGAAAGGCTTCCCCGGAAGGGGAAGCCCTTTTACTTGCGGTATACGGAGGTGGGACGCAGATGCCCCCGGGAGACAGCCGCAGTAGGCTGTCTCGCTGCGGTCTCAACGGCACTGCCTGCGGGGGGAGGTAAGGAAGGTGTTAATCATCCTAGTAAGGAGGCCCCCCCGCAGGGTCCCGTCGAGACAAATAAAGTGATGCGGAATAACCTACCCGCATCACATATCTCACAACCAAAAACTCATATACCAGGATTTGCGCTTGAAAAAGGCAGGGGTGTCTGGTATAATGAGTGCCGGTGCAGCAATGCTGTTGTGTAGGTGGTCTTGCACCTGCGCAGGGACGTGGGGGGAGCCGACCCCCCACGTCCTGCCTTTATTTGCCTCGTGAACCTACTATAGCATAAGTTGTCGAATAATACAAGAGATTTTTGAAAAATGTAGGGGCGGACATTGTCCGCCCGTTTTTTTGCGCTCCCCCACAAGGGGAGCCTCTTTGCCGTTATAGCGCCCGCAAAGCCGCCCCCGCCAGCCGGGCCAGTGATCCGGCCACGGTAAGTAGGTCCTGGGGGTCGGCATCCAGGGCGGCCCGGAGGGCGCCGGCCAGATGCCTGGGCTCCAGGGCCTCCTTCACCGTTTTGGCGTCGCCGGAGGACAGCAGCTCATACAGGGTATCCGCCACCGTCTCCCGCTGGGCACCAGTCAGCCCGGCCAGCCAGTTTTTCAGGGTCCGGTCGATGAGACGGCTGCCGGCGTCCACCTCCTCCAGCCGGACGAAGTCGGGCCCCAGCACCTGCCAGGAGTAGGGATCGTGCTGGAACAGCCCCTGCTGGTCGCTGTCCACCACGGTGTGGGGCTCCTCGTGGGCCAGCAGCAGTCCCACCACCGACGACCGGGGCACAAAGCTGCGCAGGCGGGTGCGCAGCTCCTGATAGCCCGGCCGGGCCAGCAGGTAGGGGTTGAGACCGGGGCCGTCGAAGGACCACACGCTGGCAATCCGGTCCCGCACCTTCACCGCGGACAACGCGCCCCCTGCCGCCGCCAGGTTGCCCCCCTTGGAGTGGCCCCCCAGCCGCAGCTGTCCGGGGAAGGACGCGGCAAAGTCCTGAATATACCCCGCCGCCTCCAGCTGGGCGGGCACCACGTCCATAAAGCTGAGGTTAAAATCCTCCTTCCAGCCCACCAGGGTGCCATCGGTGCCCCGGAAGGCCAGAAAGGCGGAGCTGTCGTCCAGCAGGACGGTGAGGGCGGCAAACTGGGTCTCCTCCTTGGGGACGAAGCGGTCGGCGCAGCGGCACAGCCCCAGCCGGGCAAACCGGGGAGAATCTGCCAGAGCCCGGAGGAGGGCAAGGTCCGTCTCACACCGGAAGCGGCCCCGCCGGGCGGGCGGAAGGGTCAGGTACTCCTCCGCCGCCTCCCCCAGGGGGACGGGCTCCTCCCCCTGGGCCGGGCCGTCGAAGTGGACGTAGGACAGCACAGACAGGACCAGCCCGTCCACGGGACCGAAGGGGACCCGGTCCAGAGACAGGTCCCCCCGCCAGGCCAGGTAGTCCAAGAGGTTACCCACCGCCATCACTCCTTTTCCCAGTCTATGACCGGGCGGGGAAAAAGGCTCATATCCCCCGAAAAGTCCGCATAGGATGGAACAGCAAAAGTCGGGGAGTGTTGTGCTTTGAAAGGAAATATGGAGGAACGGGCCGAGCGGCTGGCGCTCTACATTCTGGAGAACCGGGCGACGGTGCGTTCCGCGGCACAAAAGTTTGGGATATCCAAGTCCAGCGTACACAAGGACCTGGCCGAGCGCCTGCCCACCTTCAACCGGACGCTCTACCTCCAGGTGAAAGAAGTCCTGGAGCAGAACAAGGCGGAGCGCCACATCCGGGGAGGCATCGCCACGCGGAAGAAATACAAAGGAGCATAAGAGACACGGCGGGGCTTGCGCCTCGCCGTGTTTTATGCTAAAATTGGGCTACTTTATGAAACAGAGGAGAACTATCCGCCATGAGCTACGCCGACCAGGTATTTATTCAAAATTGCAGGGATATTCTGTCCCATGGGGTGTGGGACACCGACCGCCAGGTCCGCCCCCGGTGGGAGGACGGCTCCCCCGCCCACACGGTAAAGCTGTTCGGGGTGGTGAACCGCTACGACCTGCGCCGGGGGTTCCCCATCCTCACGGTGCGCCGGCAGTATATCAAATCCGCCGTGGATGAGCTGCTGTGGATCTGGCAGAAGAAGTCCAACAACATCCACGACCTGAACAGCCACGTGTGGGACGCCTGGGCGGACGAGACCGGCTCCATCGGCAAGGCCTACGGCTATCAGCTGGGGGTGCGCCACCACTACCCCCAAGGGGACATGGACCAGGTGGACAAAATCCTCTGGGACCTGAAGCACGACCCCGCCTCCCGGCGGATTCTGGCCACCATGTACAACCACCACGACCTGAGCGAGATGGCCCTCTACCCCTGCGCCTACTCCATGACCTTCAACGTGTCGGGGAACACCCTCAACGCCATCCTGAACCAGCGTTCCCAGGACATGCTCACCGCCAACGGCTGGAACGTGATGCAGTACGCCGTCCTCCTCCACATGATGGCCCAGGTGACCGGCTTCGAGGCCGGCGAGCTGGTCCACGTCATCGCCGACTGCCACATCTACGACCGCCACGTCCCCGTGGTGGAGGAGCTGATTTCCCGCACCCCCTTCGACGCGCCGAAGTTCAGCCTGGACCCGTCCGTCACCGATTTTTACGACTTCACCCCCGCCAGCGTCACCCTGGAGGGCTACCAGGCCCACCCCCTGGAGGGGAAAATTCCGGTGGCGGTGTAACGCTTAAAGCAGACACAGCGTCATGTATATAGAGCGGACGCATCGTGATGCGTCCCTACAGAAAGAAGGGGCAGCGTGAACCTGATTGTCGCAGTTGACCGGAACTGGGCCATCGGCAGGGATGGCGACCAGCTGGTGTATCTGTCCGAGGACCTGAAGCACTTCAAGGCCCTCACCACCGGCCACCCGGTGATTTTAGGCCGGAAGACCCTGGCCACCTTCCCCGGGGGCCGGCCTTTGAAGGGCCGCCGGAACATGATTCTGTCCCGCAGCCCCGGCTTCGCCCCGGAGGGGGCGGAGGTCTTCCAAAACCTGCCCGCCCTGCTGGAGGCGGCCCCTGAAGACGCCTTTGTGCTGGGCGGGGCGTCGGTATACGCCGCCCTGCTGGACAAATGCGACACCGCCTACGTCACCAAGATCGAAGCCAGCTTCCCCGGGCCCGACTGCTTCTTTCCCAACCTGGACCGGCTGCCCCAGTGGCGCGTCACCGACGAGGGCCCGGCGCTGGAGGAGCAGGGGCTCCGGTTCCGCTATGTGACCTACCGCAGGACGTGAGAATTGCCGGAAGGAGGTACTGTCTATGCCCAATTTTACCAAAAAAGCGATTCAGGAGACCTTTATCACACTGCTGGACGAGCGCCCCCTGAACAAGATCACCGTGAAGGACATTGTGGAGACCTGCGGCATCAACCGCAATTCTTTCTACTACCACTTTGAGGACCTGCCCGCCCTGCTGGAGGAAATTATCTCCGAGCGGGTACAGGAGCTGATCCAGAGCCACCCCACAGTGGACTCCCTGGAGGAGTGCTTCGACGCGGCCCTGGAATTTGTGCTGAAAAACCGCCGGGCGGTCCTGCACATCTACAACTCCATGAGCCGGGACGTCTTTGAGCGCTGCCTTATGGATGTGTGCCACTACGTGGTAAAGACCTATGTGGAGGCCGGCTTCGCCGGCTGTCCGGTGGCCCCGGAGGACAAGGAAATGCTCATCCGCTACCACCGGTGCGAGTGCTTCGGCAACCTGATCGACTGGCTGAACAGCGGCATGAAGGACGACATCTCTGCCTATTTCCACCGCATCTACCAGCTGAAGCGGGGCTGGGAGGGGGAGATCCTCCGCCGGGAAAACAGGGGATAGCTCAAATGGAAAGTCTTCGCGCCGGGACAGGCGCGAAGACTTTTGTCTGTCACAGGGCGCCTGCCCTGTGAGGGACTTGCTTCTTTCTCACCGGCGGCTCCTCCCGCCAGTGGAGGCTGGTTTTGGCGAACAGCGGCTCGCACACGCACAGCACCGCCGGCATCAGGAAGATGCTCACCAGGGCGGAGACCAGGGCGCCACGGGCCAGCATGGTGCAGATGGCCCCAATCAGGTCGATGGAGGACACAAAGGAGACCCCCAGCGTGGCGGCAAAGAGCACCAGAGCGCTGGTGACGACGGATGCGTCGGAGGAGTCCGCCGCAATCTGGATGGCCTCCAGCCGGTTCTTTCCGGCGCGCAGCTCATCCTGAAAGCGTGAGGTCATAAGGATGGCGTAGTCCACCGTAGCCCCCAGCTGGATGCAGCTGATGATGCAGGGGGCGATGAAGCACACCTGGGCTCCGGTGAAATAGCTCAATCCCTGGTTGATCATGATGGCCAGCTCAATGGTGGCTACCAGCACCGCTGGGATGGTGATGGATTTAAAGACCAGGGCAATGATGACAAAGATGGCGATGATGGAGATGATATTCGTCACCATAATATCCACGTTCATGGTCTCAATCAGGTCCCGGTACATGGCCCCCTCGCCGGTGATCATGGCGTTGGGGTCGTACTCGTCCAGAATTGCCTGCATCTGCGTAAGCTGCTCCGCCACCTCGTCGGTGGCCGGCTCCCGGTTGGAGTTGACCATCATCAGCTGGTAGCCGCCCTGCTTCAGGATGTCCCGCACATCCTCCGGAACAAAGAAGTCCGGGATGCCGGTCCCCAGCATTTTGTGGTAGCTCAGCACGCTGGTCACGCCAGGGACGGCGTCCATTCGTGTCTCGATATCGTTCATCTCCGCCGGGGTCAGATCGTCCCGCAGAACGATGAAATGGGAAACGGCCATGTCAAAATCGGTTTTCAGCTTTTCGTTGCTGATTATGGAGGGCAGATCCCGGGGCAGGGACTCGTCCAGCTTGTAGTACATCCGGGTGTGCTTCTGGGAGTACCATGCGGGGGCGATGAGCAGAAGGGTCAACGCCACGAAGGCCCTCCGGTGGCGGAGCACAAAGGCGTTGACGGCGTGCATACTGGGCAGGTAGGGCCGGTGGGCATATTTGACAATTTGCTTGTCAAAAATCAGCACCAGCGCGGGCAGTACAAAGATGACCGTGGCGATGCCCAGCACCACGCCCTTGGCCATAACCAGGCCGATGTTTTTGCCCAGGGTCATCTGCATAAAGCACAGGGCCAGAAAGCCGGCAATGGTGGTGGCACTGGAGCCGGACAGGGAGCGGAAGGCCGCCGCGATGGCCTGGGTCATGGCGTCCCGCTTATCCTCATAGCGGTCCCGCTCCTCCATGTAGCGGTGGTAGAGGAAGATGGAGTAGTCCATCGTAACGCCCAGCTGGAGGACGGCGGCAATGGCCTTGGTGATGTAGGAGATCTCCCCCAGAAGGATGTTGGTACCAAAGTTGTAGACGATTGCCATGCCGATGCCGGACAGAAACACCAGAGGCAGGGCGAAGGAATCCAGGGTAAACAGCATAACCGCCAGCGCCAGCACCACCGCCAGGAGCACGAACACGGGCAGCTCCTTGTCCATAATGGCGCAGGTATCCCGAACCACTACGGAGAAGCCGGCCAGGAAGCACTTTTCGTTGCACAGGGCGCGGACCTGGTCGATGGCCTCCATGGTCTCGTCCGAGGCCCCGGGGTAGTCGTACTGGATGATCATCATGGTGGCGCTTCCGGAGAAAAAGATGTCCCGGAAGGAGGCAGGGATCATGTCCGTGGGAATTTGAATGCCGACCATGTTGGAAATCCACAGGGCGTTGGACACGCCGGGGACCTTCTTAATGCTGTTGAGCAGCTCGTTGCAGTAGCCCGAGGGCATACCGTCCACCACCAGCATACTGGTGGCCGCCATGTGGAAGGGCTCCTCCAGCAGCTTCTCTCCCTGGGAAGAGGGCAGGTCCTCCGGCAGGTAGGACAGGATGTCGTAGTTCACCCGGGTGCCCACGTAGCCCATGGCGGAGGGGATGAGCAGCAGCACTGCGATAAGCGCGACCAGCTTTGGCTTTCGGGTCAGCTTATGGGCGATTTTTTCCACCATCGTCTAGTTCCCCTTTCCACGGAAAATACGGGTGACGGCCTGCCAGAAATCCTGGAACATCTGAGCCACCCGGCCCCAGAAGGTGGTCTGCTCCGGGGCGTCGGCGGCCAGCGGCTGGGCGGTGAGCTCCTCCGCCTTGATCTCCTGGGTGCGAATCAAAATCTGAACGCTGGAGGGGGCGGGGTTGCGGCTGTCGGTGAGGGAGACCGCCTCCGCCCCGGCATCCATCATAAGGATGTTGTTCACATCGCCGGTGTACTCCAGCCAGGTGTCCTCAATGATGGTATTGATGGTCTGCTTGGCGTCCCGCACGTCGCCGGTGGCGGCCATGGCCCTGGCGGTCTGGCGCAGGGTGGCGGACAGGCCCTTGAGGGCCTGGTGGGTACCGTCGTCCAGCTGGCTGCCCGAGGTCTTCATCAGAGCCTCGGTGTCGGCCAGCAGGGTCTCCAGGTCCCGGAGGGTGGAGACGGCGGCGGTGCTCAGCGCCCCCACATTGGCCACGCTCTCCTGTAATGTGGGCTCATACTCGTTCAAAACCAGCTGCAGGGCGGCCACGCCGTCCAGAATGCTGCGGATTTTTTCGGAGGACTGGCGCAGGGCGGCGGACAGGTCCTCTGCGTCGTCAATGAGGTCCACCAGTTCGTCCAGCTGGGCGCACAGGCCGGCCAGGTCGCCCACCACCGCGCCGGTGGCGCGGGAGACGCCGCGCAGGGTGCTGTTCAGCTCGCTTTGCAGCTGGTTCAGCCGGTCGCTGGCGCTGTCCAGCCGGTCCACAATCACGTCGGCCATCGGGTTGTCGCCGCTCTGGCTGCCGCCGGCGTCCTTGCCGTCCGACGGAGAACCACTGCTGTCCGGTGCGCTGCCAGCTCCGCTGTCAGGGTCGGGGGCCTCGTCAGTGGCTCCGCCGTTGGGGACAGAATCCGCTCCGCCGTCCCCGCTGCCGCCGTCCGAGCCGGAGCTGCCGCTGTCCGGCACAGAGTCGTTACCTCCGCCGGAGGCTGTGCCGCTTCCGGCGTCTCCCGTGCTTCCGGGGGCGGGGTCGGCCGGCGCGGGGGCGCTGTCCGGTGCGGAGGGCTCAGAGGCCCCCTCCCCGGTGCTGCCGGACTCCGTCCCCGGCTCGGGCATTTTCCCGGAGTCCTCCGCCGCCCCGCTGGACGGCGGCGTGGGCAGCGGCTTGGGCACATCCACCTGCCCGCCGCTGTACACCGTCCACAGGTCGCTCATGTCCTTGCCCTTGCTGGGGCTGCCGGTGATCTGGGTGCAGAAGCCCTCAAAGGTCATGTAGTCCTTCCCCTGAAAGAGCTTCGCCACCTCCTCGGGGCTGGCCCCGCCGGTGGACCCGCTGGCCGCCTGGAGCTTTTGCAGGGTGTCAGCAAAGGTCATCATATCGCTGGTAAGGTAGGCGCTGTGGGCCAGCTTCACCAGCCGCATGCTGTCGCCGGTGTTGGTGGGCAGGTCCACGCCGCTCATGCCGCTGCTGCCCAGGGTGCGCTGGAGGGACCGCAGGCTGCTTTTCATGTCGGCGGCGGTGCGGATGACCTCCTTCACGTCGCCGGAGCCCTTCTCCAGCCCCTCCAGGGCCCTCTCCATACTCTCCAGCTGGGCCTGGAGGGACACCGCCGTGTCCGCCATCCCGTTAAGGGCCGCCTTGGAGCCGGTGATGGTCTGGCTAAGGGCCAGGGTCCGCTGCTCCACCGGCTCCAGCAGGTCAGCCAGGTTGGACAGGTCGCCCCGGAGCACCCCGGCGTCGGTATAGAGCTGGCCCTTGCCCTGAGAGATGGTGCCCCGGGCAGTGTCCAGCCGGTCCAGCCCGCTGGCGGAGGCGTAAAGGCCGTCCTGCACCTCGTTCAGCGCGTCCAGAAGGGCGTCCAGGCTGCCGGACAGGGCACGGTAGTCCTCCTCCAGATCGTCCTTACGCTGGCTCAGCTTGGCTATCTCCTCCAGCTGGGCCAGGGTGGCGGGCACCATGAGGATGGTCATGCCGTTAAAGGAAAAGTCGTCGCTGCCCACCCGGATGGTGAAGTGGCGCTCCTCCCCGGGCAGGCACATGAACAGCACGGTGCGCAGGTTGCCCACCAGCTGGACCTGGGCCCCCTGGGCCTCCAGCGACAGAATGTCGTCCTCGTTGAACAGGGCCATGGCCTCCAGGGTGTAGTTGTACCGGGCGTAACTGCTGGCCCGCGGGTTGGGGACGATGTCCAGCAGGATCTCCACCACCCCCTGCTTCCCGGCCAGCTCCTCCGCCCGGGCGGGCACACCGTTGAGGGTGTACCGCAGGGTGACCGTCCAGGGCAGTGCCTGGAAGGGCTCCTTCGTCTTGCCCTCAAAGTAGAAATGACCGGGGGCCTGTTCAAACTGAAAGGCCGCCCTCCCCTCCCCCAGCGACACCGGGGTGCCGTCGGTGAGGTTGACCACCTCGTCGTAGACCCCGTAGTCGGTGAGCTGCCCGGCCCCGTTGAGGGCGTAGCTTTTCACCACACTGCCATCCAGCAGGTTGCCGTAGTAGTCCAGGGTAGCGTAATAGGCCTCGTCATAGGTGGGGGCCACGCCGTCCTGAATGGGGGCCGCCCCCGCCGGAACCACGCAGGTGGCCGCCGTCAGCCCGGCCAGCGCCAGCGCCAGGGTCCGCTTCTTGTAGTTGTGTCTCGCCATAAGTCATTCCTCCTGATAAAGTCGCCCGGTAGCTGCTCGCCCGCCGCCAGGTCTCTGATTGCTTCTGATTTTAACCAGAGCGCCCACTCCGTTCAATAGACAGCCACAGTAGAATGTCTAGTTTTTCATCACATGACCGGCAATTGACAAAGCGCCTGCCTGCCGCACCGCCTTCGCTGTGCCCCCGTCTACCAAATGTCTACCAAAAAAGCCGTCAATCCCCTGCGCCGCAGGAGATTGACGGCTTTCCATATTTTAGGATGTCTACCAGATATCTACCAGTTTTATTTTTTTACGTGGAAAGCGGCGGATTTAACGGATTTTCTCCTCTCTTTCGCAACTTTTCAACCCCACGCAAGGGGCGTGACACGGCGGTGGCAGGGGCGAAATGTTGAAAAACCTCGAAATTTTTGGATAAAATGGCGAAACTTGTTTCAAAAAGGTTAAATCTTCGGAGACTACCAAATGTGACAGCTTTCAACTTTTTATCCAAATCCCGGCCCCTCTCAGGCCGAAAAATTTTGTAAGGAGGAAATCCGAATGAGAAACCTGAAGCGGGC
>ERZ808028.995-NODE-995-length-18988-cov-11.006504_pt1 | contig 18988 bp, 18 predicted proteins | sample MGYA00380184_ERZ808028 | MGnify/ENA primary metagenome ERZ808028 (study PRJEB31490, sample SAMN06133397) | mouse gut metagenome | isolation source: J8_1 | host: mice | place: China: Chengdu | collected 2015-05 ...
GCGCTGTTTGAAAATTGGGAATATGCCCAACGGTGAGAGATTTTTTCGCTAGACGAAGCCAATTTGACGCAGGAATACTTGGTGTATTCCAAGGAAAATTGGCAAAGTATGGCGGAAAAAGAACCACCGTTTGGGTATGTTAACAATTTTCAAACGAGCCCTAGAAAAAGCGTTCGAGCCGTGGTGCGCGGCGGGGCCTCGAGACGCCAAAGCCCAGGCCGCGCGGTGCCGACGTACGGGACGTGACCACAACTCAAAGAGGAGGCAGACAATATGAAAACGCTGAAAGACGTGAACATTGGCGAAACAGCCATCGTGGCGCGGCTCCATGGGGAAGGCCCGGTGAGGCGCCGGATCATGGACATGGGTATCACCAAAGGCGTGGAAATCTTTGTGCGCAAGGTGGCCCCCCTTGGCGATCCCATGGAACTGAATGTCCGGGGCTATGAGCTGTCCATCCGCAGGGGTGACGCGGAGATGATCGAGGTGGAAGCATCCCAGCCGTCGTGACCAGCGCGGATGGACCGGAGCAAAGGTGACCGGAGGGGCGCAGTCCCCATAGACCAGCCCGAGCGGTCAAAAAGCCGCGCACTGCGGACAGGCGAGGCGCGACAACAGGAACCCCACGCGGCGGAAAGCCGCTGTTATTTGCACCGTTGGTTAGCCACCCCTAACACAACGGACAGGACGCGGGACTTGTCCAGGTCCTGCCCGGACTTATATCAGCAAAGGAGAGCGTCGAAATGGATATTAAAATTGCCCTGGCGGGCAATCCCAACTGCGGCAAGACCACCTTGTTCAACGCCCTGACCGGCTCCAGCCAGTATGTGGGAAACTGGCCGGGGGTCACAGTGGAGAAGAAGGAGGGACGTTTGAAGCATCACAAGGATGTGGTGATCCAGGACCTGCCGGGCATCTACTCCCTGTCCCCGTACACCTTGGAGGAGGAGGTGGCACGGTCGTATCTGGTGAAGGAGAGGCCGGACGCTATTCTTAACATCGTGGATGGCACCAACATTGAGCGCAACCTCTATCTCACCACCCAGCTCATCGAGCTGGGTCTGCCCGTGGTGGTGGCGGTGAACATGATCGACCTGGTGCGGAAAAACGGTGATCTTATTGAACTCACCAAACTGGGAAAGGCCCTGGGCTGTGAGGTGGTGGAGATGTCCGCCCTAAAAAACGAGGGCGGCATGGCCGCCGCCGAAAAGGCCGTGGAACTGGCCCGACGCCACCGGGCCGGGGAACCGCCCCATGTTTTTACCGGCAGTTTAGAGCACGCCCTGGCCCACATTGAGGAATCCATCCAGGGCAGGGTGCCGGAGGACTATCTCCGCTGGTATGCCATCAAGGTCTTTGAGCGGGACGGGAAGATCCTGGAGGAGTTGGACCTCTCCGCTGACCTGAACGCCCATCTGGAGCGGCACATTGCCGACTGCGAGAAGGAGCTGGACGACGACGCGGAGAGCATCATCACCAACCAGCGGTACGCCTACATCAACTCCGTTGTGTCCAACGCCGTGAAGAAAAAATCGGCCAGGCACAGCCTGTCTGTTTCCGACAAGGTCGACCGGATTGTGACCAACCGCGTCGCCGCGCTGCCCATCTTTGTGGCGGTGATGTTCCTGGTTTATGCCATCTCTATGGGCAGCTGGAACATCTCCGTCGGCGCCGCCGCCACCGACTGGGCCAATGACGGCCTGTTCGGCGATGGCTGGTTCCTGCCCTTCACCGGGTCCGATGCGGACGGCTATGACGAGGCCGCCGGAGCGTTCGAGAGGGCTTCCGCCATTATTGAGGCATACGAAAACGGGGAGAGCGAGGCCTATCTGTACGACGACAAGGCGGAGGCGGTCATCACCTTGGAGGCCGGCGAGGCTGCCTATCAGGAGGCGCTGGCCGCAGAGGAACCCGATCCCGCCGAATACGGGACATGGGTCCCCGGGCTGCCGGTGCTCATTGAGGGCGGACTGGACGCGCTCCAGTGCAATGATTTGCTGAAATCTCTGATTCTGGACGGCATTGTGGGCGGCGTGGGTGCCGTATTGGGCTTTGTGCCGCAGATGCTGGTACTGTTCCTGCTGCTGGCCGTCCTGGAGGACGTGGGCTACATGGCTCGGATCGCCTTCATTATGGACCGCATTTTCCGCCGCTTCGGACTCAGCGGCAAGAGCTTCATCCCCATGCTGGTGGCCACAGGCTGCGGCGTCCCCGGCATCATGGCTTCCCGCACCATTGAGCAGGACCGGGACCGAAAAATGACCATCATGACCACCGGCTTCATCCCCTGCGGAGCCAAAATGCCCATCATCGGCCTGTTTGCCGGGGCGCTGTTCAGCGGCAGCAAGACGCTGGTCGCCACCTCCGCATACTTCATAGGTATTGCCGCCGTGGTTGTCTCCGGCATCATGCTGAAAAAATTCAAGGCGTTCGCCGGGGAACCCGCTCCCTTTGTCATGGAACTGCCCGCGTACCACGCTCCTTCCGTGGAGAATGTTCTGCGCTCCACATGGGAGCGGGGCTGGTCTTTCATCAAACGGGCGGGTACCGTCATCCTGCTGTCCACCATCGTCCTCTGGTTCCTCCAGGGCTTTGGTTTCGGGCCCAACGGTTTTGGTCTGGTGGAGGACAGCGCCGACTCCATCCTGGCCGCTGTGGGCGGCGCCGTCTCGGTTATCTTTATCCCCCTAGGCTTCGGTGCCTGGGAGCCCACAGTGGCCACCATCACCGGCCTCGTCGCCAAAGAGGAGGTGGTGTCCACCATGGGCGTACTGTACCCCGGCAATATTTTTGTCAACATCGGCACGGCGTTCACAGGCATATCCGCCTATTCCTTCATGATTTTCAATATGCTGTGTGCCCCCTGTTTCGCCGCCATGGGGGCCATCAAGCGGGAGATGAACAACGCCAAGTGGAGCTGGGCCGCTATCAGCTACATGTGCGGCTTTGCCTACGCGACCTCCCTCATCGTCTACCAGCTGGGCGGGCTGCTCACCGGCGCGGTGCCCTTCGGCCTGTGGACCGTCGTGGCGCTGGCCGCCTTGGCCGCCCTCGTCTATCTGCTGGCGCGCAAGGGCTGCCAGGGCGAGGAGCGCGCCCGCCGCCTGAGCTCCGTAGCCGCGAAGTGACCAGTGTGGAAAGGAGTGGCCGACAATGCCCGCTATAGTGGGAAACATCATCGTAATTGCAGTCCTTGCAGCTGCCGCGCTTATGGCCGTGCGGTCGTTGCGAAGGTCCCGTAAGGCCGGCAGAGGCTGCAATGGCGACTGCAGAAACTGCCGCGGCTGTCACTAAAACTTCAAATCAGCGAGATATGGTGAGAAGGCATCAGCATGGGAGGACAGCTTTCGCCGTTCCTCCTCAGCCGGACGAAAAAGCCTGCCTTGGGGCAGGCTTTTTCGTCCGGCTGATAATATACCGCCGCCTGCTCTTTTCTTCTCCCGTTCAATATCCATTGTAACCCTGAACCCCAATCGCGCGCCTCTCTGTTTTGCCTGTTGAAATGAGCGGAAAACTTTGCTATAATAAATTGTTATATTGGAAACAATGGCCCTGAGGCGGGCGGAAAGGAGAGTCGGACCATGAAATACCAGCGCTGGGACCTGCGCCGCCCTGCCGGGTCCGCCGCCCGCCGCGCCTTGGAGGACGCGGGGCTGTCCCCTCTCTGTGCGGCGGTGCTCTCAGCCCGGGGGATGGACAGCCCGGAGGACGCGGCCCGTTTTCTTTCCAGCGGCTCGGAGCGTTTTCACGACCCCTTCCTACTCAAGGACATGGACCGGGCGGTGACCCGCATCCGCTCCGCCATCCACGGCGGAGAGCTTATCTGCGTCTACGGCGACTACGACGTGGACGGCATCACCGCCACCTGCCTGCTCACCGAAGCGCTGGCCGGACAGGGAGGGGACGTGGTCAGCTACATTCCCGACCGCACAGAGGAGGGCTACGGTCTCAATCCGGGGGCCATCACACGGCTGGCCGGACAGGGGGTGAAGCTCATCGTCACGGTGGACTGCGGCATCACCGCCGTCCATGAGGTGGAATTTGCCCGCTCGCTGGGGATAGATGTGGTGGTCACCGACCACCACCACTGCAAGGACAAACTTCCTGCCGCCGTGGCGGTGGTGGACCCCCGGAGGCCCGACTGCCCCTATCCCTTTCCGGAACTGGCCGGGGTGGGTGTAGCCTTAAAAACCGCTCAGGCCCTGGCTGCGCCCGAGGCGCGGGAGGACGTGTTCCGGCGTTTCGGCGAGCTGGCCGCCGTGGGCACTGTGGCCGACGTGATGCGTCTCACCGACGAAAACCGCGCCCTGGTCCGCCAGGGGCTGGAACTTCTGAGCCGCACCCGGCGCCCCGGCCTGCGCGCCCTGCTGCGGGAGGCCGGGCTGGAGTCCGGCAGCCATCCCACCGCCGTCACCATCGGCTACGGCTTGGCTCCGCGCATCAACGCCGCGGGGCGGATGGAGCAGGCCATGGTGGCGCTGGAGCTGCTGCTCACCCGGGACGAGGAGCGGGGGGAGGCGCTGGCCGCCACTTTGTGCCGCCTGAACCGGGAGCGGCAGGCGATTGAGCTCGACATATACGAACAGTGTGCCGCCCTGCTGGAGGCTCAGCCACAGCTGGCCGTTCCCGCCATTGTGCTGGCGGGGGAAGGCTGGCACCAGGGGGTGGTGGGCATCGTGGCCTCCCGGCTGGCGGAGAAATACTCCTGCCCCGCCTTTATGATTTGTCTGGAACACGGTCAGGGCAAGGGCTCCTGCCGCTCCTTCGGCGGGTTTAATCTCTTCGCCGCCCTGGAACAGTGCGCCCATCTGCTGGAGGGCTACGGCGGCCACGAGATGGCGGCGGGCTTCACCATTCTGGAGGAGAACATTCCCTCTTTTCGGGAGGCTGTGTGCCGCCTGGTCACCCTGCGCACCGGCGGGGAACCCATGGAGTCGGCCATCGACGTGGACGCGGAAATCGACTGCTGTGCCCAACTCACCGCCCCTCAGGTGGAATCCCTGTCCGGCCTGGAACCCTTCGGCACCGGCAATCCCAAGCCGGTGTTCCTGCTGCGGGGCGCCTGCGTGCTGTCCTGCTGTGACGTGGGAGGCGGACGGCATTTAAAGATGAAACTGCGCCGGGACGGGGTGGTGCTGGACGCTATCTATTTCTCCGCCAACGCCGCCGCCTGCGGCGTGGCCGCCGGGGAACGGCTGGATGTCCTCTTCACCCCGCAGATCAACGAATTTCGGGGGGCCCGCTCTGTACAGCTCCAGCTGTGCGACCTGCGTCCCGCCCCCACCCGGGCCCAGCTGGAACAGGAACTGTTCCAAAAGCTGAAGCAGGGAGAGCGGCTCTCTCGGTGGGAGGCGGGCCTGCTGCTCCCCTCCCGGCAGGACTTTGCCCGGCTATGGAGGTTTTTAGAGCACAACTGTGTGGGCGGCTGGATGGAGGCAGGACCCTCCCTGCTGCGTCAGGCCGCCCGCCAGCCCGATGGCCGGTGCGCCTACGGCCGCACCCTGGTATGCCTCCACGTAATGGGGGACCGGGGCTTGATCCGCATGGAACAGGACCAGCTCTACCTGTGCCGCCCGGATAGCAAAGTGGACTTGGAACAAGCCTCCATGATGCAGCGGCTACGGATATTGATCGAAGATGAAACCATATAAAGTCCAGTGGTATGAAGTCAAGGGGTGATTGAAGAAAAAATCAAGAGGAAAACAGAGGAAAGAGCGTAGTGGCATAAGAAAAAGGCAACACCAACCCAAGCCCTGTCCCTGAAATTTTTTGAAACAGGGCCTATTCGTCAGAGCAGTGAGCGTCAGCTCAACCCTCCGGCGGCTTATACAGGCGGTCATCCTTCAGCAGTCGAAAGACGAGCCGAACCAGTTTTCTGGCAGTTAAGGCGAGTGCGCGTTTGTGCTGGTGTTTGTTGACCTCTTTGTACTTGAGGTCGTAGTAGCGCCTGAACTCGGAGTCGCATCTTCTCACGGAGTTGGCGGCTTCCAGCAGATAGTACCGGAGGAAACGATTGCCGGACTTGATGAGTCTGGTGTCTTGGGCTTCAAACTCCCCAGACTGGTGCTGTGTCCAGACAAGACCGGCGAACTTGGCCACGGAGGCTTGAGATTGGAAACGGTGGATATCGCAAATCTCGGCGATGATACCGGCGGAGTAGACCTTCCCAATGCCTGGGATAGAGGTCAGCGTATTGGGAATGATCTCAAACTGCTGCTCAATAGCTTTGTCCAAAACCTTGATTTGGCTGTCCAGGGCTCGCATAGCGGCGATGGAAACAGACATGGCCTGATTTACGGAATCATTCACCGTCTTGGGCAGACGGTAAGAGCCTCTGGCCGCTGCCTGTACTGCTTTTGCGGTGGCTTCCGGGTCGGCGAAGCGGCCCCGGCCAACCTTGGTGATGAATGCTGTCAGCTCGTCCAGGTCGGCGTAGGCCAATTCATCCACAGTTTCAAAGTGTTCCATGAGGGCTAAAGTAGTCGCGCTGGTGTTGGGTATGTCCTTGTCTTGGGCTATACCAGAGCATTTCAAAAACAAATAGTTTGCAAATCGCTGTTTTTCTCGGGTCAAGTCCTGAACAGCGTAGAATCTGACTCTGGTCAGCGTCTGAAGGGCTTTGTAGCGGTAGTCGTCCATGTAGACCTCCTTGGTGATGCGGCCAAATCGGAGCTTGTCGGCAATCACAAAGGCGTCCACATCATCGTTCTTAGGCAGCTCGGAATAGGACTCCTTGAACTTGTTGACCTGTTTGGGGTTGCGCACATGGATCTTTCTGGGGTATTGGCCCAGCTTCCCATCCTCGCGGAGGGCATAAACCAGACTGTCCCCATAGATGGACGTGGCCTCCATGCCGATCACCGCACCCTCCAGCCCCTGAGACTGGATTGCCGACACAATTTTCTCAGTCAATAGTTTAGCACCGCCACGGTTGTTTTGCATCCTGAAACTGCTGTGCTTTTCGCCATCCGGCTTCATCAGGTACACCGCGTTGTTTTGGCTTCCCACGTCAATGCCAACGAATAGTTGATTCACAATTTTCACCTCCCCTGTGTTGGGATTTCAGGCCAGCAGGCTTTGAGATGCCCATGATAACCGGAGCATCAGCAACCTCGCGTATCAGAATCATTCCGGGGTAGGCCAATGCGATAGCCCTCACTGCTAAAAGGGCGGCTTCACTCCCGGCAAACAGCCAGTGAGTTGGCAGCTAACTTCCGGCTCAGGGAAACGGACTTTCTGTGTAGCAGTCTTTCGGCTCTACAGAAGATGCAAGAACTTGTCCTTGCTGTCCTACAGCTATTGTATCACGGGCATCTCTAAGCCTGTTGACCTAAAGTGAACCAAGCAGACCCACTCTAAATCGTCTGCAAATCTTATTATACGAGGGGATGCTGTTATGAAGCGATTGTTTGCAAGCGCGGATGAATTTGTCCGGCAAAGCGACTGGAAAGACTTGGCCATTATCAAATTCTGCCTGTTTTCCATTGGCCTGTTAGTGGGACTGCAAATAACAGAGAAGTGCAAGAAAGGCGTGAGGATTTCTGCTTCAGTGATGTTTACTCTAACATATATCCCCTTGATGGCCAAGTATTTAAGGATTCTCACCAGCAAAAAAGATAACGTTCAATCATGATCGCTGGTAGCAGCAACAGAATATGAAAAACCAAGAGGATGGGCAAATGCCCATCCTCTCACTTTTAACATGGAGGTGACCATTATAGAAGTCCGCATCAACAAAGAAGTCCGGGACTACCAGGAAAGCGTATTCTTCGGCCTGTCCCTGCGGCAGCTCATCTTCGCCCTGCTGGCCGTGCTGGTGGCGGTGGGGGTGTATTTCGGCCTGCGGGGCGTGGTCGGGACCGGCGAGATCGGCTGGATCTGCGTCCTGGCTGCGTTCCCCTTCGCCCTGGGCGGGTTTTTCACCTACAACGGCATGACCTTTGAAAAGTTCCTGCTGGCTTTCATCCGCTCTGAGCTGTTTTATCCCAAAAAACTGGTGTTCAAATCAGATAATTTGTACGCCAAAGCCCTCGAAAATTCATCCATCAAGGAGGCAATGACCATTGATTAAAACCCTGCAAAACGCATTAAAACAGGACCGGGAGGGCTTCGACCTCCCCCGGTCCGTCCAGGACGCCATCCCCATCCGCCGCCTGTGGCCGGATGGGATTTTTCAGTTCGGGAGCAAATTCTCCAAGACCATCCGGTTCAGCGATATCAACTATGCAATCGTCTCTAAGGAGGACAAAACGTCCATGTTCCTGGGCTATTCGGAACTTTTGAACGCCCTGGACGCCGGCTCCACCACCAAGCTCACCATCAACAACAAGCGCCTCAACCGCCAGGACTTTGAGCAGAAGATCCTGCTCCCCCGCCGGGACGACTACCTGGACGGCTACCGGGCCGAGTACAACGCCATGCTCATGGACAAGGTGACGGACTCCTCCAACAGCGTGGTCCAGGAGCGGTACATCACCCTCTCCGTCCACCGCAAGAGCATCGAGGAGGCCCGCACCTTCTTCGACCGGGTCACCGCCGACGTCACCACCCGGCTGAACCACCTGGACTCCCACAGCGAGGAGCTGAATGCCGTGGAGCGGTTGCGGGTGCTTCATGACTTCTACCGCACCGGGGAGGAGACGGAGTTCCACATGGACCTGCGGGACCTGATGCGCAAAGGCCACAGCTTCAAGGACGCCATCTGCCCGGACAGCCTGGAATTCAAAAAGGACCATTTCATCATGGGCGGGAAATATGGCCGGGTGCTGTTTTTGAAGGAATACGCCAGCTACATCAAGGATTCCATGGTGAACGAGCTGACCGCCCTGAACCGCACCATGATGTTGTCCATCGACGTGATCCCGGTGCCCACCGACGAGGCCATCCGGGAGATGCAGAGCCGCCTCCTCGGTGTAGAAACGAACGTCACAAATTGGCAGCGGCGGCAGAATAACAACAACAATTTTTCCGCCGTGGTGCCCTATGACCTGGAGCAGCAGCGCAAAGAGACCCGGGAGATGCTGGACGACCTCACCACCCGGGACCAGCGGATGATGTTCGCCGTGGTGACCCTGGTCCATCTGGCGGACTCCAAGGAGGAGCTGGACAGCGACACCGAGGCCCTCCAGGCCACCGCCCGGAAGCACCTGTGCCAGCTGGCCACCCTGAACTGGCAGCAGGCGGACGGCCTGGTGACCGCCCTGCCCCTGGGGATGCGGCGGATCGACGCCCTGCGGACGCTCACCACTGAGGCGCTGGCCGTCCTTATGCCCTTCAAGGCCCAGGAAGTGCGGGACCGGGGCGGGGTGTATTACGGGCAAAACACCATCAGCAAGAACCTGATCATCGCAAATCGGAAGGAGCTGCTCAACGGCAACGGCTTCGTGCTGGGCGTGTCCGGCTCCGGCAAGTCCTTCACCGCCAAGGTGGAGCTGGTGAACGTGGCCCTGGCCACTAACGACGACATCATCGTCATCGACCCGGAAAAGGAAGTGCGACACGAAGTCGCGTAACAAATTGCGTAAGAAGCTGCCCTATCCATTTGGGGTAATCCTACCACAGCCTGCGTCGCTGGTAACGGCGGGGTGGGAAGCCTGTGGGACAACGTGGGAAAGCTGAGAGCCTAACTCAGCCGTACTGCCAGGATAAGTGCGTCATGGAGAACGTAAAGTGAATCATCGCAAGGGTCGTTACAGGGAATAGGCGAAATCAGGCTGACACGCCTACACCAAAAGGTGCGGAGGTGGCTGTGAGGGCTTTCAGAACATCACAGCAAATGGACACAAAACCTCCCGGCTCAAAGATGGCTCCTAAAACGCACACAATTATTTGTTACGCGGAACGTGGTAAGCCCTATGCGTTCCTTCGCAGAAATGCGGAGGTATCGACCTCGTAAGAGGAAGAAATGGCGCAGAGGGTAGAGGAAGGGGATAAAAAGCGAATGCCCGCCCTGTAATGGGGCGGGATAGGGGTTCAAACTTTGCCCCAGCCCGAAAGGGTGCCGACTTGTCCCACGGTATTTCATAGCAAGAAAAGGAGGTAAACCTATGAACGGTAATTGTTCAACGACGGAGCATAAACGCTCTGAGAGATTGCCGGACGCGGCAAAGCTGGAGCACCAGTGGAAATCCATTGACTGGAAGAAAGCGGAAGCCGAGGTCAATAGGCTACAAACCAGGATTGCTAAGGCGACCCAAGAGAAGAAATGGAACACAGTGAAGCGATTACAGTATCTTTTGACCCATTCGTACTATGCAAAAGCATTAGCGGTGCGGAAAGTGACCACCAACAAAGGGAAAAAGACGCCGGGCGTGGATGGCGAGCTGTGGTCTACCCCAGCCGCTAAAATGCGCGGTGTCCTGACCCTGACAGACAAGGGCTATAAAGCAAAACCTCTGCGCCGGGTATTCATTGAGAAAAAGGGCAAAAAGGCGAAACGTCCGCTGGGTATCCCCTGTATGTATGACAGGGCTATGCAGGCGCTCTACGCTCTGGCCCTTGACCCGGTATCGGAGACAACAGCGGATACGAAGTCCTTTGGCTTCCGCAAGGGACGCTGTGCGCAGGATGCCTGTGAATATATCTTTACAGCGCTCAGCCGCAGCTTTTCCCCACAGTGGGTGCTGGAGGGCGACATCAAAGGGTGTTTTGACCACATCAGCCATGACTGGCTTATTGAGCATATCCCCATGGACAAATCTGTACTGAAACAGTTCCTAAAAGCAGGATTTTTATTCCAGCGTGAGCTGTTTCCCACCGACGAGGGCACTCCGCAGGGTGGCGTCATTTCCCCTATCCTCGCAAATATGGCGCTGGACGGAATGCAGAAAGTTCTGAGTGACCACTTTGATTTGAATACAAAGGGTGAGGTCAGTGCATTTGTCCACAACAAGAGCAAGGTCAATCTGGTGCGCTATGCCGACGATTTCATTGTCACGGCGGCTACAAAAGAGATTGCGGAAGAAGCCAAAGAACTCATCCGTGATTTCCTGCAAACCAAAGGGCTGGAGCTGTCCGAGGAAAAGACGGTCATCACCCACATCGACGACGGATTTGATATGCTGGGCTGGACATTCCGCAAATTCAAAGGAAAGCTCATTGTCAAGCCATCCAAGAAAGCGTTGAAAGCCCTTAAATCTGCTTTGTCCGAGACCATTCTTGGACGTGGCAAGGCTTGGAAACAGGAAGTCCTGATTGAAAAGCTGAACCAGCAGGTACGCGGCTGGACAAATTATCATCAATCGGTCTGCGCCAGTGAAGCCTTTGCCCATATTGACTACATCCTCTACGAATTACTGTGGCGATGGGCGAAGCGCCGCCATCCTCATAAGGGGCAGTGGTGGGTTTCTACCAACTACTGGCACCGCAGGGGTAGCCGGAACTGGGTGTTCTGCACCGAGGACAAGGAACTTTTGCGGGTAGACCACATCCCCATTGTTCGCCACACCAAAGTACGAATGGACGCAAATCCCTATTTTGACACCCAATATTTCATCGACCGCAAATTTCAGCACGGTATGAAACGGTTGTCTGGACGCTTTAAGCAAATCTGGAAAAACCAGAAAGGGTGTTGCTATCACTGTGGACTTCCCATGGACATCAGCGACGAGAGGGAGATTTTCTTCAAAGTCCCGAAAGCCATGGGCGGCAAGGACGAGGTACGCAATATGGCCTACGTCCATAAACACTGCCAGCAAATTTTCTTGGAACGCCGCGCGAAAGCGTGATGAAATGCTTGAGCCGTATGAGTGGAAACGCTCACGTACGGTTCTTAGACGAGAAAGCGGGAGTAATCCCGCCGACTTAGTCGACTATGGTCCCATCGTGGAGGGCCTGGGCGGCGAGATCATCGACATCTCCGCCACCTCCCGCAACCACATCAACGCTATGGACATGGAGCAGGGCTACGGCGACGGGGACAATCCCGTAGTCTTAAAATCTGAATTTTTGCTGTCCCTGTGTGAACAGCTGGTGGGCTCGGGGAAGCTGTCCGCCAAAGAGAAATCCATCATCGACCGCTGCACCGCCCAATGCTATCACGGATACATCCGGGGCGGTTGCAAGGGCACCGCCCCCACCCTCCAGGACTTCCACGCGGAGCTGCTCCGCCAGCCCGAGCCGGAGGCCAAGGACGTGGCGCTGGCCATTGAGCTGTTCACCGAGGGCAGCCTCAACACTTTCGCCAAACCCACTAATGTGGATACCGATGCCCGCATTCTCTGCTACGATATCCGGGACCTGGGTAAACAGCTCCTGCCCGTGGGGATGCTGGTGGTGCTGGACAGCGTGTTCAACCGCATCATCCGCAACCGGGCACTGGGCCGGAACACCTGGATCTATATCGACGAAATCTACATCCTGTTCCACCATGAATACAGCGCCAACTTCCTGTTTACCCTTTGGAAACGGGTGAGAAAGTACGGGGCGCTGTGCAGTGGGATCACTCAGAATGTCGACGACCTGCTCCAATCCCACACCGCCCGGACCATGCTGGCCAACAGCGAATTTCTGGTGATGCTGAACCAGGCCAGCACCGACCGAGCGGAGCTGGCCAGCCTGCTGAACATTTCGGAGAACCAGCTGTCCTACATCACCAATGTGGATGCCGGGCGGGGGCTCATCAAGTGCGGCAGCGCCATCGTGCCCTTCGTGAACAGTTTCCCGAAAAATACGCACCTCTATCGGTTGATGACGACAAAACCGTCTGAGGTCGGAGCGGCATAAAATGGCTGGTGTAGACTTATCGCATTTTACATGGTATCATAGCACTGGGAGGGATACCTATGTGGAAGTGCCCGAAGTGTGGCCGGGAGTTCAAAAATCAGGGACAGGAGCATTACTGTCTCAAGCCGAAAGATATCGATGAGTATATTGCTTTTCAAGATGAGCCGACACGGCCCTATCTACAGGCAGTGCGAGAGGCGATCCGCCGCACCATCCCGGAGGCCCAGGAGCGGATCTCGTGGAGTATACCCACCTTTTGGGACGGACGCAATGTGATCCAATTTGCCGCATCCAAGAAACATCTTGGTTTCTATCCGGGCCCGGAGGCGGTGGAGGAATTTCGGGATAGGTTGACGGACTATGAAACCAGCAAGGGAACGATCCGGCTTCCATACCGGGAGCCGTTTCCGCTGGATTTGATTGCGGACATCGCAAAATGGTGTTGGGAACAGTGCAAGCGTTGATATCTGAAGCATTTGAGCCGTCTGCCGTTTGGCAGGCGGCTTTTTACATGGGAGGTGAAGATCAACATTCAGAGCATCAAAGAGAAAAGACCTGTGAGTAAACTTGCAAAAGAAAAGATCCAGGCTGCGCCGAAGGAGTTCCTCCGGCGCAGCCTGCTCACTGGGACCGAAAAGCTGAAGGGCCAGCTCCGGGACGCCGCCGAAGGTGGGCGGCGGGAGGATACCGAGGCCGACCGCACCCAGGACACCGCCCGGATGGGTGCTCGTCTGGCGGTGGACAAGCTGGGCAGGTTGGCGCTGGGGAAGAAAAAAGCTCGGAGCTGGTCTGGGGAGAGCAGCCCGGATACGGGCGCACCGGGGCCCATCGCAGACGATACCGGGTCCGCCATCCAGACGGAGCCACCAGCCCCATACAGCGGCGCAGAGCCTGTGTGGATCAAGACCCAGGAGGCCACCCATGACGGGCCAGCGGCGAATTTTGGCCGTATCGATCTACCCAGGGCGGACCAGCCCATGGGTCAAGACGAAGGACGCCTATCTTCATCGCCAAACTGTAGGCCAAGTCCAGGCTCGGCGGCAAACCGGGCCCGTCCCCCAGGCCGGGGAGTACGTTCAGACCGAGTACCCCAGCCAGCCGGTGATCCGAACAAAGGGCGGCCCCACTTGTCAGGATGGCATGATCCTGGAGCGTCCTGGCCGAACCGCCACGCTTGGGCAGGTATCCGAAGATTCTCCGGCCTACCCTCCGCAGGCGTTGGAGCGGGGCCGGCAGAGGTTTGTGGGGGAGAGGGCCCGTCAGGCGGCGGCACAGCAGAGGGACTAAAACGTGGGCGGTACGATCTCCGCGCCGATCGAGCGCCAAAGCGCCGCTGGTACGCCTTCCCCGGATTTACCGTCCCAGTCTGTCCGCACAGATGCGCCTCTCAGCAGCGAAGCTGTTCGGGAAAGCCGGTCCGACGGGAATCATCCCGTCAAGACGGCCCGCTCGGAACGGACCCCAGTCGGGAAACCCGGACGGCAAAGGGTAAAATCGGCGGTGGAAGTCCCCGGACGGCCCGCCGAAGCGGCAGACCGCTCCGCCAGCGCGGCCCGGCAGACTGCCCGCGCCGTTTCTCAGGCCCGTCAGCGGGCTGTAAAGGCCGCAGGTGAGGCGGGACGGCGGCGGCCGTGGGACAGGCCCGTGGCCAAGGCCGCCGCGTCGGCCCTCCGTGGGGCCTTGTCGGGCGTCCGGGCCGCCATGGCTCCGCTGGCCGCCGGCGGCGGGGCGGTGGTCGCGGTGGTGTTGGTGCTGTGCCTAGTGGCGGCGCTGATGATGTCGCCGATGGGCATCTTTTTCGGCGGCGAGGAAACGGGCGGGCAGACCGTAGCCGACGCCGTCTGGGAGATCAACCAGGAGTACAATGCGAAGCTGGAGGAGATCCAGGCAGGCACATCTCACCACTGGGTGGAGTTCTCCGGCGCCCGTGGCCCGTGGCCGGATGTACTGGCGGTGTATGCGGTAAAAACCACCTCCGACCCGGCCAACGGGCAGGAGGTGGTCACCATGACGGATGAGAAAAAGGAGCTGCTGAAGCAGGTGTTCTGGGACATGAACCAGCTCTCCAGCTTCACCAGCACCGTCCCCGGTGAGGGTGACGAGGAGGGCACGACCACCCTGTATATCACCGTCACCGCAAAGACCGTTGATGAAATGGCGGATACCTACGGTTTCAACACCAACCAGCGCCAGCAGCTGGCCGAACTGCTCTCTGATGAGTACCGGGAGCTGTGGAACGCGGTGCTCTATGGCATCGGCACTGGTAGCGGGGAGATCGTAGCCGTGGCTTTGTCCCAGGTGGGCAACGTGGGCGGCCAGCCCTACTGGAGCTGGTACGGATTCAGCCACCGGGTGGATTGGTGCGCCATCTTCGTGAGCTGGTGCGCCGACCAGTGCGACTATATCGAAGCCGGAGTGATGCCCAAGTTCGCAGGCTGCGTGCAGGGCTCCCACTGGTTCAAGGACCGGGGGCGGTGGCACGATAAGAGCTATACGCCCAATCCGGGAGACATCATTTTCTACGACTGGGACGACCCGGGTGGGTTCTCTGGGCCACAGGACGGGTTGCCGGACCATGTGGGCATTGTGGAGAAGGTGGAGAATGGCAGGGTGTATACCGTGGAGGGAAACTCTGGGGATCAATGCTGCAAAAGGAGTTATCCTGTGGGGTACTATGAGATCTACGGATATGGACAGATATCCATATGAACACACCAATTCTTTTTTTATCCAACGCCACAGTCACTCTGAGTTTGCCGGAGAACATCGATCCCATGACCCAGTCCGGGTAAAATTACCTCTAGGCACTCTCGCACCGCTTTCGGACTCCCCGGCAGATTGACGATCAGGGTCTTCCTGCGGATACCCGCAGCCGCCCGGGACAGCATGGCCCGATTCGTCTTTTGGGCGCTGTAAGCCCGCATGGCCTCCGGCGTCATATCTCTGGGTGAAAAACCTGTCCCGCCCGTGGTGAACACCACGTCCGCCAGGTCTTCATCGCACAGCCGCCTCAGTTCCCCACCGATGGCGGCCCGGTCGTCAGGCAGCAGTTTGTAGGAGATCACTTCCCCCCAATCCCGGCAGACTTCCCCGACGGCAGGGCCGCTCAAATCCTGCCGCTCCTCCGCCGCGCAGCGGTCGCTGGCGGTGATCACCGCAATTCGATACATCTTCCTCACACCCCCATACGCTGAATCGACATCCCCGGTATAATCTCTCCCCCGGCCAACACCTCCGCGAAAATGCCCTCGGTGGGCATGACGCACTTCCCCACCCGCCGGGCCACCTCGCAGGGCCCCGCGCACTCCTTGCCAATCTGGGTCACCCGCAGCACGCACGCCCCGATCTGCAGCCGCTCACCGACGGGGAGCGTGTTGAGCACGATCCCCTGGGTGGTGATATTCTCCGCGAAAATCCCCGGCTCCAGATGCTCAAGCCCATATTCTTTCATTTGGTCAATGCTTTCCTGGGCCAGCAAACTCACCTGGCGATGCCAGGGGCCAGCGTGGGCATCTCCCTCCAATCCGCTGCCGGCTATCAGCAAGCCTCTGGGGATGGGGTGCTTGACCGTCCCCTTTCCTTCACTGAGATTGACCGATATGACTCTGCTATTCATGTACTAACCCCCAATTTGATACATCATCTGAGTTTGGGCGGACTTTTCCGCCGATATCATGTGTTCACGCGGCTTGCGCAGAATCCCGGCGCGGATAGCATTCTCCAACTCTTTGCCGTGCAGCCCCCGAAGGGCGATACCTTCCGTGCTGTGGAGGCAGGGACGAAGCGTACCGCTGGAATCAATACGGATGCGCTGGCACTGTGCGCAAAATTTATGGCTGATTGGGCGGATCAAGCCCACATAGAGCTTTGCCGCGGAATAGATCCCCAGCCCGGCGTCCGCCGTTCCCGCGGCGATCTGGGCGGCCACCGCAGTATGGGTCAGCTCCTCCCGCGTATAGCCGTTGACCTGTGAGGGCTCCCGGCCCGCCTGCTTCAGCAGATAGTCGCACAGGATCCGGGTGCCCGCTCCCCGCTGGCGGTTCACGTATCTGGCCCCCGTTCGGATGATATCGTCCAAATCCCGCAGCCCCATCGGATTTCCCGGCGCCGCCATCAGCCCCTGGGTGCGCTGGACGCACTCCACCAAGACCGCCCTGCCATCGGGGAAAAAGCGGCGAAGCTGGGGTACATTGTAAGCACCCGTCTCCTCATCCAGCAGGTGGACCGCGCCCATCACCGCCTCGCCGCCCTTGATGGCCGTGACGGCCCCCATGCTCCCCACATGGGTGGAGGATGCGGAAAACCCCGAGCCAGCCCGCCGCAGCAGGTCGGCGGCTTCATCCAGTAGAGGGTCATGGCTGTCCACAATGGCCAGCGTGTGTTCCAGGTCCTCCAGCGGGCGCAGCAGCCGCGCCCGGCAGAGCCCGCCCTTCTCCGCGCCCTCAGCGTTCTGGGGGATGTCCAGGATGCAGTCCGCCTTCACGAAGGAGGTCACCACCCCAGCTCCACGGTTCAGCGGTGTGGCCACCGGCACCCCGTCCGGGCCGGGACTGAGCCGGGCCCGGACAAATTCCCGGTATTTCAGCGAGCTGTTCAGCCTGCGCCCCAGCCGCACCTCTATGCGGGAGCTCCGACGCACCGGCTGGCGGAGCATCCGGCACAGCACAGGGTAAAAAAGCTCCTTCCAGATGAGTGTCCACATGAATGGCATGAACAAGCAGGTTTCGGTGCGCTGGGATCAGACCATCCTCCAGGCCCTGGAGCGAGCCCACATCAAGGCTCCATCTCATTGCCGCAGCGGCGAGTGCGGCTGGTGTCATTCCAAGCTGTTATCCGGCAAGGTCTACGTCCCAGAGGATGCGAACGGCCGTCGGATGGCGGATCTGAAATTCGGTTGGATCCACCCCTGCTGTTCGTTCCCCCTCAGCGATCTGGAAATTGACATCCCGGTGTAAAAGTCAATACAAATAACGGCCAACCTCCGCCGCGCCCTTGTGTCCGGCGGGGGTGCCTTATACCCTTAACAGCCAAATTACCATCAAATTATGAGCCAATAGAAAGGAGTCAAGCATGATGTGGATGTTAAAAAAATTGGGTTATCGTGTCTATCAGTGGGGATTCAATCTTGCGGCCAAAACGCTGCGGTGGAGAAAAGCGGAGATCATTGATGGGCCGGGGAGTATCCAGAATATCCCGGAACTCTTACAAAAGCACGATATGCACAAACCGATGGTCGTCACCGACCCGGGGTTGATGGCCGCAGGCGTGGCCCCAAAGGTCATGCGGCAATTGGCGCTGAACGGGATCCCATTTGCGCTGTTCGATCAGGTCGCTCCCAATCCTACCACCAAAGCTGTGGAAGAAATCTACACCATGTATCGGCGGAACCACTGCGACAGCTTCGTGGCCATCGGCGGGGGCTCTGCCATGGACGCGACAAAAGGGGCGGCCGCGAGGCTTGTACAGCCAAACAAGTCCCTGGAACAGCTCCAGGGACTTCTGAAGGTAAAAAAGGCGATCCCGCTGCTGATCGCCGTCCCCACCACCGCCGGCACTGGCTCGGAAACCACCGTGGCAGCCGTGATCACCGATGCGGAGAGCCACCACAAATTCAGCGTCATGGACCTGCATCTGATTCCACGATACGCAGTCCTCGACCCAGAACTCACCACCGGCCTCCCGCCCCACATCACCTCCACCACCGGGATGGATGCGCTGACCCACGCGGTAGAGGCGTACCTTTGCCGTACTAACACTACAAAGGAGTCCATCCGCTACGCCGAGGAGGCCACCATGCTGGTCTTTGAGAATCTGGAGCGGGTGTACCAGAACGGACAGGATCTGGACGGAAGGATGAATATGCAGATCGCGTCCTTTAAGGCCGGGTTCGCCTTTACACGTTCCGGCGTGGGCAACATTCACGCCATTGCGCACACGCTGGGCGCCCTATACAATACGCCGCATGGCCTGGCCAACGCCGTCATTCTGCCGATCGTATTGGACGACTATGGTCCGGTCGTATATCGAAAGCTGGCCCATCTGGCCGAACTGACAAAAGTAAAAACCACTGGGAGCATTGAGGAAAAAGCGCGTACGTTCATTGATGAGATCTATGCGATGAATAAACGGATGCAACAACTGTGAACGTCAGGACTGCGGCTATCTTGCCTTCTTGGAGGACTGCGACAGCGGGGAGTTTTCCTTCCAGATCTGCAACCACAACCTGTTGCTGGCGGACACCATCCACCACAGCACAGGCCGGAGT
>ERZ808028.996-NODE-996-length-18988-cov-7.289778_pt1 | contig 18988 bp, 14 predicted proteins | sample MGYA00380184_ERZ808028 | MGnify/ENA primary metagenome ERZ808028 (study PRJEB31490, sample SAMN06133397) | mouse gut metagenome | isolation source: J8_1 | host: mice | place: China: Chengdu | collected 2015-05 ...
ATGCGTTAGGCTGCAGCCTTGGAAAGAAAATAAAATGAATAGGAAAAAATGGATTCTTATTGTGTCGATTTATTCGATTACATATACAGCAATTACATTATTGAACAGCGTCATGTATCTTTGCAACGGCATTTAGGAAGACCCAAGCGGCAGCTGGCATAATTAGACAGGGCTATCATTCTCCTGATCGGGATAGCAGCATTTGAGCTATGTACGAATCTGCCTGTCAAGCCTTTGGCTCTCAGATATTTGATTGCATATATTCCCTCTCAGCTGTTGGCGTTCGCCTATGTCTGGTTCAGCGGACTGCGGGAACCTTTGGCGGAAACAGCGTACAGGGATATATGGATTAACTTTACGAGCCTTTTTGTGCTGTTGTGTATCATCAATACTGTCATTTATGTTTTAAGAAAAAGAGAGGGCGGAAAGGAATCATTTCATTTGACCTTTGAAGAGATTCAGGAGATTGCGGGTATACCGATTGACTACTCTTTTCTGAAATATAAGAAAGAGCTTGCAGATTATGGCTGGCAGGTTGGGAAATTATCCATGAAAGAGCAGACGGTACTCTTTCATAAGGTTAACTGATTGCTTTCGTATATTGGTTCTGTGGAGGGCCTGCACCATCAATCTGCAAATCCCGGAACTGACCGAGTGCGCCAAGCTCCTGCGTTATACCTACAACAACGTAAATCAGATCGCTCGGAGGGTCAACAGCGGCGGTGCGGTCTGCCCTGATGAAACGGATGAGCTCACCGCAAAGCTGGGAGCGGTCGAAGGACTGTTCGGGAATATTTTGGAACAGCTATCGAAAATCAATTAACGGTCTGGTGGTGGGCGAAGATTTTTCGCTCACCACCATTTCCCTTTGAGGGGAGGTTTTGACAATGGCGACAACACGCCTGATGCCTTTACACAGCGGTAAGGGCCGGACGGCAGCGGATGCTCTGGGACGAGTGACGGACTATATTGAGAATCCGCAAAAAACGAACGGCGGCGCATTGCTTGCAGCTGCCTGAACTCAGCGCTTTTGGGGCAGAACATTCCGCTTTAAGCCGGTATAGGCCAGCAGAATATAGATTGCATAAATCAGGAAGAAAATCCCCAGCGAGATCGTCACAATGGCCAAAGGACTGCTCATTCCAACCATCACTCCTGGCTCAGGGAGACCGGCAAGATGGAGGATAAAGGGTACGCCAATCAGTATAGGGGGAACGGCAGGCAGGACATAGTAAATGGTGAACTGGTTTCGCAGAGTCCTTGCCATCTCTCGCCGGTCCATGCCCAGCTTTTGCAGGAGCTGAAACTGTCGCTTGTACCTCTCTGTTTCGCTGAGCTGCTGGATGGTGAGAATCGTAGCGGCGGTCATGGTCAAGGCAAGAGCCAGATAGAAGAGGGGAAAGACGAACAGGACCGTCTGGGTCGCCTCTTCCGCGTTTTCCGAGGCTTTGGTGTGAATCTCATCATAGCTTGGCTCCAGAAGATTCTGTTCTCCCAGTCTGTAATTGATGTCACACAGGACGTCAAATTGGGCCTCCGTCACTGGCTGAGTAGTCTTGGCCGCATAGGCGTGGTGAAACACCGGAAGGCCCTCCGCCGCCTCGTCCGGCACCACGAGGATATACCGCGCCCCGTTGCCCGTGTCGTAATTTTGCAGCAGGTGTTCCGTATGAACCCCGCCGGGAATCAGGCTGGCACCTCCCAGGGAGATGGGCTGGGTGTAGCCGGTCAAGTGCTTTTCCAGGTAGGCCCTACAGTGGATGAGATACTCCCCCCGCTTCAACTCCACCGGCGGGTATCCGGCAATGGCGCGGAGCGCGGCGTAGTCGCTGTACCGCAGCACCGGGTCCCGGTCAAAGTAGCGGTGATAGTCCTCGCCCATGCCTTCCACATAGTCCATGACCCGGCTGTCCTCCGCTTGGTAGACACAGTAGTGCAGCTCCTTTTCGGCGGAAATATTGTCTTGAATGTAATCGAAATAATCCTGGCTGACCGGTCCGTCGCCGGCAGCGCCGATATACAGGTCGAAGCAGGCGTTTTCCGCCGCACGGCCCGCGAAAAGCCCCCGGAAAACCAACCCGGCCCCCTCGGAGATCAGGGTGGCCGTAAAAATCATGGAGATGGTGGCCATCAGTACCCCCATGGTGGCTAGCTTGGCCGTCAGGGTACGAAACACCAGCAGGCTTTGTCCCCGGTACTTCCGGGCGGGCCGCCTGTCGAAAAAGGCGGGTACACCGGAGGCGAAGCTGAGGAAGAATCCGAACAGGAACGCAATGACGCATCCCGCCCCGATGATGCCGAAGATGGCCCCGCCCGCCATCAGCAGGCAGGTTCCGGTCACACCCAGCACAATGGAGAAAGAGAACATCCAGCGGCGCACATTTCCCGTTTGAATGACCATGCCCTCGTTAGCACGGTCAGCATAGATCAGGTCGTGAATATTCGCCCTGCGGATATATTTGCGGCTGCGGCGAAGGGCAAAGAGATAGATCAAGGCAAAATAGAGGACCGTCAGCCCCAAGGCGGGGAGGGAAAAGCCAAACGAAAAGGTGTAGGGCAGGCCGAACAGCGCCAGCACAATGGCGCGGAAGCTCTGATAGAGCAGCCCGCCCAGGGCGGTCCCCAGCACCAGGGCACAGCCGCCCACAGCCAGATTTTCCAGAAAGAACAGCCGGGCCAATTGCCGGTTTTCCAAGCCAATGAGCAGATAGAGCCCCAGCTCCCGGCCCCGGCGCAGAAGCATGAATCTGGTGGCGTAGGCCACCAGCCAGCCAAAGACGCACACCACCACCACGCTGGCCAGCACAATCATCAGGGGAAGTACGGAGATACCCTTGGACAAGGTGATGATCTCCTGAGAGAATACCAGCCCGTTAAACGAATACAGCAGGGCCGCGGCCATGACCACTGTGACAAAGTAGACCAGATAGTCCCGGGCCTGCCGCTTGGCGTTGCGCAGGGAGAGCTCAGATAACGTCACTGACATCACCCCCCAGCGCGGCCAGAACATCCAGAATCTCGTGGTAGAACACAGGCCGTCCCCGCTCTCCCCGCAAGAGTTCATTGAATACACGTCCGTCCTTCAGAAACAGCACCCGTTTGGCATAGCTGGCGCTGTAGGCGTCGTGGGTGACCATGAGGATAGTGGCTCCCATATCCCGGTTCATGGTGGTCATGATTTCCAGCAGATTCTTGGACGCCCTGGAGTCCAGGGCCCCGGTGGGTTCGTCCGCCAGCAGCAGGGATTGCCCCGCCACCATCGCCCGGGCGACAGCGGTGCGCTGCTTCTGACCCCCGGAAACCTGATACGGAAATTTCGCCAGGATGTCGGTGATGCCCAGCTTTCCAGCTGCCTCCCGCACCTGGTTTTGTACCGTTCCGGGGTTCTGGTGATTCAGAGAGAGGGCCAGACCGATGTTTTCCTCGACGGTCAAGGTATCCAGCAGATTGAAGTCCTGAAACACAAAGCCCAGCCGCTCCCGGCGGAATTTGGCCAACGCTTCTTCGGACAGATCGGCAATGCTCACGCCGTCCAGCAGGATACTCCCAGCGCTGATGGTGTCGATGGTGGAGATACAGTTGAGCAATGTAGTCTTACCCGAACCGGATGCTCCCATGATTGCCAGAAACTCCCCGGCCTCCACGTTGAAGTTCACCCGATCCAGCGCCTTGGTGACGTTGTTTTTGCTCCCATAATATTTTTCGATATTCTGTACTTGTAACATAGCGGTTTGCCTCCTTTGCTTGTGGCTCTATGGTACACCAAAAGCGAAGGCCGTTGTATCGAAATTATATTGATTTCCCTTACAATTTTGTAAGGTTCTCTTTCGCCGGAAAGGTCAGGGTAACCGTGGCCCCTTTTCCTTCCTCAGAGGCAATCTCCAGCCCAAGCTCCAGGAAACCGGCCAGCTTTTTGCACAGATACAGGCCCATGCCGGTGGAGCCGCCCCGGTTGCGCCCGTTGCTGCCGGTGAAGCCCCGGTCAAACACACGGGGCAGTTCATGGGCGGGGATTCCAATGCCATTATCATGAACAATGAGCTGTGTCTGTTTCCCCAGCGGCTTCGCGGAAAGTGTGATGACCGGCGCTGTCCCCCGGTAACGGGCGGCATTTTGGAGCAGCTGGCCCAGGATGAACACCGCCCACTTTTCATCGGTATAGACGGTACAATCCAATTCCTCCGTTGCCACCTGAACGCCGCTTTGAATCAACAGAGATCGATGATTTTCAATCGCCTGGGCAGCAACTTTTCCCAAATCTATCTGTCTAAGCAGGCAGTCTTGTTCCGGGTTCTCCGCACGGGCGTAGAACAAGGCTCTCTCTATGTGGGCCTCGACTTGTGCCAATTCTGCGATCAGCTTCCGGCGGGTCTCCCCGTCCAAGTCCCGGCAGATGAGCCGGGCGGCGGTGATAGGAGTCTTGATTTCATGCACCCATTGTTCCACATACTCCCGGTACTCCCGCTGTTGAGCCTGTGCGTCGGACACAGCTCCGGTCATAGCCCGTCCCGCCCGGCGGGTCAGGTCAAAGAGCCGCCGTTCATAAAGATTTTTGGGAGGCGGGACGCATTCAACAAACAGATATTTCCGATCCAATCCCTCCAAAATGGTTTCTAATTCCAGCAAGCGGGCACGTTGTTGAAAGAAATCGAACGCATTCACACTCGCGAAAATCATCAGAAGCGTGAGCAGCAAAACTAAAAGGATTCCTGATTGCGTTCCTGTGGCGAGAAGGAACAGTGCCGCCAATCCGGTGCAAATCAGTTGGAGGGCAATTCGGCCCAGCCGGTCAGATAAAAATTCTCGCAGGGTCATAGCTGATACCCCATTCCCCGCCGGGTCTTGATGGCGTCAGGCAAACCGATCTCCGCCAATTTTCCCCGCAGCCGGGTCATGTTGACGCTGAGGGTGTTGTCATCAATGTAAATCTGGTTGTCCCATAACGCATCAATCAGATCAGCACGAGAGACGATTTGCCCCGTGTGCGCCATCAGGCAGGCTAAAATCTGAAGCTCGTTCCGGGTCAGCTCCGCAGTTTTTCCGTTGGCCGACACAACTCCCTTCGTCAGGCTCAGGCGCAGCCCTCCAGCCTCCAGTATGTCAGCCGGTTCCGGCTCACCGGAACTCCGGCGCAGAACAGCCTTGATGCGGGCCAGCAGAACAGGGACGCTATATGGCTTGGTGATGTAATCATCTCCGCCCAGGCTCAGCGCCCGCACCTCGTCCGTACTGGCATCCCGGCTGGTGACAAAAATCACAGGCGCTGAAACGGCTTTCCGCAACGCGGCACACAAGGAAAAGCCGTCCCGCCCCGGCAGTCCAATATCCAAGAGAATCAAATCCGGGCGCTCCAAGACCGCCTGCCCCGGTATATCTGTAAAATTTGTAACCACCAGAGGCATATATCCTTCGTTTTCCAGAAGCAGAGCCAATTCCTCCTGGATAGCGGTATCGTCCTCTATAACCATTATTTTTTGCATATTACCATTACCGCCCTGTCGTTTTCCCTATACTAACACGAACGGAACGCACTTGTCCAGAAGTATCTGCCCTCATGAAAATCAAAAAATCTCACATTCCCCCTTGACAACAACTTTAGAAATATCCCTTCCCGGAGCAGCTGATGATCTATACCCAGCGGCCCGAAGCCACCGCCTGCGCGGAGTGGGACTTCTGGAATCAGCGGATGCGCCGCCACATCCGGCGCGGCTCCAGGGGCATCGCGCTCCTTGACAACAGCCGGGGCAAGCCCACTCTGCGCTATGTGTTCGACGTTGCCGACACAGACCGGAAGGATGAAAAGGCGCTGAATCCCAACCTCTGGCAGTACCGGGAGGAACATCAGGACACGGTGACGGCGGCGCTGGAGGAACGCTTTGAGGTCTCCGGCGCAAACGGCCTTCTGGACCAGCTGGAGCAGATCGCCGTACATCTGGCGGAAGAATACTGGACCGACCATCAGTACGACATCCTCCATATCGTTGACGGCTCCTTTCTGGAGGAGTATGATGAACTCAACGTCGAAGTGGCGTTCCGAAGCGCCGCCGCCGTCAGCATCACCTATGCCTTAATGTCCCGCTGTGGTTTGGAACCGGAAAACTACTTCCAACACGAAGATTTTCTGAGTGTTTTCGATTTCAATACCAGGGACGCCGTGATCGCCCTGGGCATGGCGGTCAGCCAGTCCAGCGAACAAGTGCTGCGGCAGATCGAAAGGGCCGTCAAACAGTATGAGCGCACGAAAGGCGCAGAAAGGAGTGCGGAGTATGGAGAACAAACTGACCTACACCCAAATGGGGGATTACCTGTTCCCGAACGTGGCCCTGCCGGAACAGCCGGACCGGGACCTGGGCAAGTACGGGAGGATGCGCCTGCGGTACTTGAAGGAACACCGCCCGGTCCTGTGGGGGACCATGACAATGGACGGGACCCTGTTCAGCCACTGTCTGGAGATCGAGGACACGGCCAACAGCCGTCTGGAGAGCATGATGCCCCAGCTGGCGAAGGCGGCAGGGGCCACGGAACAGCTGAAGGCCAGCGACCAAATGGCATGGGTGGGCCTGATGAACAGCTGCAAGGCCCAGGCGGAGGAAATTATCATGTCGGAGCTGATTTACAGCTGAGTTTCATGCCCCCGGTCATTCCCTCCCAGCGGGAACAGATAGAGGCCATCCAGGAAGCAGAGAGCGCGGACGCGCCCTCTGCTTTTTCTATTCCCAAAGTAGAGGAAGCCCCGGAGGGACCCCCGCCCATGCCTACCGGCATGAGCTTCCGGGAGGACTATGACGCAATCAAACTGGCCCACCCCGGCGACATCGTGCTGTACCAGCTGGGGGACTTCTATGAGATGTTCGGGCCGGATGCGCGGGTGGCCTCCCATGAGCTGAACCTGATGCTCACCCAACGCAATTTGCCCGATTTGGGCCGCGTGGCCATGTGCGGCATCCCCGGCCATAAGCTGGACGAGTATGTGCGGAAGCTCCGAGACCGCCATGATGTGACGGTCTCCAGCATTGGACCGGACGGGGAGCGGCACACCGTCTCCTATCTCTCCGTGGAGCATGAAGCCAGGAACGCCCGCGAAGCGGGAGCCGCTGCCCCGGAGGAATCTGCGCCCATCCATGTACCGGGGGCCTCGCCTCCCATTCCAGTCCCTGACCCCGCCCCGGCGCGGGAGGCCACCCAGGAGGATATTGATGCGGCCCTGCAAGCCTGGAACGGGGACGCGGACAGCAAGCGCCGGGTGCAGCAGCACATGACGGCTCATGGCCGGGAGAAGGACACCGCCGCATGGCTCCGCAAGGAGTACGGCGGCGATCTGCCCATGTTCCCCGTCCGGCTCCCCGGCACAGGGCAGTACCAGCACCTCCCCTGGACGAAGGTGCAGCGCCGTGCCGCACAGCTGGTACAGAAGAATCTGTTCCTCTCCAACGAGGAACAGGCCCCGGAGCAGGAATCCGCTTCCGCCCCCGCGCCCACTGTCCGGGAAATCTATGAGAAGTATAAGCCTGTTGTCCGGGATTTTGTGCTGACGGACGGGCCGTATCAAAACGCCTGCAAACATTCTGACCGGGAGACCGCTGTGATAGAGGGCCACGCGGCGGTCAGCCGGGCGGCGGAGGCCATTCAGGACACGGATTTTATGCGGCTGTACTTTGATATGTCCGGGTTCCGCAACCGCCTCCACCGGGAGATCATCGGCGAGACCTATCCCGTCCTCTCCCAGCCCCAGCAGGAGGCGGAGGTCCCCGACCTGTCCGGCCATCCTGTCACCCGCGAGGGGGACACCATCACCATCGGCAGCGGGGAGGCCGCTCACGAAATCGACATCACCGTTTCAGACGAGGACTGGCAGGCCATCCAGAATGTCATTGGCGCGGCGGACCTTCCGCCCCACGACCCTCTGGCCCCGCCCTACAAATTGGGGGATACGGTCTATCTGAACAATACTGCCTTTGAGATTGCGGACATCGGCCTGTTTGATGTGCAGCTGCGGGACCCCGCCCTGCCGATACCGTTGCTTCGCTCCGAGAGCAAGGAAAACCTTGAACGTCTGCTGCGGCTGGACCCCCGCAACAACCACTTGCTCCTCTATCTGCCCGCCGACCTGGGCAGCGTCAATGACGACATCCGGGAGGTGCTGGTCTCCCATCTGCTGACGGACCGGGACAAGGAGTACATCTCCGGCTGGATTCGCTCCGGCGAGAACAACCGTGGGCTTGCCATGCGGCTTTCGGAGGCCTTTGCCAGACGGGATGATACGGTGATGCTGGAGACCGGGGATACTGCGGATTATTTTGCTTCTACTATCAGCCTGGATGTGGACATCCTGGATAAATTCAACACACGGCTGTCCATGTCCTGGGACGAGATCGCGCCGGTACTCCGCGCCCTCTGGCTGCAAGAGCTGGACGGCTTTTCCCATGAGCCGGTCCAGAGAGAGCCGGTGAATCTGGAGGGGAAGCTGTCCTATCAGGTGGGGGACAAGGTGTCCTTCGCCTATGGGGGCCACGATGTAAGCGGCACAATCGAACATATAGGAGACCTGGGTATTCGCATCCACACCGGCCCTTACGCCTGGAGCCATCAGCTGGTGGAGAAGGATTTTTTCGAGGACGCGGTACGCCACGACGAGCGCAACGCCGGTCTGTTCTCCCCGGAGGTCCCCCAGCAGGAGGCCCCGGAGGCCACCACCAAGCCAGAGACTACGCCGGGGACCGCCACCCTCTATCCCGGCGATAAGAACGGCCTGCCCTATGACATCATTGTGGAGACGCTGCATGTGGATGAACCGGAACAGGCCCAGCCGGAGGCCACCCCCGTTGCGGAAAATTTCCGCATAACCGACGATAATTTAGGCGTGGGCAGTCTGCGGGCCAAATTCCGCATGAACATGGATGCCATCAACACCCTCCAGGCCATTGAGCTGGAGGGACGTACCGCCACCCCTGCCGAGCAGGAGATTTTGTCCCGGTATGTGGGCTGGGGCGGTCTGCCCCAGGCTTTTGACGAAAACAACGGGGACTGGACCAACGAATTTCTGGAGCTGAAGGCGGCGCTCTCCCCGGAGGAATACGCTTCTGCGCGAACGTCCACCTTGAACGCCCATTACAGCAGACCGGCTATCGTCAGGGCCATCTATGAAGCAGTCGGGAATATGGGCTTCAAGACCGGCAACATTCTGGAACCCTTCTGCGGTGTGGGAAACTTTTTCGGGATGCTGCCGGAGAGCATGGCGGCATCCAAACTCTACGGCGTGGAGCTGGACAGCGTTTCGGGCCGGATCGCCCAGCAGCTTTACCCAAAAGCCAGCATCACCATCCGGGGCTTTGAGAAAACCGGCTTCCCGGACGGCTTCTTTGACCTCGCCATCGGCAACGTCCCGTTTGGAAATTACTCCCTGGCGGACCGGCGCTATGACAAAGAGCATCTTCTCATTCACGACTATTTCTTTGCCAAAACCATTGATAAGGTCCGGGCGGGCGGCGTGATCGCCTTTGTCACCTCCAACGGCATCAGCGGCGGAACCATGGACAAGAAGGACCGCCGCGCAAGAGAGTACATCGCCCGCCGCTGTGACCTCCTGGGCGCTGTCCGCCTGCCCTCCAACGCCTCCCTCGCCAACGCGGGAACGGACGTAGGCATGGACATTGTGTTCCTCCAAAAGCGGGACATGCCCCGGTCTCTTGACGAACCCCTGCCGGAGTGGACGGAAGTGGATACGATGGAGGAACACACCTATACCGGCGGAGACGGGCGGGAGAAGCGGGGCTTCGTGACCATGAACCGCTACTTCCAGGCCCACCCGGAAATGGTGCTGGGCAATCTGGAGATCACCTCCGGTCCTTTCGGCCCCCAGCTGGAGTGCAAGGCCATCCCCGGCGCGGACCTCGCCCAGCAGCTCCATGAAGCGGTTTCCCATATTCACGGCGAGTACCGGGAGGCCGCGCCCCCGGAGCTGGACGAGAACATTGGGGAAATGGAGATTGCGTCCATCCCTGCGGACCCCAGCGTGAAGAATTACTCCTATGCCATTGTGGACGGTGAGGTCTATTACCGGGAGAACTCCGTCATGGTGAAGCCCGCCCTGACCGCCTCCGCCAAGGAGCGCGTCATGGCTATGATCGGCCTGCGGGACTGTGTGCGGGAGCTGATTGACCTCCAGATGGATGAATACACCACGGACAGCGCCATCCGGGAGAAGCAGGGGGAGCTGGACCGGCTCTACGACGATTTTTCCGCCAGATTCGGCCTTGTCAACGACCGGGCCAACCGTCTGGCCTTTGACCGGGATTCCTCCTATTATCTGCTCTGCTCCCTGGAAGTGCTGGACGATGATGGGCGGCTGAAGCAGAAAGCAGATATGTTCACCAAGCGCACCATCAAACAGAACACCCACGTTACCAGCGCGGACACGGCGATGGACGCTCTGGCGGTCTCCATTGGGGAGCGGGCCAGAGTAGACATGCCCTTCATGGCACAGCTCACGGGAAAATCGGAAGCCGAGCTGGAACAGGAGCTGACCGGCGTGATTTTCCGAGACATCCGCTGTGCTGAAAATCCTGACCATATCCCCAAAGCCTTTGCGGACCTGGACCGTTACCCCTTTGTCACCGCCGACGAATATCTTTCCGGCAAAGTGCGCCAGAAGCTGCGTATGGCCCAGGCGTTTTACAGCGTCTTGCCCCCGGAACAGCAGCAGCGTGTCCGGCCCAATGTGGAGGCCCTGACCGCCGCCCAGCCCAAGGACCTGGACGCATCCGAGATTGAGGTCCGGCTGGGGACGGACTGGATCGACAAAAAGTACATCCAGCAATTTATGTATGAGATGCTGAAAACCCCGTCCTATCTGCAAGGGAAAATCAAGGTCAGCCACTCCAGGCATACAACGGAATGGGCTATCTCCTGCAAGGGCAGCGTCAGCAACAACGACATCGCCGCCTACACCACCTACGGAACCAGCCGCGCCAACGCATACCGCATCCTGGAGGATTCTCTGAATCTCCGGGATGTTCGCATTTATGACACGATAGAGGACCCGGACGGGCGGGAACGGCGGGTACTCAACGCCAAGGAGACCACCCTGGCCGCTCAGAAGCAGCAGGCCCTCCGGGAAGCCTTCAAGGACTGGATTTGGAAAGACCCCAAGCGGCGGCAGACGCTGGTGGCGCAGTACAACGAGGAAATGAACGGCATCCGGCCCCGCGAATATGACGGGAGCCGCATTGTGTTCTCCGGCATCAACCCGGAGATCAAATTGCAGCCCCATCAGGTCAATGCGGTTGCCCACGTCCTCTATGGCGGCAACACCCTTCTGGCCCATGAGGTGGGCGCAGGCAAGACCTTTGAGATGATTGCCGCCGCCATGGAGAGCAAGCGGCTGGGCCTGTGCCACAAGTCCATTTTCGTGGTTCCGAACCACCTGACCGGGCAGACCGCTTCCGAGTTTCTCCGCCTCTATCCCTCCGCCAATATCCTCGTCACCACCAAGAAGGACTTTGAGGCCCGGAAGCGGAAAAAATTCTGCGCCCGCATCGCCACCGGAGACTATGACGCGGTGATTATCGGCCACTCGCAATTTGAGAAAATCCCTATCAGCCCGGAGCGGCAGGAGCGGCTGTTGCAGGAACAGATTTGGGAGATCACCGATGGCATCCAGGAACTGGAGGGCAGCGCGGAGCGGTTCACCGTCAAGCAGCTGGAGCGGACCAAGCGCCAGCTGGAGGCCCGCCTGGAAAAGCTGCAAGCCAACCACCGCAAAGATGATGTTGTCACCTTTGAGCAGCTGGGGGTGGATATGATGTTCGTGGATGAAAGCGACAACTATAAAAATCTGTTCCTCTACACCAAAATGCGAAACGTAGCGGGGCTTTCCACCACCGACGCACAGAAATCCAGTGATATGTTTGCCAAGTGCCGCTACCTGGACGAGATCACCAAGGGGCGCGGCATCGTCTTTGCCACCGGGACCCCCATTTCCAACTCCATGACGGAGATGTATTCCATTCAGCGGTATCTCCAATATGACCGTTTGCAGGAAATGGGCATGGCCCATTTTGACAGCTGGGCCTCCCGGTTCGGGGAGACCACGACCGCCCTGGAGCTGGCCCCGGAGGGGACCGGCTACCGGGCCAGGACCCGGTTCGCCAAGTTCTTCAATCTCCCGGAGCTGATGCACCTGTTCAAAGAGGTGGCGGACATCAAGACCGCCGACCAGCTGGACCTCCCCACCCCGGAGGTGGAGTATCACACGGTTGCCTCCAAGCCCACCATGATTCAGCAGGCGATGGTGAAGGAGCTGTCCCAGCGGGCCAGCGAGGTCCATACCGGGCAGGTGGACCCCCGCAGGGACAACATGCTGAAGATTACGTCGGACGGGCGCAAGCTGGGGCTGGACCAGCGGATCATCAATCCCACGCTCCCCGACGAACCGGGAACCAAAGTCAACTGCTGCGTGGAGAATATTCTGCAACAGTGGCGGGATGGGGACGGCAAGCGTCTGACCCAGCTGGTGTTCTGCGACATTTCCACACCCAAACTCGCCCCCTCCAAGCGGGCGGTGAAGGGGGCCGGGGATAAGCTGGACGACCCCACCCTCCACATGCTGGAGAGCGCCATCCCGCTGGAGCCGGAAAAGCCCTTCACCATCTACGAGGACATCCGGCAGAAGCTCATTGCCGGAGGGATGCGCCCCGAACAGGTGGCCTTTATCCATGAGGCGAAAACCGATGTGCAGAAGAAGGATTTGTTCGCCAAAGTCCGCTCCGGTCAGGTGCGCGTCCTGATCGGAAGCACCTTCAAAATGGGAGCCGGGACCAACGTGCAGGACAAATTGATTGCGCTCCATGACCTGGACTGTCCCTGGAGGCCCCGCGACCTGACCCAGCGCAAGGGCCGCATTGAGCGCCGGGGCAACGACAACAAGAATGTGCATGTGTACCGCTATGTCACGGAGGGGACCTTCGACGCTTATCTCTGGCAGACTGTGGAGAATAAGCAGAAATTCATTTCTCAAATCATGACCAGCAAATCCCCGGCCCGGACCTGTGAGGATGTGGATGAGGCGGCGCTGTCCTATGCGGAGATCAAGGCCCTGTGCGCCGGAGACCCCCGCATCAAAGAGCGCATGGAGCTGGATGTGGACGTATCCAAGCTCAAAATCATGAAGTCCGCCCACCAGAGCCAGCAGTTTCAGATGGAGGACAATCTTCTGAAATATTTCCCGGAGCAGATCGCCCAGCATCAGGGCTTCATCAAGGGTCTGGAGGACGATATGAAAACGCTGGCGGAGCATCCGCATCCTCTTGTGGTCAAGGAAAAAACCGCCCCGCCCCAGGGAGAGACGGCGGAGACGGCAGAGGCCGCGTCCGCTGTCCCGGCGGAGACTGCCGCCACGGAGGAACCCGCCGCCGCCACGGAGGTCAGTCAGGGCTTCGCCGGGATGGTGGTCCAGGGACAGACCTTCACCGACAAAGAGGAAGCGGGCAAGGCGCTGTTGTCGGCGTTCATGGCGGGAGATGTTGCGGAGATGGTGGAGATCGGCAGCTACCGGGGCTTCACCATGTTCACCGAGGTCCGCAGTTTCCAGCGCGAGCTGGTGCTGAAAGGCGAGATGACCCACCGGACCCCGCTGGGGACGGACCCTTTTGGCGCTCTGGTCCGTATCGACCACACCCTGGATAAGATGCCGGAGCGGTTGGCCGCAGTCAAGACCCAGCTGGAAAACCTCTTTGACCAGCGGGAGGCGGCAAAAGCCGAGATTGGCAAACCCTTCCCACGGGAGGAGGAGCTGAAGGAGAAGTCCGCCCGCCTCGCGGAGCTGGATGTGCTGCTGAACATCGACGGAAGCCACAGCCAGGGGGAGCAGGCTATCGCTAAGAGCGCCCGCCCCTCGGTGCTGGACAGCTTGAAGCGGCCCCACCCGCCCAGGGGGAAGGCCCCCGATAAACCTAAGCGCCCCCAACAGGAGCGTTGACCGTCAGGCGGGGCCGCCCCCGCCTGACTTCTCTTTCCGGCGCTGCTTCTGCGCCGCCTTTTTCTGGCGCTTGGCATCTATCTCATGAAGCCAGTCCTTGACAGGGGCTTTCCACGGTTCACTTTTGCTGGGGATGTTTTTGATAAGGCTGCGCGGATTCAGCCCCAACCGTTTGGCAAGGGCAATATCCTCCTGATTCAACCGGCATTTCTTTTTGGCCTCTGCCCACAATTCATCACTATATGCCACAGCCTATCCCCGCTTTCAGTAGTTTATCTCATTTTACCACAATCTGACGAAAAATGAAATGGAGGAAAACATTTTGGACGCTGAAAAATTGACAAACGCGCTCTATGAGAAAATGAGCGCGGAGCAGGATAAATACCGGGCGTGGCTGGTGGCCCAGCCCCCGGAGAAAATTCTGAACCATACCGCCGAATACAGCACCCGCGAGGATATTCTGATGGCAATGGACTTCATTGAGCTGACCAAGGCCCAGGTGTCCGCGCTGCTGGATTCTCCCACGCCCCTGGCGGATGTCTACAAAAATTGGAGCAACATGGACTTCAATCTGATGGACAACATCACGTCGGCAATCGAGGACCGGGCGGACACGGTGATCCGGCAGATGGAGGAGCTTTGCAAGGCCCCGCTTTACAAAGAATCGTATGAGTACGCTTATCAGCATGGTGAGGGAGATCAGCACATTGCCTCCAACCGTGCCAACATCGCCTGCAAGGAGACGATTGAAAAGGCCGTCGCTGGTCACTACCATGACAACTGCCTCGATGTAAAGGCGGCGGTGCGGGATGTGGTGAAGCGGTTCGGCTATGAGCGGATGCTCTATGTGCTGGCGAACACGGTGCAGGCCCAGGGCGGGGATGGGCGCGTCTCCCAATCCAACAAAAAATGGGCGCAGTCCATTCCCGTTGTGTTTGAGGGAGGAAGGCGGGATGTTTCCTACCTTATCACGCGCGCTCACTCCGGCCTTCTGGATATGTTCGTCAGTCAGGCGCGGCATGAATTTCTGCTGAGACAGCCCCTCAAGGCGGCGGACATCAAGGCGGAGGCCGAACACATTTTGAAACGGATTCAAGAGGCCCAGGAACCCAACAGCCCCAACGGGACCCACTACATGGCCCAGGTCTCCCCGGACTTTCTGGCGCGGGCCAAGACCAGGGACACGGACCGGCTGATGTCCATGCTCCCCTTCCAGTCCCTGTTCCTCTCCAAGCTGGAGGGCCGGAAGGGGACGTATGCCCTGATTCTCAAAGAGGAAAACCGCTTTCAGCCCTTGGTGCTGCGCCGCCCCTCCGTGAAGAAAAAGCTGCAAGAGAAATCTGCCGTCTCCGCCGCTCCCAGCGTCCCCGGCAAACCCAAGTCCAAGGGGCAGGAGCGATGAAGGCCCCGAACCGTCAGCGGGAGGTCCAGCTGAAATTCCGCGTCACGCCGGAGGAACGGGCGCTGATCGAGCAGAAGATGGAGCAGCTCAGCACGACCAACATGGCGGCATATCTCCGCAAGATGGCCGTGGACGGCTATGTGGTCAATCTGGAATTGCCGGAGCTGCGGGAGATGGTTTCCCTGCTGCGCCGGTCCAGCAACAACCTCAACCAGCTCACCCGCCGCGTCCATGAGACAGGCCGGTTCTATGACGCGGACCTGGAGGAGCTGCGGCAGAGCTATGACGGGCTGTGGGATGCGGCACAGAAAATCCTCACCTCACTGGCAAAGCTCCAATAACGATATAAACCTCCAGGACACGCTTTCCCTGGAGGTTTATGGTTCTAAATTGTTTTCGTCAAAAAGAGGGGAGTCGAAAAAGGCATCAAGCCCAATGCCCAACCCTTGGCACATCTCATGGATCACCCGCAGTTTGACAGAATCGTAGGAGCAATTTATAACATTTCCTATCGTTGATTTTGGTACGCCGCTTTTCATATAAAGCTGATACTGCGTCATGCCCTTTTCATTGAGCAGCTGTGTCAGCCGTTCGCTGACTGCCTGATTTAGCTTCACCCCATCACCACCCTGTCGCAAAAATTGTAACAGGACAGCTCAGAAAATTAGTCCCTGCAACTGTACTATTTGCGGATTTTGTGCTATTATGCAGGGAGCAGGGAATGGGGGTGATGCGGATGATTGTCACGTTCTGTGGACACAGCAAAATATATCAGACCGGCGATTTCTCCAAGTGGCTGGATATAATACTCCCATCGCTGATTGAGGGCGGCGCGGCCACATTTTACCTCGGCGGCTACGGAGATTTTGACAGTCTGGCAGCGGCGGCGGTGAGGCGGCAAAAGACCGCTTACTCCAATATTGAAGCGGTGCTGGTGCTGGCCTACCTCAACCGGGAAATCGACACTTCCCGCTATGACAGTACCACCTATCCGCCGCTTGAAAACGTGTCGCCCCGCTACGCCATTGTCAGGAGAAACGAGTGGATGGTCCGGGAGAGCGATGTGGTGATCTCCGGCGTCACGCATGGGTGGGGTGGGGCGGCGAAAACTCTGGACTATGCGCGGCGCAAACAGAAAATCATTTTTCAGTTTCCCACGCAGGCGCAAAGGGAGTAGGCGGCAGGGCCGCATCCTTGCAAAAAATTGCCGGTGCGGTTATGCTGGTATCAAATCAAAATCAAGAGGTGTTTATCATGCTGACCTATAAAAAAGTGTTAGAGGTATTCAAGGATTATCTGGCGGAGGATGAATCCTGCGAGGTGCTGACTACCAGCCAGGGCTATCTGGTGGTGGATTGGAACAGCAGGAAAAGTGACAGCGAGTGGGTGACTTCCCGGCTGTGCCAGACCCCGGAGAATCTGCGGGATGTGCTGCGCTCCCGGTACGAGGAATACCAGGGGTACAAGCTCACCGGAGGCTACAAGCGGGAGGTTCTGCCCTCTGAGGATGTGGATATTCGGCTCATGGGCAAGACGATTGCCGAACGGTGCGGCGAAAACTGAATACACAGAAACGGTCCGCCAAGTGCGGACCGTTTCTTTTGAAGGGAGGGACCGCCAATGGCAACTACCCGCATTATGTCCCTGCACACTGGCAAGGGCCGGACTGTGGCCAAGGCTATCAACGACATCATTGACTATGTGGAGAATCCTGACAAGACGGACGGCGGCAGACTGATCTCCAGCTACCAATGCGACAGCCGGATCGCGGACGCGGAGTTTTTGTTTGCCAAGCGGCAGTACCTCGCCAGGACCGGCAGGAAGCGCGGGGCCGATGATGTGATCGCCTACACCATCCGGCAGTCCTTCGTCCCCGGCGAGATCACCCCGGAGGAGGCCAACCGCCTGGGCTATGAGCTGGCCCGCCGTTTCACCAAGGGGAAACACGCCTTTATCGTCTGCACCCATGTAGACAAAGCCCACATCCATAATCACATCATCTGGAACTCCACCACTCTGGACCATGACCGGAAATTCCGGGACTTTCTCGGTTCCGGGCGGGCGGTGCGGCGGCTGAACGACACCATCTGCGTCCAGAACGGCTACTCCATCGTGGAAAATCCCAAGCGCCGGGGCAAGAGCTACAACAAGTGGCTGGGGAGCAAACCGCCCTGTCACCGGGACCGGCTTCGCATGGCGATTGATGATGCCCTCGCACGGAAACCCGCCGACCTGGATGCGCTGCTGAAGCTGCTGCGGGACGCTGGCATAGAGGTCTCGCCCCGTGGTAAATCCATCCGGCTGAAAGCGCCGGGTCGAAAGAATTTCGTCCGGCTGGATGAGGACAGCATGGGGGCGGACTACTCTATTCCCTCGCTGCTGGCCGTCCTCGCCGGGGAGAAACAGCACACTCCGCTTTCAAAAAATATCCGCCGCGCAGATCCGCCGAAGGTAAATCTGCTGGTGGATATTCAAGCCAAGCTCCAGGCGGGCAAGGGGGCCGGGTACGCAAGGTGGGCCAAGACCTTCAATCTCAAGCAGATGGCGCAGACGCTGAACTATCTGACGGAGCATGGCCTACTGGACTATGTCGACCTCGCCGCCAAAGCGGACGAAGCTACCGGGCGCTATCACGAATTGTCTGCCACAATCAAGGCGGCGGAGCAGCGCATGGCGGAGATCGCCGTACTGAAAACGCACATCATCAACTATGCCAAGACCCGCGAGGTCTATGTGGCCTACCGCAAGGCCGGGTACTCGAAAAAATTCAAAGCCGAGCATGAGAGCGACATCCTGCTGCATCAGGCGGCAAAGAAATTTTTCGATGAATCCGGGCTGAAAAAGCTGCCTACCATCAGGAGCTTACAGGCTGAATATGCCGCGCTGCTGGCGGAGAAAAAGGCGGCTTACGCCGATTTCCGCAAGGCGCGGGAGGATATGAAGGAGCTGCTGACCGTCCGGGCTAACGTGCAGAAGCTCATGGGCTATGAGGCCCAGGAGCAGGAAAAGGAAGCGGACCGCCGGGAAGAGGAACGCTGATTTTTCCACCGTTCCAGAGGGCCGCAGGCCCGTCAAAAAAGCGTTCCGAAGGAACGCGCAGCCAGCCCCACCAGGCTGTTCAAAGGGGTTTGGGGGCGCTGCCACCAACAAGCAGATTGGACCTCCCGCCGTGGGCGGGAGGTCCAATTTTGCATCGTGGGTCCCACGATGCCCTGCTTGCCCGTTTCTCTGGCCCCGTTTACTCCACCCGCTAATTCCAGTTTTCCTTCAAATAGACAGCAGGCAAAAAAGCGCAAGGTTGATACATTTGGGGTGGTAAGGTATAATGAGACCACAAAAATCCAAATGAATTTTATGTAGGAGTAAAACTCCACACAAAATTCATAATTCTCTGCTATAATCGCGTTGGTGAGGTGAATCACATGGTGAAAATTTTAGTAGTCGAGGATGAATACGACATCCGGGAGCTTTTGCAGAACTATTTGGAAAATGAGGGCTATCAGGTTGTTGCCGCCTCTGACGGCGAACAGGCCATCGAAGTATTCCGCAGCTCCCATGTCGATTTAATCCTGCTGGACATTCTGCTTCCCCGCTTAAATGGCTATGAAGTA
>ERZ808028.998-NODE-998-length-18945-cov-9.135838_pt1 | contig 18945 bp, 22 predicted proteins | sample MGYA00380184_ERZ808028 | MGnify/ENA primary metagenome ERZ808028 (study PRJEB31490, sample SAMN06133397) | mouse gut metagenome | isolation source: J8_1 | host: mice | place: China: Chengdu | collected 2015-05 ...
TGCGGCGATTCCGCGTACCGCTTTGCCGTCCGCGGGTCCATGTGGTACTTCCGGCCCAGCTCCACATAGCTCAGCCCTTTTTGTCTGTCGCTTCGGATGTCCATCCACTGTGCTCCTTTCATTTTCTGACTCCCTTTCCGGGCTCTTTCTCGCCCTGATTGGGAGTCTATCCTTTTCCCTTCACCTCCGCCACAAAACTACATTTTTTCCTCGGCGTTTTTTTACATTTTATCACTGGCGATGACAGATAAGGCCGGGGTTAAAATAGCGTTCCGCTGGCAGGCGGCATATCTTCACAAGTTGCAGTATCACGGGTACGCTGGGTATCGCTTCCCCTAACTCAATGCTGGCAAGATAGCGGGGCGCAATATTTACTTCTTCCGCTAATGCCTTGCGGGTAATCCCCTGTGCTTCCCGTCCGGCCCTTACGTCTGCTCCAAATGTTTCAAAGCCGGGGCAATCCTTGACCTCTGCCATATTACATCACCCAAGCACATTGTATAGTTCATACTCATTCTTTGGAATGATGCAATTTTCTCTTTATTTCCCTTTATAATTCATCTTCGTTGAATAGAAAGCCCTGTCTTACGTTGTATCAGCCATGAAATTGTGCTATAATCGAAGCGAAACTTTAGAAAAACGGGGTGCCCCATGTACGATGTAATTGTTATCGGTGCTGGCCCTGCCGGAAGTACCGCCGCAAAGGTGCTGGCTGAAAGAGAGCTTCACGTCCTGCTGGTAGAACAGCATATACGCTGGGTGAGGAAGGCATAACGAACTGCAAGAGAGGTACTTTCACCGAGTTGATTTGTTCCCTAAGCTGTACTATACTTTAATTTAGTCCAGAGTGACAAATGATAATTGCGCAGAGGAGTCCCCTATGAAAGAACAGATAATCGAAGTCAAAGATTATGTAACAAAATCCAATTTACCTGCAAGTGATTTTGTGATAAATCCTTATGTGGGATGTCCCCATGGATGTAAATATTGCTATGCTTGCTTTATGAAGCGTTTTACAAAGCATGATGAAGAATGGGGAACATTTATTGATATAAAAAGTTGCTCAAAACCCATTAGTAAAAGAAAGCTGAAGGGTAAAACTGTTTTTCTTTCTTCTGTTACAGACTGCTATAATCCTTATGAGGAAAAATATTGTATCACCCAAAGCATATTGAAGCAGTTAAGGTCTATTGATTGTGCGGTAAACATTTCGACAAAATCATCGCTGATTTTAAGAGATGTGGATTTACTGAAGCAGTTACAATCCTTGACAGTATCTTTATCGATTAACACATTAGACGAAGATTTCAGAAATGATATGGATAATGCCAGCAGCATAGCCGATAGATTAAACACATTAAGGATACTGCACGAAAACGGAATTTACACTGTGCTTTTTATGTCGCCAATCTTTCCGAAGATAACGGATTTCCGGCAAATAATTCAATGTAGTTATCCCTTTGTTGATGAATATTGGTTTGAAAATCTCAACCTTAGAGGAAGCTACAAAGAAAAAATTTTAAGCTACATTAAACACAAATATCCCCAGCACACAAAGCTATATGAACAAATTTATTTAGATGGTCAAAAGCAATATTGGGACCAGTTAGCTACAGAGATTGAAAGATATTGCCACGAACATTCAATTAGACACACGAATTTCTTTTACCACGATAAGCTTGTTGAACAAAAGAAAAACCAAACTTAAATTTTAGTGAGATTTTTACAAGTGCAATACCCTGACGAAAAGCAGGGAACAATTCATACACGGTTTGCGACCATGTATAAATTGCACTCTACTAAGGGATAGTGGGGTACTACAGTTATCTGAAAATAAAGCGGAAGGACAAGGCCCAGCCGAGCCTTGTCCTTCCGCTTTATTTTCAGAGGGATTATCACAAAATCGCTCCACCACCCCAAACCTGGGACTGTGTGATTGCCAGAACGGTTTCAGTGGGAATACCGGCAATCTCGCTGCCAAAAATCTCCCGCAGGTTCCCGTTGTTCAGCATAGCGGCAAGCTGGGACTTGGCCGCAGCGGAAGCGGCCAGTTGAGATGCTTGTATGTGGCGCTCAATCTGTTTTTCCGCTGCCAGCTTCATAAACTCGGCGTGGCGGGCCATACGCAAATCCCACCAGCTTTCTTCATCATCAGAACCGCTCTTGGAGTAGGTAATCTCGCCGCCTGCGCTGGAGGAGCAGGCGTTACAAATATTGCCGTCCTCCCCGATGGCAACGGCCTGGGACATATCCCATGTACTCCCCGGCATGATGGCCTCGTTTCGTGCCACGTCAAAGGCAAACCATGTGTCGATCTTCGCAAAAATCTCCTGGGCGTAGGCCGGGTCTTGCTCCATGCGCTCCTGTACTTTGGGATGGATGACCACAGCCTTGCTCCCAGGCGGGACGTTGCCCAGGGCGTGAATCTCCTTGGGAGCGGTAAACCTGCCGTCTATGGAGCCGTAGAAGGGATTGGCTCCGGTGGGCTGCCAATTCTCCAAAGTTTCCTTTGCCTTGTCCCCGTCTTGGTACAGCAGATAGTGGGGGTAGTCGTTCCTGGTGCGCCAATAGCCGCTGCTGGCGTCAAAAACGTGGTAGTGGATGTTGGGATATTTCGCTTTCAGCATGGTTTCCAGGGAGGGGGCCTCCACCGCCTCCGTTCCTGCGGCCTGCACCTGTCCGCCAGACCGAACTGCCAAATCCATCATCAGGCTGGTGGGCATCGCCGCCATGCCTGCCAGACCGCCCAGGCTGTTGGTAAACGTGTTGGCCCTGCTTCTGCTGGCCTGCGCTGCCATATCCATGAAGCTGCTGCCCTGCGTCCCGGTCTGTTTTGCCTCGCGGGACTTTGCGGGGGTGCTGTATGTCTGCGTCCTGTAACCCGGTTGAATCGTATTGCTCACAATATTTCCTCCCTTAAAGCAGCCCCATCAAAAGTTCTGCGGCGCTGACGGAACCGCCATTCATGCGGAGCTTCATCAGCATCCGCCGGCGAGCAGCCGCTTCCTGCTGAAGCTCCATATATTTTTTGTGGTTTTCCATGCGCTGTTCCCAAAAGCTGCCCTTGGCCTTATCCTCAAATATAGCCGCACCCTGATTGCCCATGTAGCCCGGATACCAGCCCTCGGCATGACATTGTTCCTTTGTCTCCCCAATGTAGAAAACGCTATAACCGCCGCCAGTGGCAGCTACCCACGGATTTGATTGAGAAAAAGCCTCCCGCAAATCGTTTAGCACCCACGCTTCATAGTCAGGATCGCTTTTCATCCGCTCAAAGGCCGCATCGGAAATCTGGATCGAGATAGCTTCCATCTGCCGAGTAGACGAGAGGGGCATCTGCGAAATCTTCTCCCGGATCGTCTGCTGGTACGCCTCCATGCTCATATCCGCCTTTTGGAACAGGGCGGATGTGATACTGCTCTCGCTGGCCCGGAGCTGTGCGGCCATGCTCAAAAAGTCCCTGCCCTGGGGTGCTGACTGCCGGACTGTGCCAGTTCCTGATAAGTTCCCGGTTAATCTGGTCAAATAGTTTAGGTCGATTGTGTAGCTCAAAATATTTCACTCCTTCATCGACATTAGAGATTGAGGAAAAACATATTTGCTCCTGCCGATAAAGAAATCTCCGGCGTGACGTTGGGGGCAGATACCATCCGCGTTTTCAGCAGATCACCGATACTGGAAAAGGATTTTTCCAGCGCCTCGGCCTGCGCGGTACGCTCCCATATCGCCCTGCGTTCCGCTGCCGCAGCCGCAGCCTGCTCTTGATACTGCCGCTGCTGTTCTGCTTTTTTCTTGGCCTTTTCCGCATTGATCCTGTTTACCTCGGCCACACGCTCCGGGGAATCGCTGCACCCACAAATATAAGTCACGGTTCCGTCCTCATGGACTACCACTCCGCAAGGCTCAAAAACCAAGCCCTGTGCGGCACAGATTGCATTTCCCTGGGGGATAACGGTGTTGAAAAAATAGTCGATTTTTTGCTCATAATAAAGTGCTTTTTTCACGTCACCGGCCATTTCCTCCAAAATATTGGGAGCGATCACAACATCATTGCCGCTCATGCGCTTGCCTGCTTTTTCAAGGCTTGCCTGATCCCTCCCAATACTTTCGATTGTTACCCGCCCATATTTCTTTTTCAAATGTTCCAGATAGGCATCCACATTCGATGTTTCATCCGTTTCGGAAACTTCCGGCTTATCACTGACCTCCAGCACATCAGCCGTACCTCTGCCAGTCCTCGAAGCCATATCCAGAAAGCTGGAAGTCCGTGCCGCCGTACTCCGAACGGTGCGGTTTTCGGGCAGGGGGCTATACATCCTGTTCAAATATCTGCAATCAATCATGCCGCTCATAAACTGCTCCTTTCCTGCAATAGAACTGTTGCGGAGAATATCTGCTGAATTGCTTTCAGCTCCAATTCTCCCATATACTTCTCCGCCTCCCGGCGCACGTTGGCAAGGCCGATGCCGTGCATGGAGACATCCTCCTGTTTCGTTGTGACAGGCAAACCGTCCTGTCCGAATACCACCTCACCCGCGAAAGAGTTTTTGACCTCTATCAGAAAGAAACGTCCTTTGCTCTTTCCAGTCAGTACGATAAACCGCTCACCCTCGTTGACCTTCCCGCAAGCCTCCACCGCGTTTTGCAGCAGATTTTGCAGGATGATACCTACATCAAAAGCGTCATAGGCCCCCGGATCGGGGTAATGGAACTCCACCTGGAAGCGGATGCCCAGGTCAAGGCTCTGCCGCCGAATATCGTTGACGATCACATCCGTGACCGGGTTGCCCGTCTGGAGCGTCAGTTCAAAGCCGCTTATGCTCTCGTCCATCCGGGCGATATAGTCCTCCAGACTGGCGTACTCTCCACGACAGGCCAACGCCTTGATATTGGTCATGTGGCCCCGCATTTCGTGTTTCAGTTGGCGGATGCGGGTATAAAATTGCTCCGCCTCGTGGATACGTGCCCGGATTGCCTGTGTCTGCTGGTGTTCCGCATAGAGGGCGGACTGTTCCTCCCGGAGCGCCGCCATACCCTGCTGAAAGGCAATGGTTAGGTAGGCTCCGGCATAGAACAGTAGGGCCAGCACCGGGATCACCGCCAAAAACGCCGGGTGACGTTCATAGAGTTGGAGCAGAACGCCGTCCTTGAACTCAATCAGCAACCGGGAGATCACCTGCCCGAACAGAATCCCCGCCGTTGGCACTAAGCTGATATAGCACAGCTCCCGCCGGTGGAGCATCATTCGCCGTTTCCGCATCTGACGCTGGATGGCATAGAGCATGACCGCCAGCATAGCGGCATGGGACACCAGGAACAGCATAACCAGGAAAGCGGCCCGAAGAAAGACCGCTTCCGGCGGTTCCAGTTGGAAGGGGATTGACCGTTCTATGATGAAGTACAGACTTTGCACCATCAGGCCGCTGGAAATCCTGGCGTTGAAATAGAGCAGCGTCAGGAGGAACACAAAGGGCTTTTCCAAGTCAATCCACTTTGATACCGCCAGCAGCAACACCGTCAGAATCAGCCCAAAAGAGCCTTGGGGGAGCGCAGCCCGGTTGCAGACAATCTCAAACAGGATGTAGACGAAAAATACAATGAGCAGCTTTCGCCACTTCCGGCCCTGGGAGGGGATAAAGGGCTTGAAAAAGGCGGTGAGCAGGACGGCGTAGGTCAATTCTGCCCCAGCGGAAAAAGCACTGTTGAAAATGCGGAATCCTGTTTCACTCATAGGCCCGCTCCTTTTTTTAAGAAATGGAGATACGCTTTTACAAAGTCCTGGTACTTATACTTTGAGAGCAAAAGCCGTTCCCCATTTGTCAGCGTTACTGACCTTTTGCTGTACCCGGCCACATAGGAGAGGTTGACAAGATACCCCTTGTGGATGCGGAAAAACTGGTCTTGCAGTTCCAGTTCCAAATCCCCGATTTTTGCATAACAGGCAAATTCGCCATCCTTCAAATGCAGTTCGACCTTGTGATTGCTGCTTTCGATGTAGTAGATGCTGTCCAGTGGTACGGTTCGGCTGGTGTTGGCGGATTGAAGCGTCAGCACACGTCCTGGCTTTTCCTTGGCAGTACCGATCTGCGCAACCGCACGGGAAAAGACCTGGGCAAACTTTTCTTCGTCCACCGGCTTCAGCAGGTATTGGAACGCACCCACGTCAAAGGCATCGAATACATACCGCTCATAGCCAGTCACAAAGATGATGACTGGCTGTGTCCCGGTTGCCCGCTCCCTGATCTTCCGAGCCAGAGCCATACCATCCAGGCCGGAGCGGTCGGTGGTCAGTTCTATGTCCAGAAAGAGCAAGTCAATTTCTTGGGTGTCTGCAAGGCAGTCACCGGCAGAAGCGTACTCCGCGATCTCACAGGGGCAGGATTGCGCCCCAATCAATGACGAGAGATAGGCGCGGATATTGGCTTCATCATCACAAATCGCTATTTTTATCATGTTGATATTCCTCTATGTGTTTATTCGTTCAAATGGCCGCTGGAATAAAGCCGGTTGACGTGACTGGACGGTTTGAGAGCGTGACTGGACGGCAAAGAGCTTCTTAAAGAGTATATCATAAGGGAAAAGATACCAAGCGCCGCCTTCACCGGGTTGACTTTCCTAATTCTTCGATGTATGCTATAACCATATCATAAAGCGCAAAAACATACAAGGCGGTTATAACAGTGGAACCTATGAATTTGAAAATTGGTGAGAAGTTGAAAAGCCTACGCACCACTCGAACCTTGTCCCTGGACGATGTTTCGGCCCTGACTGGCGTAAGCAAGCCCATGTTGGGGCAGATTGAGCGCGGTCAGTCCATCCCCACAGTGACAATACTCTGGAAGATCGCCACGGGGCTAAAAGCGCCTTTGTCCTACTTCCTGGAAGGGCCACAAGCGGAATATACCATCGTCAGCCCGGATCAGGCCAATGTGATTTTAGGGGACGGCGGAAAAATGCGGGCCTATCCTCTATTCACCTATGACCCGGTGCGGAGCGTGGAAACATTCTACATCGAATTTGACCCGGATTGCCACCATTCCTCGGACAAGCACAATGACGGCGTGGAGGAACACATCTTTGTTTTGCGCGGGACGCTGCGGCTTGTCCTGGGGGACAAAATGGTAGATGTCAGTGAGAAGCAGGCCGTCCGTTTCCGGGCCGATATGCCCCATGCCTATCAGAACTTGTCCGGGGGCAAGTGCGCGGTTTATAACACGATTTTCTTTCCAAGCCACTAACATTTTGGAGGAATTAAAACAGCTATGAAAACAAAAAAACGAGTTGTTCTGCTCTGTGTGCTAACTGTGCTGCTTGCTCTAATTGTACGGACAGCATGGGGAAACACCGCACTAATGGTAAACACCATTAGTGTTTCCAGTGACCGAATACCCGCCGGATTTTCTGGATATAGGATCGCACAAGTGTCAGATTTGCATAATGCAGAATTTGGAGCTGGAAATACAAAACTGTTGCAAACAATTTCCGAAAACACACCGAACATCATCGTAATAACCGGCGATTTAATAGACATGAACCACACCAACATGGATACTGCGCTCGACTTTGTAAAAAAAGCTGTCCAGATTGCTCCAATTTACTATGTGAACGGCAATCATGAAGCTGCCTTATCGCAGTATGATGAACTGAAAGAAGGGCTTAAATCGGTTGGTGTAATCGTCCTTGAGGACGAGGCAATACAGCTTGAGCATAACGGTAGCTCGGTAACGCTTATTGGCCTTTCTGACCCGAATTTTGCAATCAGAAATGATGTTTTTGATGAAACTCCCGCCATGGTCAGCACGAAATTAAATGGTTTGCTGGAAAGTGAAAACGGCTACACCATCCTGCTCTCCCATAGACCAGAACTGTTTGAAACCTATGTAAACTGCGGTGTGGATTTGGTGTTCAGCGGACACGCCCATGGTGGCCAGTTCCGCCTGCCACTTATAGGCGGTCTGATTGCCCCAAATCAAGGTCTTTTCCCAAAGTATGATGCCGGTCTATATACGGATGCCAATACCAATATGGTTGTCAGCCGAGGCATTGGAAACAGCATTATACCATTCCGCCTCAATAATCGTCCAGAGGTTGTCCTGGTGGAGTTTAGATCTGAATCGTGATAGAGCGACGACAAAAAAGGAAAAGGGAGAGTTATCATCATGTACGAACTGATTCAAGTTTTCGAGCAGAGCTATTACATCCAAAGTCCGGCCAAAATCGGGCTGGTGAAGCTGAACGAGCAGGACGTTTGTCTGATCGACAGCGGCAACGATAAGGACGCAGGGCGTAAGGTGAGGCAACTTCTGGATGCCAACGGCTGGCGGCTCACCGCTATCTACAACACCCACTCCAACGCTGACCACATCGGCGGCAACAAGTATTTGCAGGGCCAGACCGGGTGCATGATCTATGCGCCGGGGATTGACTGCGCCTTTACCCGTTACCCCATCCTGGAGCCGTCCTTTTTGTACGGCGGCTACCCGTGTAAGGAACTGCGGCACAAATTTCTCATGGCCCAGGAAAGCGATGCCCAAGAACTGACCAAAGAATCCTTGCCGGTGGGCTTTGAGATCATCCCCTTGCCGGGGCATTTCTTTGATATGGTAGGCTTTCGGACGCCTGATGATGTGGTCTATCTGGCGGATTGCCTGTCCAGCCGGGAAACGCTGGACAAGTATCAGATCGGCTTTATCTATGATGTTGCCGCCTATCTGAATACGCTGGAAATGGTCAAGTCCCTGCGGGCAAAAATGTTTGTCCCGGCTCACGCTGCCGCCTCCGAGGATGTGACAGAGCTGGCGCAGTATAACATCGACAAGGTGATGGAGATTGCGGACGAGATCACCGGCATCTGCCGGGAACCGCTTTGCTTTGAGGAAATTCTACAAAAGCTGTTTGCGGATTATGGGCTGACAATGAATTTTGAACAGTATGTTTTGGTGGGCAGCACCGTCCGCTCCTATCTGGCATGGCTAAAAGATACTGGAAAAATTACGGTTCAGTTTAAGAATAATACTTTGCTTTGGGCAAGTCTCTGAATACAGACGGAAATGCAGACCAGCGCAGGAGAATAAAGATATGGAACCAATCAATTTATTGTTGTAATATTTGAATTTTTAAGACCGCAGTAGTATTGACATTCATTTAAGACTGTGGTAGTATAACGGCGTGGCCACTACTACGGTCTTGAAAAGGAGGTGCTACCGAATGGAAACTAAACTGTTTGCTTCTGAACTGAAAGTAATGTCTGTCCTTTGGCGCGATGGCGATGTTCCTGCGAAGTATATCGCTAAACTGCTGACCGAGGAATTGGGTTGGAATGTGAATACGACCTATACCTTGATTAAGCGGTGCATCAAAAAGGGCGCGATTGAACGCTCCGATCCCGGTTTCATGTGTCACGCTATTGTGCCGCAGGCAGAAATACAGGAGGCAGAAACAAACGAACTGATCGACAGGGTGTATGACGGATGTGCGGACAAACTGTTTGCGGCTTTGTTGGGGCGAAAAAAGTTGAGCGCCGAGCAAATTGAAAAGCTGAAACAGATTGTTGGCGACCTGGAATGAGGTGATGCAAATGAGCCTGTTGCAAATGAGTTTTGCGGGAGGCATGATGATTTTGGTAATCACCGTCATTCGTGCCTTGGCAATCAACCGCCTCCCTAAAAAGACCTTTTTGGCACTTTGGGGAATAGCCGTTGTGCGCCTACTGCTCCCGTTCTCTTTCCCCTCGGTATTTAGTGTTTATTCATTATTAGGCAATCATGTTTCAGGAATAGACGTTGCAGAAAGCCCCCTTGCTGTTGTGTTGATGCCAGTCGAAGTAGCTGGGCAAAAGGCTACAATTTCCACAAGTGTTTTTTCTGTTTGGGTGGTTATTTGGGCCGTTGGTGCATTGATTTGTGCTTTGGTTTTTGGCGCAGCATATTGGAAGTGCCGACAAGAATTTCAAACCTCATTTCCAGTAGAAAATGCCTTCATTAGAAGCTGGCTGAATAAGCATCAACAGAAGCACCCAATTTCCGTTCGGCAGTCCAGCCGGTTTTCTGCTCCGCTCACCTATGGCGTATTTCACCCCGTAATTCTAATGCCAATATCTACTGAATGGGCTAATACAAAGTCACTTCTATATGTTTTAGAGCATGAATATGTGCATATCCGGCGGTTTGACAGCATTACAAAATTAGTGTTGATTGCGACGGTGTGTGTGCATTGGTTTAATCCCTTGGTTTGGGTTATGTATATCCTTGTGAACCGGGATATTGAACTATCGTGCGACGAAGCAGTGGTGCATCTTTTTGGGGAGAACACAAGAGCGGCTTATGCGCGGACACTCATCAGCATGGAAGAAACTCGGAGCGGCTTTGCTCCCTTGTGCAGCAATTTTAGTAAAAACGCGATTGAAGAAAGGATAACCGCAATTATGAAAATCAAAAAAGCATCTATTTTCTCTCTTGTTCTGGCACTGGCCCTGGTTTGTGGAGTAACCACGGCATTTGCAACCTCCGCAAATGCACAGCAGGCTGATCCCGTGGAGCAGAACGACAATATCAACATTGTGGGTAAACCGGCCTCCGCTCCGCAGATTGCGGATACCTTTGGAACTTTTTTCAAAGATGATGGCAAGTCCGCCGGGTTTGATACAAGTGAGGCTCTAATGGCAACCCCGGTGCAGTCTGGCGATATTTATGGTGCGCCCGTAGACAAAACCGATGTAGCAACAAATGGCCTGCCTGATAGCAATGTAATCTATTTTGACACCGAAGCCCAGCGCGATGAACATTTTCGCGCTCTGGATGCAAACACGGAAAAAGGGCTGAATCGCTATGCGGGCTTTGAAACCATGTATGCTGGCATAGACACCTCCGCACCTATCACCTATATCGTGAAGTAAGTACCCGCAGTTCTGATAAACAACGGGCATAGCCACCTAATGGCGGCTATGCCCGTTTACCATCAAGGGTACAGCCTATGTTCAACAATCTTCTAAAGAGGTCTGAAACGGTTACTAACTATGTCAAATAGGTGCTATTGTTTTGGAAAGTACCTTCCCCAAAAGTACGTTCTTGCTCTCCTTTTTATAAGATGGTATGTTTATTGCAATTACAACGAAAGGAAACCTCTTATGAAAAATGTAGAGATCGGGCCGATTCGTCCACCCTCTGAAAGTAGCAGCCTGCTGGTTCGCGTCACACGGGGATGTCATTGGAACAAATGCTATTTCTGCGGCCTCTATAAATCTATGCAGTTTTCCATGCGGCCCATCGAGGAAACCATAGAAGATATAGCGAGACAGGCCCAGTTTTACAAAGGGAGAAATTTCACATCCTGCTTTTTGCAGGACGGCGATGCGCTGGTTCTAAAAACCGACTATCTGCTCCGAATACTGGATGCTCTTAATCATCATTTCCCCAGCCTGCAATACATTACAACCTATGCTCGTGCCGACAGTATCACCCGCAAGACATTTTCGGAATTGCAGGCCCTTCGGCAAGCTGGTCTGAATCATCTTTACTGCGGGATGGAAACCGGCTCCAATCAGATATTGAAACTCATTAACAAGGGTTTTGAAGCGGATACAGTGGTGCAAAGCGGCTGCATGGCAAAAGAGGCCGGTATGATTTTGTCCGAGTTTATTCTGCTGGGAATCGGCGGCGGAGAACTGTCCGAAGAAAATGCCTCTGCCACCGCCGAGGCGCTGAATATCATCCGTCCCGATTACATCCGCGTTCATGCCACTGGCATAAAGCCGGAATCCAAGTTGGGCGAGTTTGTCCGAAACGGCTCATTTACTTTACAATCAGAGGAAGAAATCGTAGAGGAACAGAAACTATTTTTGCAATGCCTTCAACCAATGGACAGTTTCTATGTGAACGAGCATATCATAAATTTGCTTTTGGAAGTGCGCGGCAATTTGCAGACAGACAAAACAAAAATGCTCTCCATGATTGAATGCTTTTTACAACTCCCGCCGGATGAAAAGCTCCTGTTCGCAGTTGGCAGGCGGCTGAATATCTTCCTTCTGCTGGACGATTTGAAAAAGCCTGTTTTGCGTCAACAGGCTACAGAAAGTATACAGAAGATTTTGAAGCAGAATCCTAACACCGATTTTACGGTACTATGTAACTATATACGGCAGTCACAAATTTGATCGAATACAAAAATGGGCATAGCCACCCAACGGCAGCTATGCCTATTTATTATGCCCCGGCGTTACAACATGGCGCTTGAACATCCAGCCCGTCCATATAATTGGCTCCCCATTGACACATAGCATCCAGAACCGGGACGATACTTTCCCCAAAGGCCGTCAGAGAATACACCGTTTTGGGAGGCTTCTCAGGAATTACCTCTCTATGCACCATACCGCAGTTCTCCAAATCATGGAGCTGTTGAGAAAGCATTTTGGGTGTGGCACTTGGAATCCTTCGTTGCAGCTCCATATAGTGGAGAGGGCAATCTACCAGATGCCAAAGGATCAATGGCTTATATTTCCCGCCAATCAGCGATAGAGTTGCCTCAACAGGGCAGTTGAATTGCGTTTGTTTCATGGAATCACCTCTTGAAAATTATATCATATCGTTGCGATTAGGAAAAGGACTTACTTTTTGGGAAGTACCTACCTAAAAAGTGCAATCTTGTGTAGATTACTGAATGTTGCTAAAATCATTGCAGATGGCATTCTCCGTTATCAGCCATCAGACTATTTTAGAAAGGACAACATATCATGGATTTCATTACGATTGCGAAAACTCGCTGCTCCATCCGCAGCTACACCGACAAGAAGGTGGAGCCGGAGAAGCTGGAGAAAATTTTGGAGGCCGCTCATGTGGCCCCTACCGCCGCCAACCTCCAGCCGGTTCACTTAATCGCCGTCCAGAGCGAGGACGGGCTGGCGAAAATCGGCAAAGCCGCCAACATCTACGGTGCGCCCCTGGCCATCATTGTCTGTGCCGACCATAACAAAGCATGGGTGCGGCCCTTTGACCAAAAGCAAACCGGGGACATTGATGCCTCCGTTCTGACCGACCACATGATGCTCCAGGCCACGGAGCTGGGCCTGGGCAGCGTATGGGTGTGCTATTTCAAGCCGGATGTTCTGCGCCGGGAGTTCGGCCTTCCCGCCAATCTGGAGCCGGTCAATATCTTGGTGATCGGCTATGCCGGGGAAAACTTTGCTGACCCGGAACGGCACAGCCAAATGCGTATCCCGGTGAGCGAACTGGTTTCCTACGAAAGCCTTTAAGCTGATTGCACCAGGAGAGCCGTTCTCCTGGTGCAAATTGTTATGAGGACAATTTGAAGTTGGATCGGCCTATCCTGATGGCAGCAACATTCTTGTTGTCACACACGCATTTTTGATGAAAACGATAATCTATCTATTTAACTTTGAAAACATAGAGAGACTCTCCAAAATTGGAAATACCGATAGAATCAAGCAACTGTTTGATGGTCAGAATTTTCAAATTGAATAGCTCTGTATTCACAATTTACTCTGGCAGCGTTCTTTCTTCCCCAAAAGGATTGATATAGTCAGGTGGACAGAGATGGGCCTCGCTCCATATCATCATTTGGTTCAAAATCGGGGTGAAGCTCTGCCCCAGCTCCGTTAAAGAATACTCCACCTTGGGGGGAATTTCCTTGTAAATCTCACGGTGCAAAAATCCGTCTTGCTCCAATTCACGGAGCTGCTTTGTCAATGAGGATTGGGTAATCCCGTCCAGACGGCGCATGAGTTGACCAAAGCGTTGCACTTTATAGAACGCGATGTACCACAAGATCAGGATTTTCCATTTACCTCCCAAGACAGCCTGTACGCTGGTCATTGGAACACAGCGGGCCATCATATCCTGCGTTTGAAATTTATTCCCAGCCATAGCCATATCTCCCTTCATGGTCTTGCAGGTAGTATATACCATCTCAATTTCAAAATCAATGTAGGCCACAAAATTAGTATTAGTACATAAAATAATACTACTACTAAAAAAGTTGCGTACTTGAATTTATCTGCCGCCGATTGTACCATAATGGCAACAGGAAATTCCTGATTGATTTTGAAAAGGAGATATGATCTATGCACTTTGATGGAACAATCTGGCGTCCGCCCTATGAGGCCGCATCCCTGCTGATCCAAGTTACTGCGGGTTGCACACACCACTCCTGCAAATTCTGTACGCTATACGAGGATTTGCCGTTTAAGTTCAGAATGTCCCCGCCGTCCGAGGTGGAGGAAGATTTGGCTGCGGTCAGCCGCTACTGCCAGGACGCTCCCTGGTTCCGGGTTTTCTTCACCGGCGCAAATCCCTTTGTTCTGACCACTGACAAGCTGAAAACACTGGCCCAAATGGTGAAAAAGTATTGCCCCAACTATTCGTCCATTGGCTGCTTTGGCAGGATTACCGATGTTACCAACAAAACCGTGGATGAACTGAAAGAACTTCGAGCTTTGGGATATAACGGACTTACCTTTGGCGTTGAAACGGGCAACGATGAGGCGCTGGCCTTTATGAACAAGGGCTTCCGGGCCAGTGATGTCCTTGAACAGTGCAGGAAGTTAGAGGCCGCTGACATCAGCTACAATTTCTTCTATCTCACCGGCATTTCTGGCGCTGGCCGGGGCGAGATCGGTGCAAAGGCCAGCGCGGAGCTTTTCAATCAGCTTCACCCGCAAATCATTGAATCTTCTATGCTAACGATTTACAAGACCTCTGAACTGTACCAGGAAATCCAGCGCGGTAACTGGAAAGAGGAAGGGGAAATTGAAAAGCTGGCGGAACTGAAAGCCCTCATTGAAAATCTGACTATTGACACCCGGATTGTGACAGACGGAGCATCCAACCTAATTCAAGTCCGTGGACACCTACCCGCTGACAAGGAAAAGCTGGTTGAATATCTGGAACATCTAATCGAAACTGCTGATGAAGCGGCTTTGCGGGAGTACCGTGTCAATCTACGGCATCTGTAAAAGGCCCGTCCTGATTGTTGGCCGGTGTCACAGCAGCTTGATAATTTGTCCCCCAATCGCACAGTGACTTCAAAACGGGATAAATACTCTTACCGAGTCCCGTCAAAGTGTACTCCACTTTCGGCGGGTTATCTGGATAGACCGTCCTCTGAACAATTTTCTGATCCTCCAGCTCCCGGAGCTGCTGTGTCAGAGTTTTCGTTGTGATCTTCCCTAAACGCCTCTGCAATTCATTGAAGCGCACGGCACCCTTGGAAATCTGCCACAGGATTTTCAATTTCCATTTGCCGCCTAAAATATTCAGTCCGATCTCCATAGGGCATTGTTCGGTAATTGCAACTGCTTTTGCCATAGCATTTCCTCCATAGCAGTATCAAAAAAGACACTACATACCAAAAATGTGCGTTCTTGTTCACCATTCCTGCCTGTGCTATGCTTAATTACGCCATATCAGAGCAAGGAAAGGAATGAAAACCATGATTGTAGACAGCCACCAACACGTCATGCTCCCCACTTCCATGCAGATCACGAAAATGGACGATGCCGGAGTGGACAAAGTAATTTTGTTTACAACAACACCTCATGTTGAGAGGGCCGAATCCGCAACATTGGAAGCAATCGGCGTAGAAATGCAAGTGCTATACCAACTCCTATCTGGCAGCTATTCTCCCGAAACGCGAATTACAAAAATGAAAGACACCATTCTGGAGCTGAATCAGGCTATCCAGGCTGCGCCAAATCGGTTCTGCGGTTTTGGCCCGGTTCCGCTGGGGCTTTCCAGTCAAGCAACAGCAGAATGGGTAGCGGAACATATCGCCGGGAACGGTTTCAAGGGTATTGGTGAATTTACCCCCGGCTCAGAAACACAGATTGAACAGTTGGAGCCTGTGTTCAAAGTCTTGGAGGATTATCACAATCTCCCTATTTGGGTACACACTTTTAACCCGGTTACGTTGGGCAGTATAAAAATCCTTATGGAGCTATGCCGGAAATACCCCGCTGTGCCAGTTATCTTTGGGCACATGGGCGGTTCCAACTGGATGGATGTGGTTGCCTTTGCAAAGGAGCATGGACAGGCATATTTGGATTTGTCTGCGGCCTTCACACCGCTGTCGGTCAAAACGGCCCTGATGGAAGTGCCGGAAAAATGCCTGTTTGGTTCTGATGCACCGTTTGGGGAGCCGCAGTTATGCAGGCAGCTCATTGAGTTCGTCAGCCCCGCACACTCTGTCACAGAAATGGCCTTGGGCGGCAACATCAAAAGGCTGCTGCAAATTTAAGGCGTGTACGAACAGCGGCGTTCAATCTCCTGCTGGTAAAAGGCAATCTTTTCGTCCAGCTTGGCCTCATGTTCCTGCAACTGCCTAATCTGCTCATTCAGAGATTGACGATGCTGCACCAGCATCTCCATACGTTCTGAAAGGGTATCGTCCCCTTCGGCCCGAAGCACCGCATATCTCTTGATTTCCTTAATCGGCATCCCTGTTTCTTTCAGACGCTTGATGAAAGCAATCCACGCAATATCTTTTTCCGAATAGCGGCGGCGGTTGCTGGCGTTTCGTAACGGGATAATCAGGCTCTCATGTTCATAGTAGCGCAGGGTATGTATCCCCAGCCCCGTAACCTTTGAAAATTCTCCAATGGAGTAATCCAAAAAAATCCCCCCATCCTCTTGACATAGAGTTTACTCTACATTGTATGCTCTCATTATACCTGATGAATGGAGGAATTACAAATGGAACAGACAAAAAAATACACAGTCATTACCGGGGCCAGCTCCGGGATTGGGTACGAAGCCGCAAAAGCCTTTGCGGAACGGGGCAAGAATTTGATTGTCGCTGCCCGCCGTACAGAAAACCTTGAAACCCTAAAGCGTGAGATTTCAGAGCAGCACCCTACGCTGGACGTGATAATCAGAACGGTTGACCTGTCTGTGCTGAGAAACGTATATCAGTTTTATTCCAGCCTAAAGGACTTCCCACTGGAAACATGGGTCAACAATGCGGGTTTTGGAAACTATGACAGCGTAGCACAGCAGGATTTGGAGAAGATCGACACCATGCTCCGGCTGAATGTTGAGGCCCTTACCATATTGTCCTCGCTGTTCGTTCGTGACTATAAGGATGTTCCGGGAACACAGCTTATCAACCTGTCCTCCTGCGGCGGCTATACCATCGTTCCCACGGCTGTTACCTACTGCGCGACAAAATTCTATATCAGCACATTTACCGAGGGGCTGGCCTGGGAGCTGATCGAAACAGGCGCAAAAATGCGGGCCAAGGTGCTGGCTCCGGCAGCGACACAGACGGAGTTCGGGAAGAAAGCCAACAACGTGGATACTTACGATTATGACAAAGCGTTTGGCACTTACCACACAAGCCGACAGATGGCGGAGTTCCTGATGAAGCTGTACGACAGCGACAGCACCCTTGGAATCGTGGACAGAGAGACTTTCCAATTTGAACTGCGGCTTCCGATGTTCCCTTATGCGAACAGCTCTACCCATAATCAGCATCCCAGCAAATAGAAAAGAAAAAACTGCCGCACGACGGCAAAAGAAAAAAAGTCGTCGTGCAGCAGTCCATAATTATGCCCATTTTGCGAACGGCGGCTTTTGAAATATCAAAGCCGCCGTTCTTTTTGCCCCAAAGGAATGAAGCGGTCAAACTGCAATAGCGGCGGCTCAAGGAGGTAGCCGCCATGAGGCCGAAAGCGTTTCGACCAATTTTGACAAAAAGTGACCAATCAAAAAAAGTCTGTTTTCCGTCATGGGACATTTCGCCCACGAAGATGAACTATACAATGTCACCACAGCTAAATTTTATTCGTCCCCCCGCCCGGTAGGTTTACGACCTGCCGGGCGTTTTTTGTCGCCATTAGACGAGCCGTGGGATAAAACCGCTTTTCATGTAAGGTGCCGTGGCCCGCCCTCCAGTCTGAATTTTCAAAAATTCAGACTGGAGGTAACGAAAATGGCAGACAGCCATCCCCAAAACCTTGATCCCCGGCCCAAGCGCCGGAGAGATGAAGAAAATCCCTATGAGATATATACCGCTGGCATCAATACCGCCCACCCGCGTTACTTTCTGGCGTTTACGGACGGAGACAAGGTAAAACGCTGGATGGAGATCGACAAGACCCTGTTCGATGCGTTCAACGAGTTTGAGCTGGACGATCTTTCTTTTTTCAACGAAGTGGACAGGCACTATGAGAAATCCGATGTTACGGAAGCGACGCTGAACAAACGGGCCGTGAAGCCCCAGGAGAGCGTGGAGGAAACCGTTTCTCAGCGGATTGAGGTGGACAAGCTGCATCAGGCAATCGCTCAACTGCCTGAAAAGCAGCGCCGACGCTTGGTACTGTACTATTTTGGGGAGTTTACATACGAGCAGATTGCGGAAATGGAGAGATGCAAACATCCCGCTATCATAAAGTCTATTTCTTCAGCATTGAAGAAACTCAAAAATTTTCTATCCGGGGAGGTTACAATTTAGCGTTTGAGTGAGGAAACAGGTGAAAGGCGATGGAAAGCCCTTCACCTGTTCCTCGTTTGTGCGGCGAATGGGTTTGACCTTTGACAACTTCATACCCATTCATCAAGCACATTCCTATTGCCGCAAGCCACTTTTGCCGCCGCGCCAGGATGTGCCGGACAGGACAGCGGGATGCCACATTATCATTTCGTCCACGGTCTGTTATCCGGCACGGAGCGAGAACCGGCGGCCATGAAATACCGGGCGGCTCCCGGTACGGCCACGACCGGCAATGGGGACAATGATACTCCTGTTCAGTCACAGCCCGAGCGTGATAGCGTTTTCCAGCGCAAAGCCGTCACAGGCAATGAGAGCAGCCGCATGAGAACCATGCGGGGGTGAAATTCCCGTGGAGCTGGTTGCCGCCAGTCGCTTGATGACTTCCCACAGCGGGCCGGGGTGTCGCGGACAAATAGGCTTGCTTTCATATAAGCCGGACAGCGGGAC
>ERZ808028.999-NODE-999-length-18944-cov-5.169926_pt1 | contig 18944 bp, 17 predicted proteins | sample MGYA00380184_ERZ808028 | MGnify/ENA primary metagenome ERZ808028 (study PRJEB31490, sample SAMN06133397) | mouse gut metagenome | isolation source: J8_1 | host: mice | place: China: Chengdu | collected 2015-05 ...
ATTCATGAAAGTATCTTTTTGATTAACTATCATCTTTTAATAATCAAAATGGTCATAAACAAAATAACTTCGCAAAATGGGTAAAATGTTTTATAATAGAAAAGAACGAACAATATAGGGGGGATTATATGACGAAACAATGGACTTTCAAAGATTATTTAGGAGATAAAGATTTTTATAAGAGAATGGCTATGATAGCAATCCCGATTTCTTTACAACAGTTAATTACTGTAGGGATTAACTTAATGGATACAATTATGTTGAGTAGTATGGGAGATGCCCAATTATCTGCCTCTAGTTTAGCAGGGCAGTTTATTAATTTATTTCAAATTTGTTGCATGGGTATTGGCATGGGAGCTTCTGTCTTAACATCTCGTTTTTGGGGAATGAAAAATTCCCATGCCTTGAAACAAAGTATTACGATTATGCTTCGAGTATGCCTTGTATTTAGCGTTATTTTTACTTTAGCGACTTTATTAGCACCAAAGCTTATCATGAAAATGTATTCAAATGATCCTTTAATTTTAGAATATGGAGCTTTATATTTTAGATGGTTATTACCTACTTATTTCTGCATGGGCTTATCATTGACATGCACTATTGTTTTACGAAGTGTAGGAGAAGTAAAAATTCCATTAACTTGTTCAATTATCGCTTTCTTCATCAATATTTTCTTTAACTGGATTTTTATCTTCGGAAAATTAGGAATGCCTAGAATGGAAATTGCCGGAGCTGCTTTAGGAACTTTAATTTCTCGTATCTTTGAATTAGTCTTTATTTGTGGTTTCTTCTTTTTCAAAGATCAAAAAATTCAATATCGACTTTCCAACTTAAACATGAAATGTCAGGAATTGGTTTCTGAATATTTTAGAATTAGTATTCCCGTGTTAATCAGCGATTCTTTATTAGCCCTCGGTAATAATGCCGTAGCTATGGTCATGGGGAGAATCGGAACTTCTTTTGTAGCAGCTAATTCCGTAACAATGGTTGTACAACAATTAAGTTCAGTTTTAACGCAAGGTATTTCTAATGCAAGTGGTATTATTACAGGTCATACGATGGGCGAAGGTGATTATGAAAAAGCACAAAGGCAAGGCTATACATTCCTTGGTTTAGGTTTAGTCATTGGGGTCTTTGCCGCTATCTTTATTATATTAGTTAGGGATATCGTCATCAATTATTATCAAGTAACGCCTGAAGCGAAAGCCATTGCTTTTGATTTAATGAACGCTGTCAGCTTTATTATGATTTTCCAATCAATGAACTCTATTCTAACCAAAGGTGTGTTGCGTGCTGGGGGAGATACTAAATTCTTAATGGCCGGCGATATCTTATTTTTATGGATTGCGTCCATTCCTTTAGGTGCTTTAGCCGGTTTAGTCTTCCATTGGCCTGCTTTTTGGATTTATACAATGTTGAAAATTGATCAAATCATTAAATGTGTTTGGTGTTTCTTTAGGCTTAAAAGTAAAAAGTGGATGAAAAAAATTTCACCTGCCTCTTAAATAGGCAAGACATCAAGCTTATCTATAAATAATAAAGTAATTTCAAAAGGACAGTTTATCTTTATTACTTATTCTATTATTACATTATAAGCAATATTATATAGATGTCTTTCATACGATAGTGTAGAATTGATCATATTACAATAAATAGATTAAAAATATAGAAAGAGAGGTAACAACCTATGAATAATCCGCTTTTAAATCAAGCGAAAATCATCAAATCGCAATGCTTGAAAATTAAAAGCACTAACCCAATTGAAATTGCGATGCAACTTATGGAAAATCCTGAAATCCATATGCATGGTCCGGAGCATCATATTTTAGATGGTGCAAGTTTTTTAGTAGCGATACATGAAGCAAATCCTGATTTTGACTTAGAAAAAGCTATAGACACTTTAATCGACAGAGCTATTAAAATGCCCGGTGCTACTTGTGGACAGTGGGGGGTATGCGGTTCTGCTTCTTCAATAGGCGCCGCCTTAGCTATTATCCACCAAACAACACCACTAAGTAACAATTCCTATTATCAGGCTAACTTATTTTTAACTTCTAAGATTTTAATGCAAATTGCCAAAATCGGCGGTCCTCGTTGCTGTAAAAGAAATGCGTATATCGCTCTATCTTGTGCCATTGATTTTGTCAAAGAGCAATATGGTATCCATTTAGAAAAAACATCAATAACTTGCGCTTATCATTGTCAAAATCCCCAATGTTTAAAGGAAAAATGCCCTTATTTTCCAATAAAAAATGATGATATCAGCCTGCGTCAAATAACTTTAAATGATTATCACAGCGCCGCTTATGAATTGATAGAAGCTTTTAAAGGTGAACCATGGAATGAAGATTGGAGTTATCAAGCAGCCTATAACAGAATTTCTCAAATCATGTCATCACCATTATCAAGAGGGTTTGTTGCAATACAAAACGGTGAAGTTGTCGGTATGCTTTGTGGTAAAATCATGACTTATCTAAATGAAGAACTATTGATGGCAGAAGAATTTAGTATTCACCCAAAGTGTCAAGGACAACATTTAGGACAGAAATTGATGAGTTTTGCTAAAGAAGAAATGGCAAAAGAGGGGATTTACTATTTTTCTTTAATCACCGAAAGAGGTTATCCATGTGTTAAATTCTATGAAAATCAAGGATTTAAAGAAGATATGCACAGTGTTGTAATGAGTTGGCGAGAAAATTTAAAATAATATTAGAATGAAGAGGGTTACTTAATAATCCTCTTTTTAATTCATCTATATATTGATAAGAACTCAAAAAATGATCAAATGTCATTTGCTTTCTAATGCTTCTTTTAAAATTCTCCTAAAACTCTCAAATGCGTCTTCATTTTCTCTAGCTTCATGAGATGATTGATATTTGTGGACATCTTTACTTAAAATTTCATGCAAATTGACTTCCTTACTAATTGATTTAACATCATAATTAGAGTTTCTTTGATTTGCTTGTTTTGTTTCCATTTATTTCACCTCGCTTATTTTAATATTTTTATCCCTTTCATTATCATTATCTATAACCAATATCATTTATACTTTAATTATCTTTCAATAAAAAAAGAAACTAATCATTTTGATTAGTTTCCTCAATTTATGCATTTTTCTTTTTTGAAGCATCGTAGATAATCATTAAGTATCTATCTTTACCTTCACCAAAACTTTCAGTGCGCACATAGTTCATATTTGATAAAGTTTGATGAATGATTTTTCTTTCATCACCTGGCATAGGATCTAATTTTACATCAACACGGTTCTTTTGAACACTGCGACCTAATCTTTGAGCCATACTTGCAACTTTTTTATATCGATCTTGTTTATAACCGTTAATATCTACACTTAATTCAATACGTTTTTTAAATGTATTTGAAACAGCTGTTTTAACCAAGGTGTTAAATGCTCGTAAAATAACGCCACCTTTACCAATTAAAATTGAATTGTTATTGGTATTAAGATTAACCATAATACGTCCATCAACTATCTTAGTTGTTACTTCATTTTCAAATTGCATATCGGTTAAAAGTGTTGTTAAGTAATCAATGATGAAAACTTCAACTGTTTTCATACAGTAAGCTTCAATTTCAACCTTTTTTGTAAATAGAGTCTTCTTTTCAAAAGTAACTGTATAGAATAACTCACTTTCACTAACTCCCATAGCTTCACAAGCATGAGAAATAGCTTCCTCAACTGTTTTTCCTGTAAATTTTTCCATAACAAATACCTCTTTACTACATCTTTTCTGTATATTGATAATGAATATAAACTGAGCGAATAACAGCTATAATTGAAGTAACAATCCAGTAGATTGACATTGCGCTTGGCATATTTAATGAAGCCATTAAAATCAATACCATCATATAAACATTCATCAATAACATTGAATTCTTACCTTTTTTAGGTGCTCTGTAATTCTTGCTTCTCTTTTGTAAAATTTGTGGTAACTGCATAGATGCAAATTGGAATAAAGCTAATACGATAATCAATACTAAATAAGCCCATTGTCCACTTGTAATCATCTGCATTGGTAATTTACCTAAGTTTAATCCGGCAAAAGTTGCTTCATAAACACTAGGAATACGTTGCACTGCTTGCCACATGGCAATCATAATAGGGAAGCTCAAGAATGGAAGTAACATTGTTTGTCCCATCTTGACACCATTTTTCTTGTAGAGGTTGTTGATTTCAGTAGACATTCTAGCTTTACTTGTCTGGTCTGTACGCCCTCTGTATTTATTTTGGATTCTTTCCATTTGTGGTTGTAAAGCCTGCATTTTCTGTGACATAACAGTTGATTTAATCATCAACGGTAATGTAAGAACGTTTGTTAAGATTGTAACAATAATAATAGCTGCAACAATTCCAATCCAACCTTCAATTAGTAAAATTAACTTTGCGATTGGCATAACAATTAAAAAATCAAACCAACCTTGACTTAAAGTCCAAGCTGTATTGTTGTCAATCACACGTTCGGGTTTAATAGCTCCGCTTGCATCTAAGTTAGCTGTACAGCCAGCTAAAACAAATACAATAGCTACAAGAAATAAAATCTTTTTAACTCTGCGATCTTTTAGTAGCATGTTTGTTCTCCTTTTTTGAAATATTCTTTTGCATACGCTTATATAATGTATTGAGGCTAGCTAAGTTAGTTTGGAAATCGTTATCCAAATAGCCTTTACGCACTATCAATACATAGTCGTATGCTTGATTTTTATCAAACACAACTTTAGCCATCTCGCGACTTTGTCGTTTGATCCGATTTCGTGTAACAGCGTTACCGAGTTTTTTGCTGACCGAAAACCCAATTCTCGCATGCCCAAAATCATTTTCAAGAGAATAAAGGACAAATTCCTTGCAGGCAACACTGCATCTTGCTTGAATGATTGTTTGAAAATCTTCGTTTCGTTTGACTCTAAGAGCTTTTTTCATAGCCTTTACCTAGAAAAAAAACCACATAAAGTGGATTTTTTATTAAGCAGATAAAACTTTTCTTCCTCTTTGACGACGTCTAGCTAAAACTTTACGTCCGCCAACAGTAGCCATTCTTGCTCTAAAACCATGAGTTTTCTTATGTTTTCTTTTATTTGGTTGATATGTTCTTTTCATTTGAATTGACCTCCTACGTTAAATATTTTTATACATTCTAAACATATGCGTTACTATTTTAGCCTAAAGTAGCCTTCAAGTCAATAAAAAAGATGAAAAAACATGATGATTACATCACTTTTTATCTTTCCACATGGTTTTAAACAATGGTGAAATCTAGTTTTCCACATATAGAGGATAACTTAAATTATAATGAATATATCAATATTTTTATAGTGGTAAAATCAGTGAACAAACAGAGGAAAACAAAAAAATATCCACATTATCCACAGCATGTGGATAAAATAAAATCAACAAGGAGGAAAACATCTTCCTATTTATGTGGATAAATCAAAAAAGCCAAGAAAATATCAAAGTAATTCATGTGTATAAAGAGGTGGTTTCCCTTTCCTTTGTGGGAAACTTTTGAAAAATTATACACAACTACTACTATCCTTATATATTTTATATTTCAAGATTATAATCTTTTCCTAGGAAAATTATTATTTTATTCGCTCATATAGCTCTTAATCGGAAAAAAATCGTATCTAAAAAGAGAAATCCACACTTTTTCGCTTTTAATTGTGGATAACCTCTTTAATCGACATTTTTTATTAACTTTTCAACCTTCTACTATGGCTTTTTCTTAATAATTTGATTATAATTATTAAGAAGGGGTGTCGTAGTATGAATGAACAACAAAAAATGTGGATTGACTGTTTAAACGACATTAAAGAATTACTTAACGATCAAGTAAAATATGATACGTTTTATAGTTCGGCTAGCCTTTTGGAATTCAAAAACGGTTTAGCGAAACTTGTTGTCGAAATGCAGTTGCAAAAAATGGTCCTTAATACAGATAAAGAAATGCTTAAAGAAGCGATTAGCCATCGTTTTAATATGAGATGTGATGAAATTGAAATCATCTTAAAAGACGAATTGGATAATCCCGATAATGCACCTGAACACCTCGTTGAAATTAAAAGTAATTTAAAAGAAGAGTTTACATTTGAACAATTTGTCGTCGGTACTAGCAATAAGCTAGCTCAAGCAGCAAGCTTAGCCGTAGCTATCAATCCGGGCGAATCATTTAATCCGCTTTTTATCTATGGTAATTCAGGGTTAGGAAAAACGCATTTATTAAATGCAATCGGTAATTATGTTAAGAAAAACCGTGCTAATGCCAAGGTTTTATATATTCCTTGCCTCGACTTTGTAGATGATTACATTAACCATATTAAAAATGGAAAAATTGATGTCTTTAATGAAAAATATCGTTCTGTCGATGTTTTATTAGTTGATGATATTCAATGGTTAGCAGGTAAAGAAAAATCTCATGAAGTCTTTTTCCAAATCTTTAACCGTATGATTTTGCAAAAGAAACAAATTGTCTTAACAAGTGACCGTATGCCACAAGAAATATCCGGTCTTGAACAGCGTCTAGTCAGTCGTTTCAATTCAGGTTTGTCAGTAGGGATTGACTCACCGGAGTTTGAAACAGCTTTAGCTATCCTTAAAAATAAACTTGAAATGCGTAATTTTGATATGGATACGATTGATGACGAGGTTTTATCCTTTATGGCCAGCAATTTCTCAGGCAATGTGCGTGATCTTGAAGGTGCCGTTAATCGCTTGATTTTCTATTCAATTTTAGAAAATATCAATCGCATTACAATGAATGTCGCTCTTGAAGCTTTTAAAGATCAAAGTTCAACAAGTACCTCAGGTGTCTTAACTGCCGAAAAGATTAAAAAGACAGTAGCAGAATACTACAATCTGACGTTAAGCCAATTAGTTGGTAAAAGTCGTATGTCTAACATTACAATGGCTAGACATATTGCTATGTATTTGGTTAGAGATTTATTAAATCTTTCATTTATTAAAATCGGAGAGGAATTTGGCGGTCGAGATCATTCTACTGTCATGAGTGCTTGTGAAAAGGTATCTAATCTCCTTAAAAAAGATGAGGCCTATAAAGAAGCCTTGATAGAACTTAAAACGATGTTGAAGTGATTTTCCACAAGTTATCCACACTAATCCACATCTTTTCCACTGTGGTTTTTCGTCATTTTCTATGATAAAATCTACATTTTCTTTATTTATCCACCATATCAACAACACTAATGATGATAATAAATAAAAGAAATATATATAAATACTATAAAAGGAGTGTCAAAAAATGCAATTTAGAATCTTAAGAACAGAATTATTAAATGCCTTAACTAAAGTATCTCGAGCTGTTTCAAGCAAGAGTCCTTTACCTGTTTTAACCGGAATCAAGTTTAACTTAACAAATGATGAATTGATTTTAACAGGTAGTGATTCAGATATTACGATTGAAACAAGAATTGAAAAAAATGAAAAGAAATTAGAAATCAAAGAAAGCGGAGCTATTGTTTTAAATGGACATTATATCTCTGAAATTGTTCGTAAAATCGAATCTGAATTTATTGATATTGAAATTATTGACGGAACATTAACACGTATTAAAGGTGAACGCAGTGAATTTAATTTAAATGGAATTAAATCCATTGATTATCCTAAAATTGACTTAACTAAACGTGGTGAGAATTTTAAATTAGATTCTTTAATTTTAAAAACAATTATCAATCAAACTGTTTTTGCAACAACAGATAAAGAAACTCGTCCGATTTTAACCGGTGTTAATTTTAGAGCAATCGACGGTGAATTAAGCTGTATTGCAACTGACTCTTATCGTTTAGCTAAAAAGGTTGTACGAGTTGATGAAGGTTTACGTTTTAATATCACTATTCCTGCTAAAAGTTTAAATGAGATTTCTAAAATTATCGAGAAAGTTGAAGATATTGATATTTATGTATCAGATCGTAAAATTTTATTCGCCCTTGATAACATTGTAATTCAAACTCGTTTAATTGATGGTGCTTTCCCTGATACATCACGTTTAATTCCGACAGATTTTTCTTATGACTTATGTGTCGACTCTAAAGATATTTTAAGTGCGATAGATCGTGCAAGCTTACTTGCTTCTGACAGCAACAATATCGTTAAACTGACAATGAACAATGAAAATGTCATGATTTCTAGTAAATCACAAGAAATAGGTTCCGTTGAAGAAGATTTGTCTTCCTCATTTTTCCAAGGAGAGCCTTTGAATATTTCATTCAGTTCTAAATATGTTTCAGAAGCTATTCGAGCTATTTCCCAACCTAAGATTAAAATTTTATTTACAGGTGATATGAAACCATTTATCATCAAAAGTGATGAAGATGAATCTTTATTACAATTAGTTTTACCTGTCAGAACTTATTAAAAAGCCTAGTTTGGCTTTTTCTTATATATAGGAGGTTTTTAAATGTTAGGTACAATTATTAACACTGTATCTGTTATTTGCGGTAGCACCATAGGTTTAATCATAAATAAAGGTATTCCTGAGCGATTAACCGATCAGATGATGAAGGCTTTAGGTCTATGTACGCTTTTTATTGGCGTTCAAGGAGCTTTTAAAGGTGAAAATACTTTAATTATGATTTTATCAATGGTATTAGGTGTCATTATCGGTGAAGGGATAGATATTGATGATCATGTTACACAATTTCTAAATCGTATCGAAAAAAAATATATTCGCAAAAAAGAAGGACAGACCCATTCCTTGACAGAAGGCTTTATTACTTCAAGTCTTTTGTTTTGTGTAGGCTCAATGACTATTATCGGCTGTTTAAATGCCGGACTTAATCATGACAATACTATGTTATTGACAAAATCTACTTTAGATTTTTGTTCATCAATGATTTTTGCTTCGACTTTAGGCTTTGGTGTTATGCTTTCATCTGTCTTTATTTTAATTTATCAAGGTGGGTTAACACTTTTGGCGATGTGGGCAGCGCCTTTGTTATCGAGTGCTGTCATCAATGAGATGACTTGTGTTGGATCCTTGGTTATTATTGCCACCGGTCTAAATTTATTAAAGATTACTAATTTAAAATTGATGAATTATATTCCGACGATGTTCTTACCGATTTTGCTGTGTCTATTGATGTAAGATAGATAAAATTGACTAAAATCCTTAAATTTCAATTCATATGCGATATTTAGGATAGTATATACTCTTCCTCATAAATAACAAAAAGGCTTGTAATAAGCTTTTTTTGTTTATTTAAGCTATTATTATGGTTAAAAATATGTTATAATGAAGTGAAAAATCATACTGGAGGAATGAAGATGAAAACAGTAAAGATTACAACAGAATACATTACTTTAGGTCAGTTTTTAAAATTAGCTGATATTGTCAATGGTGGCGGTGAAGCTAAGTTGATTATTGCCGAGGGATTAGTTGAAGTGAACGGTGAAGTAGATACACGTCGTGGCCGAAAACTACGTGACAAAGATATTGTCACGTATCAAAAGCAAAGCTATCAAGTTGAACAATGAGAATTCAAAGAATCGCTTTAAAAAACTTTAGAACTTATGACTATGCCGATTTTACATTCTCGCCAACGACCAATGTGTTAATTGGTAAAAATGCTCAAGGTAAAACGAATTTGATTGAGGCGATTTATCTTTTATCTGTCGCTAAGTCGTTTAGAACCCGTTTGAATCAAGAAATGATTATGTTTGAGCGGGAGTTTGCGAAAATTATCGGATTGGTTCAGACAAAAACATCACAAAAAAATTTGGAAATGGTTTTGTTTGAGAAAGGGAAGCAGGCTAAAATCAATCAGGCTTTATGTCATAAGACAAGTGAGTTTGTCGGCATATTTAATGTGGTAGTCTTTACGCCCGATGACTTGTTTTTTGTTAAGGGAAGTCCTAAGATAAGAAGGCGTTTTATGGATATTGAATTATCGAAAATATCTAGTTTATACCTTTCTTATTTTAATTCTTTCCAGCACTTTTTTAAAGAGCGTAATCAATATTTAAAACAAGCGGGACAAACAAGAAAAAGAGATGATGTTTATTTAGATGTTATTACGCATCAAATGATTGATGTTCAAATTGAAATCGCTAAGCAAAGGACAGACTTTATCGCTAAATTGAATGACTTTACCAAACAGATTTACAAAAAAATTTCACAGCATGATGAAAACATTACGCTAGTTTATGAAACTTTTTTTGATGTGAATAGTCCTAGTGTCAAAGAAGATTTGATAAGGCTATACGAAGAAGATAAAGAAAAAGATTATCGCTACGGTAAAACAAATCAAGGGGTTAATAAAGATGATATTAAAGTATTGCTTAATGATAAGGAAGCTTGCCAGTTTGCCAGTCAAGGACAGCAAAGAAGTATTGTCTTAGCGATGAAGATTGGTTTATTAAAGTTAATTTATGAAGAAATAGGGGAATATCCTGTTCTTTTATTAGATGATGTCTTATCTGAATTAGATAATGAACGTCAGAATTTATTGTTAAATTTAGTCAGTGATGATATTCAGACCTTTATTACGACAACTTCGATTGACGGATTAAGTCATGAAGTTATCCAAAAGGCTAATAAAATTGAAATTAGCAAGGAAAGGAGCTAATAGAGATGGACGAACAAGTTAAAGTAGAACATAGTTATGATGATTCCGATATTCAAGTGCTTGAAGGGTTAGAGGCAGTCAGAAAAAGACCGGGAATGTATATTGGATCAACCTCAGTTAGAGGCTTACATCATTTGGTTTGGGAAATTGTCGACAATGCGATTGATGAGGCTTTATCAGGTTACTGTAATGAAATTCAGATTGTATTGATGCCTGATGATGTTGTGAAAGTCGTTGACAATGGTCGTGGCATGCCTACAGGTGTCAATGAAAAAACGGGAAAATCGACAGTCGAAACCATTTTTACAGTGCTTCATGCAGGTGGTAAGTTCGGTGGCGGCGGATATAAGGTATCCGGTGGTTTACATGGTGTAGGAGCTTCGGTTGTTAATGCCTTATCTACATGGCTAGAAGTCTATGTTGAAAGAGATGGTAATCTTTATTATCAGAAGTTTGCCGATGGTGGTGCACCTGTTGAAGATTTTAAGCAGATTGGAACAAGTGACAAAACAGGATCAACAGTTATATTTAAAGCCGATCCGCTTATTTTCCAAGAATCTACAACTTATGATTATGCTACCATCAAAGATCGTATTCAACAATTAGCGTTCTTAAATAAAGGCTTGAAATTAGTTTTAATTGATGAAAGAGGAGATAGTCCTAGACGTCATGAATATCATTATGAAGGTGGTTTGAAGGAATATGTTAAATATTTAAACAAAAACAAAACACCGGTGCATGAGGATATTATTTATGTTGAAGATTTGCAAGACGGTATTCAAGTTGAAGTAGCCATGCAGTATAATGATGGCTATCAGCCTAACATTTACTCTTTCTGTAACAATATCAATACACATGAAGGCGGAACTCACGAAGAGGGGTTCAGAATGGCTTTAACACGTATTATCAATAACTATGCTAAAGCTAATAATTTTCTCAAGAAAGACGAAGATACGCTTTCCGGTGATGATACAAGAGAAGGGTTAACCGCAATCATTTCCGTTAAGCATCCTGACCCTCAATATGAAGGACAAACTAAGACTAAATTAGGGAACGCCGAAGTGAGAAGAATTGTTTCGGGTATCTTTGCGGAGGCATTAGATAAGTTTTTATTAGAAAATCCTAACAGTGCTAAATTGATTATGGATAAATGTTTATTGGCAAGTAGGGCTAGAATGGCAGCTAAGCGTGCCAGAGAAATGACAAGAAGAAAAAGTGCTTTGGAAATTTCATCATTACCGGGTAAATTAGCTGATTGTACTTCTAAAGATCCTACTTTATCTGAAATCTTTATTGTCGAAGGGGATTCGGCCGGCGGTTCTGCTAAGATGGGAAGAAATCGTGAATTCCAAGCTATTTTACCTTTGCGTGGTAAGATTTTAAACGTAGAAAAAGCTCGTGTTGATAAAATTTTCAGTAATAAAGAAATATTGTCCATGATTACAGCCTTTGGGACAGGTATTAACGAAGAATTTGATATTAGTAAATTGCGTTATCATAAAATTGTTATTATGACCGATGCCGATGTTGATGGTGGTCATATCAGAACTTTAATGTTGACGTTCTTGTATAGATATTTAAAACCATTAATTGAAGAAGGTTATGTTTATATCGCTCAACCGCCTTTATATTTATTAAAACAAGGGAAAGAAGAACATTATTTGTACTCAGATGGTGATTTACAAGCTTTACAAGAAAAATTGGGACCAAATGCAAGATACAATATTCAGCGTTACAAAGGTCTAGGTGAAATGAATGCCGAACAGCTTTGGGAAACGACTATGGATCCTGAAAATCGAGTTTTATTACAGGTTCAAATTGAAGATGCGATGGAAGCAGATATGATATTTGATATGTTGATGGGCGAACACGTTGAGCCTAGACGTGAATTTATTCAAGAAAATGCGTTGAATGTCAGAAACTTAGATGTTTAGGAAAGGAAGGGATAAATAATGGATATAGAATCTGGTGTAAAAAAAGTTAATCTATCTAGAGAAATGAAGGACTCCTTCCTTGAATATGCGATGTCTGTTATTATTGACCGTGCTTTACCTGATGTAAGAGATGGTTTAAAGCCGGTTCAAAGACGTATCGTTTACGGTATGAATGAATTAGGCTGTCATAGTGATAAGGCTTATAAAAAGTCAGCGCGTATTGTCGGTGAAGTTATGGGTAAATATCACCCTCATGGTGACTCATCTATCTATGACGCTTTAGTGCGTATGGCACAAGATTTCTCATATCGCTATATGTTAGTAGACGGACATGGGAACTTTGGTTCAATCGACGGCGATAGTGCAGCCGCACAACGTTATACTGAAGCAAGAATGTCTAAGCTCTCAATGGAGTTAGTGAAAGATATCAATAAAAACACAGTTGATTATCAAGATAACTACGATGGGGAAGAAAAAGAACCAAAGGTTCTACCGTCAAGATTTCCTAATTTATTAGTGAATGGTACAACCGGTATTGCCGTAGGTATGGCAACTAATATTCCTAGTCACAATTTAGGTGAAGTTATTGATGCGATTTTAGCTGTCAGTGAGGATCCTGAAATTTCTGTGATTGATATTATGGAGAATTATTTACCGGGACCTGACTTTCCGACAGGTGGTTATATCTTAGGTAAATCAGGCATTAAAAAAGCTTATGAAACAGGTAATGGCTTAATTATTATGCGTGCTAAAACCGATATTGTAGATATTCATGCCGGTAAGAAAGCTATTATCGTAACTGAAATTCCTTATATGGTTAATAAAGCTCGTTTAATTGAAAAAATTGCTGAGCACGTGCGTGAAAAGAATATTGAAGGAATTACAGATTTAAGAGATGAATCCAGCCGTGAAGGGATTCGTATTGTTATTGAATTAAGAAAAGATGTTCAGCCTGAAGTTGTTTTAAATCAGTTGTATAAATTAACGGCTTTACAGTCAACTTTCGGGGCTAATATGAATGCTTTGGTTAATGGACAGCCTAAGATTTTAAATCTTAAGGAAATGATTACCCTTTATTTACAGCATCAAGAAGATGTCATTAGAAGAAGAACGCAGTTTGAATTGTCGAAGGCTGAAGACCGTGCACATATTTTAGAGGGCTTGAAAATTGCTTTAGATAACATTGATGCGATTATTTCTTTAATCCGTTCGAGTCGTTCAACTGAAGTCGTTCAACAGCGTTTGATGGAAGAATTTAATTTAAGTGAACGTCAGGCTAAAGCTATTCGTGAAATGCAGCTTCAAAGATTGGCCGGTTTGGAAAGAGAAAAAATTATCAATGAATATAATGAAATCTTAGCTATTATTGCTGATTTAAAGGATATTTTAGCGAATGAACAGCGTATTTTAGCTATTATCAGAACTGAATTATTGGAAATTAAGGAAAAGTATGCTGATAAACGCCGTACGGAAATTATTCAAGGAACATTTGATTTAGAAGATGAAGATTTGATTCCTGAAGAAGATATTATTATTTCTTTAACGACAAATGGCTACGCTAAAAGAATGCCTGTTGATTTGTATAAAACGCAAAATAGAGGTGGCAGAGGTATAAAAGGTATGGCAACTCATGATGACGATATTGTTGATCAGATGTTGAATATGTCTACCCATGACGATTTGATGTTCTTTACAAATTTCGGTAAGGTTTATCGTCTGAAAGGCTATAATATTCCGGAGTTTGGCAGAACCGCTAAAGGCATACCGGTAGTCAATTTATTGAATTTGGATAAAGATGAATATGTTCGTTCTATGATTTCCTTAAATAAGAAATTATTTGAAACAGATCATCACCCTGAATATATTTTCTTCGCAACTAAGCTAGGTGTTGTTAAGCGTGTTGCTATTAAAGAATTTGAAAGTATTCGTCAATCCGGTAAGATTGCTTTAACTTTAAGAGATGGCGATGAGCTTGTTTCAGTGAAGATGACTAGCGGAGATGATGAAATCTTAATAGCTGCATCGAATGGAAAGTTAGTCCGTTTTAATGAGCAGAATGTTCGTGAAATGGGGCGTACAGCTGCCGGTGTTCGAGGAATCAATGTTGATGGTAGTGAAGTAATCGGTATGACCACAAATAAAGAAGGTCAGTATATCTTAGTTGTTACATCTAAGGGATTTGGTAAAATGTCTGATATTGAACAGTATCGTGTTTCACAGCGTGGTGGTAAAGGTGTTAAAACCTTGAACGCTACAGAAAAAAATGGACAAATTGTGGCATTAAGGGCTGTTAATGGTAATGAGGATTTAATGATTATTACAAGTGATGGTATTGTCATTCGTTTACCAATGGAACAAGTCAAGATGTCCGGACGTAATACACAAGGTGTTAAGTTGATTAAGGTTCAAGATGGCCAAAGTGTAGCTACTGTTGAGGTTGTAGAAAAAGCAACTGATGAAGATGATTTGCCGGAAGTAGAAGAAAATCTGCAAAACTAATATTATATATACTTAAAATAAAAGGTAGGGATTAACTCCTTACCTTTTTATATTTTTGGATAATAATCTGAAATCGTGTTTTTTAAAGACTTTTGTATCGAAAAATGTTATAATATTGAGCGTTGGCAGGAGGAAGTAGAGCAATGAGTCAATTAACATTTACGAAAAGAAATAATATTATCTCTGTGAGTTTAGAGGGCAATCATATTGGAAGTGCAAGTTATATTAAATATGATGATGATACAGCTTTAATTCAATATATTTATGTAGAGAATTATGAAACTAATTTAAACTATTTTAGAGAATTGGTAAGCTATGTTGAAGCTTGTATTAAAGAAAGTGGCTTTCACCACGTCTATCTATTAGCCGATGAAGAGGATTTATCGATTTACTTTGATTTAGGTTATTTGCGAGCTGTTAAAGAACCTGATTTGCAAATATTAACTAAATTATTAGGTGTAACATTAACTAACTTTGTATCTTTGATTAAACATCTAAATCATTAAAAAAAGCAGAAAACCTAGGTGTTGTATTCCTAGGTTTTTTAATTATATTTATCAATAAAATTGGATTAAATTTTTTTAATCATCAATCATTTTTTAACCAATGGATTTTCTTTTCTATTACGACATAATCTAATAAAGTCATGAAAGGAATAGCGATAAGTAAGCATCTATATAAATCAAAGCCCCCATAGTTTATGTTAAATAAAAAGAAGAGAATTAAACCGGATAAACGCCCGGCAGCCATAGGAACTTCAGCTGTAATGATGTAATCGCTGTCATTAAAACCGTTTTTAGCACGATTAGATAATTGATATTTTAAGCCTTGATAAATAACACTTCCCCAACATATAACTAGGCCGTTGAGAATATAGGATAAATATAAGCTCCATGTTGTCGCAAATAAACCTAAACCGGCTAAAGAAGTAATATAAAGAATAGAGTAGAGTAAATAATATTTCTTTTGATTTTGAATATTAAATTTAGATGCAATAAATAATGAACTTATAACGCCGATTAAAGACATCATTGAATTTAAGTTACCGATTGTTTGTTCATTGGAGATAATCAAATAGGCAAAGACCGTGAAGATTTGAGCATAGAGTGCTTCACGAAGTCCAAAGCTAAAGTTAATATATTTATTGGCGTCCCAATAGGGATTGTTTTTTAATTTTAAAACACCCATGATATGATAATCTTCATCAGAATGAACTTGTTTTAGTTTAAATGAGAAAATAATAGCTAGGACAAAGACAGCGACACTTGATGCAAATAAAACATAATAGCCGGAAAGCTCACTGAACTTAACAATGATAAAGCCGGAGATTGTTGGGGCTAGTACACCGAAGATGTAGCTGAATGAGGATTGAAAGCTAAAAAATTTAGAACGATTTGTTTCATCTAACATTTTGCCGACTAAGATATTAAAGGTAAAATAATAAAATCCCATACCAAAGCCGTTAAAAGCACCTAAAGCTATTAAAAAATCACCGGCTTTTTCTTTAAGCACAAGAATTAAAAAATAGTATAAGATTTCGGCAATTAAACCGACTCTTAACAAAGTTAACATATTGCCTTTTTTTGTAAAGCGTGTCCCTAAGGCAAATGCTGAAAGTAAGGCTGTGTAATTGGCAATGTTTTGAAGTATGATTAAGCCCATATTATTGGTTAGACGGATCAAGTAAACATTGACAAATGTTGATGCAATCATTAAACCAGCCAAAAATAACATCCCGATAGCCAGTAAAATGCGAGCATCTTTTGATAATGAATTTTTCATAGATATTCCCTCCCTATATAAGCATTATAGTATACAATCAATTTATTTTTTTCTTTTTTTCATAAATATGAAATAAAAACATTACTAGGATATAAAAAAATAAGTTAATCTTAATCCATACCCTAGAATTAACACCCCAACATAGTTTTAAGTAGTTTGTTATTTTTTACTTATGAATTTAAATTATGCTAATTTGCATAAAATTAAGTTATACAGTATAATATATTTAAATTGTTTCACGTGGAACATTTCAAGAAGAAAGGAGGATATGATGGAGTGGTCATTATTTGAATTAGAAAAAATGTTAGATAGTGGAGAATTAACCAGTTATGATTTAGTGCAATTTTATTTAAAAAGAATTACCATGTACGATCAAAGTGGTTTAAGTTTAAATAGTATTGGTGAAATTAACCCTGATGTTGAAATTCAAGCTATGTTGATGGATAAAGAGCGTAAAGAAAATAAGAAGCGTTCAAGATTACATGGAATACCGATTATTTTGAAGGATAATATCAATACACATGGCGGTATGCATACAAGTGCCGGTTCATTAGCTTTGGAAGATTTATATGCACCTTATGATGCAACTATTGTAAAAAAGCTACGTGATGCGGGAATGATAATTTTAGGTAAAGCTAATTTATCTGAATTTGCTTATTTTATGTCTACTACAATGCCAAGTGGCTTTAGCAGTCGGTTTGGACAAGTTAAGTCTTGTTATCATGAAAATATTGATCCTTCGGGTTCTTCTACCGGTAGTGCAGTAGCTGTCGCTGCTAATCTAATTCCCGTTTCGCTAGGCACAGAAACAAATGGCTCTCTAATTTCTCCGGCAGAAAAAAGTAGTATTGTTACTTTGAAGTCGACCCTAGGCTTATTGTCTAGATATGGTATTATTCCTATTTCTTCAAAACAAGATACGCTGGGTCCAATGACAAGAACTGTTAAGGAAAGTGCCTTGTTGATGAATTATTTATATGGTGTTGATGATAATGATATTTATACAAAGTTAATACCTGAACATAAATTTGATTTTTTAAAGGCTTGTGATCAAACTGTTAATGGTTTACGGTTAGGTTTTTTATCTTTTGATGATAGGGAATTAGATGAAGAAGAACAAAAGATTAAACACGAAGCCCAACAAATTTTTAGAGAAGCAGGTTGCGATATCTACGAATTTACTTTAAAAAAGAAAAAGATTGAAAATCTAGAGGCATTACTTTTTGAATTTAAGAATGACTTAAATCGTTATTTAAGTACAGTGCAAGGTTATACAAGCATCAAATCTTTAAAGGATATTATTGATTTGAATAAGACAAATCCTGAAAAGTATATGCCTTACGGTCAAGATTTATTAGTGAAGGCGCAACAACGAAGTGGCTTATCGAGAGAAAAAACTTATATAGAAGCTAGAGAAGAACAGTTGAGGCAAGCTAATTTATTATTAGATAAAATGAATGAGTTCGGATTAGATGTAGTTGTTACGGTTCATGGTATACCCCATACAGCTATTAACGGTTGCCCTTCTTTATCAGTTCCCGCTAAGTCATTAATAGATGATAAACCTATCAATTTGGTGTTTTCTAGCCGTCATTGGCAAGATGAATTATTGTTTAGTGTGGCTCATTACTATGAATCAAAAACACATTATAGGACTCCGCCGTGTCTTTATAGAAAATTTAAAAATTAAATGTTTCACGTGAAACGTTGATATATAAAAATAAATGGAAAGGAAGATAAATATGAAAAAAAGAGAGATACCATTGTTTGAATTTGATTCATGTCAAACAGCTTTTATCAATCCAAGCAATGATTTTGCAGATCAGCAAATACCTATTTTAGATGCAAAAGTAGGTGTTATTTGTTTCTTTAAAGATGCTATTGATAAGTATCTTGAAGAAAATGAATGTAAAGAGATTATGATAGTCAAAACAGAGTCAAATAAAATACCTGTTTATTTAGATGTAAAGAAAAATGTGATATTGCTTCAAGGCTGTGTAGGCGCCCCGTTGGCTGCTTGTGAAGTAGAAGCTTTAAATTATCTTGGTGTGAAAAAAATCATTACTTGTGGTGGTGCAGGAGTATTAAACGATATCGCATTAGGGCATTTAATGATTCCGATTAGTGCGATTAGAG
>ERZ808028.1000-NODE-1000-length-18924-cov-6.674590_pt1 | contig 18924 bp, 19 predicted proteins | sample MGYA00380184_ERZ808028 | MGnify/ENA primary metagenome ERZ808028 (study PRJEB31490, sample SAMN06133397) | mouse gut metagenome | isolation source: J8_1 | host: mice | place: China: Chengdu | collected 2015-05 ...
CTTCCTCCCGCTTAAATAATGGTGTAGAAATACAGCAGGCAAACCACCACAAGAACATACATCACTGGTTCGATTTCTTTGATTTTTCCGGCTGCAATCTTCATAATCACATATGCCGGAAGCGCAACACAGATTCCGTTTGCAATATTATTTGCAAAGATCGTAAAAGTGACGCAGATAAACGCCGGAACATATTCTGTGATATCGGAGTAATTCACATTGCGCATTCCGCTTAGCATATTGATTCCAATAAAAATCAATATGGGGCCTGTGGCAGCGGAGGGAATAATCAGCGCCAACGGCGCCAAAAACAGTGACAATGCGAAAAATATACTCGTGAAAACCACTGTTAGTCCGGTTTTTCCTCCAGCCTCCACTCCGGCAGAGGACTCAAGATAGGTGGTCATACTCGGCATACAGAACAACGCGCCGAAGCAGGTTGCCACCGCGTCCACCTTGAAGCATTTGTCGATATCCGGAAGATTGCCGTCCTCATCCAGATATCCGGCTTTCGCCCCAACGCCAAGGACAGTTCCAAACGTGGAGAAGAAATCCGGTACAAAGAGGGCAATCAAAAACGGAATATAGGCGAAATTCAAAGCGCCAATAAAATCCACCTGCAGGAATTGTTTTCCCACATTGGCAGGAAGGGAAAACAGGCTTTCCGGAAGCTTTGTCACTCCGAACGGAATACCGATGACAGTTGTAGCCAGAATCGCCAGAATCATTCCTCCCGGAACATTGCGAACCTTAATGATCAGCACCAGAATAAATCCGATAACGGCAACAATGACAGACGGGGAGGCCAAATCTCCGAATGACAGGTTATTTTTATTTGCATTTGCCACAATCAGACCGCAGTTCTTAGCGCCTAACAGGGCAATGAACAGACCGATACCGGCGCTGACCGCATGCTTCATGCTGACCGGAATCACTCGTACAACGGCTTCCCGAAGCCCCAGAAATGAAATGAGAACAAACAGTATACCGCTCCAGAAAATGACGCCTGCGGCAATAGACGCGCTGATTCCCTCGTTGGAAATCATAGAAGCCACAATCCCCACGCTTCCAAGTCCCGGCGCCAGTGCGAACGGACGGTTGGTATACAACGCCATTGCACAGCTTGTCAGGATAATCAGAAGAACCATGGCTGTGAGCATAACATGTTTATCCAGATTCGCCCCGCCCAGAATATTGGGAACGGTCGCAAGTACATATGCCATAGTGACGAATGTGGTCAGCCCCGCCAGAAGTTCAGTCTTGATATCTGTTTGGAATGCTGACAGTTTAAATTGTTTTTCGAGCCAGTTTTTCATTTGCAATACTCCTTTTCTCTTGATAATTGTTCAATATTTATTGTATGATGGTGAAAATAGAATGTCCAATTCATATTTTCCATAAAAACTATGCCAAACTGGAATATTAATACAAAAGCTTTCCCTTAATGGGCAGGCAGCCAATTTTCTCTGTAAATTGGTTAAAAGAGGAGGTCTGTGACATGAACTTTAAAGAAATGAATTATATCTTATGCATTGCAAAGCACCAGAATCTCACCAAGGCAGCCCAGGAGCTCTATATCTCTCAGCCAACCCTCACAAAGTACCTGCAAAAGCTGGAGCAAGAGGTAGGCGGAAAGCTGTTTGCTCGCAGCGGCAACAGTTATATAGCCACTTATCTGGGCCGTAGATATATGGAGTATGCCAAAAAGGTATTGGAGGTGAACCAGGATTGGGAAAAAGAATTGAAGGATTTGACCTCCTGCAATGAAGGTGAGTTAAACATTGCATTTCCGCTGATGCGCAGCTCTTGTATGGTGCCCCAGATTATGGAGGTATTCCACAAACAGTATCCAGGCGTCCGAGTGAATCTTCGGGAGGAAACATATGCAATACAGGAAAAACTGCTCTTGGATGATCAGCTTGATTTCGCGATTTTTAACGAGGCAAAGCCCCATCCGAAGCTGGAATATGAGACACTTCTAAGAGAAGAAGTACTGCTTGTGATGCCTGCCGGCCATCCCCTGGCGGACTTGGGCGTAATCAGAAGCGGAAAAGAATATCCGTGGATTGACCTGCGGCTTTTGGCCAGGGAGCCGTTTATTCTTCATTTTCCAGAACAGACCACCGGTCATATCGCGCTGGAATTGTTTGAAAAATATGGAATTTGCCCGTCGGTTCCTATCCGCACAAGGAATACCGTAACCTGCGTCAAGCTCTGCCAAAAAGGGCTTGGTCTGTGTTTTATTCCGGAAAATTATATGAAAAATATTGAACTTTTAAAGAAGCCTATGTGTTTTTCCGTAGGAGACGACGGGGCTTACAGCACCTTAACGATTGCTTATCGAAAAGGCGCTTATCTCCCTGTCTATGCCCAAGATTTTATCCGTATTGCGCAGCAGAACTTATAGAAAGCGCTTCTATGTAATAACATCTACGGATACATTAAAAATCTTCCCAACCTTCAAAATTGTGTCAATATGCCTGCCGGCTGCCGCCGCCATATGATGAGTCGGACCAGCCTCGCTCCATCTGTTGCAGAATTCCCTTGCTCCACAGCTAAAGCGTGTCCGCATATTGGTATCACCGAAACGAAAGATTGGGCCAGGCTCATTGACTCCCTCAGCAGTCACAAACTTAAAATTACCGTTTCGGTCCTGTGTAATCCCCAAATATGTAACCGGACCAAGGTGAGGATAGAACTGAGTCAGATAGCCGCCGCCTGTCTTTCCATGGAATACCGGCACCATCTTCATGGTCGGTTTTTTTGCCGAAATATCAGCGTCGCCGGAGCCGCTGTGCCCAATAATACAGATGTCCTCCTCAAAATCAATGGAGTACATCTCCGATAGCTGGCCCATTCCAGCAATCGTCTTAAGAATACTCATGGCCATAGCAACCTTAATATCGCCTTCCACGGCGCAGGCAACCCCTTGCTTTATGAGCATGGAGAACGCAGGAATCAACATGCTGTCAAGGATTCCTGCCTTGCCCTGTGCGAAGCCGTCATAATGTGAGGCAATAAATGCAATCTGTTCATCTTTGACCCACTGCTCAAAAGCGACAACATATTTTGCCATCTCCCATACCTTTTCTATCGTACCGCCTCCCTCAATATCAAAGGTATCAAGTATCTCCTGTGCTTTCTCATGTATAGCGTCTTCATCCCTAATCTCATCAGCAATCGCCCACATCTTCTCCCAGTCAAACTGCTTGGTATAAAGAAACATTCTGTGATAGAGGTTCGTCTCGTCAATATACAAATCCATCATGCCAGGATAGGGACGTCCAATCTGTGCCAGATTCGTATCTCGGAAACGGCGGCGCACCTGAGCGGCACGACACCAACTGTCGATTTCTTCCTGTACCTTGGGGTCACCGCCTTCGACTACTCCTGTAATAACAGCGTGACGCTTACCGGCGCGCTCAAGATCAGCCACCATCTCACCGACAGCGCCGCAGGCATACAATTCTCCTAGCCAAGTCGCTGTATCTGTGTTCTCGTAGTCAGGCGACCTTTTCTTCTGAACGTTCACCAGTACCACAGGCACATCCAAGTCCCTGACTGCTGGAAGCATATTATAAGAGGTTGCGTACGTCAAAAGCTGCAGCATCACAAGGTCAACGTCTGCAGAACGGAACTTGTCGCCGGCTGCCTGGGCCAACTCCTTCGTCGTAACAATACCGCCGTCCACAAGCTCTACCGTCTCTGGAAGCCTTCTCCTGAATGCATCATACTGTGCCTCAAACTCCGCTTTCAATGATGGAAACTGGGGCAAATATGCTCCTAAAGCAATGGAAAAGACTCCAATTCTTGCCTTTGTATTTACTAACATGTATCATCCTCCTTTTTGTGATGGTTTCAGGATTAATCATAGTCTTCACTCTCTATTATTATAAACTTTTTCAGAGAAAACTCAAATTATTTATGCAAATCCAATTCAAAATCTAATTCAGTACAATCGAATTTACAGCTTCTATCAAACCAACCACATAACTTCTGTCAACCAGCGCTACCGACGTACCGTCAACAACTGCAAGGCAGTTGTCCCCATCATACCGGTACAGTTCTATCTGGACTTCAGGCTGATTATCACTATTAATCTGTAGGGTCAGGCTGATCTCCTCTTTCCCTGCCGGCTCCTCCTCTGTGAATTCAGACGCCGACAGCGAATTAAGAGCATTACGAAAATCATCCGTCTCGATTTCTTCTTTTTGATAGTACCAGACGTTCTCCTTATCCTCCTCCTTTACCGTCAATTCATACTCGGCGCCTTCCAAAGAAATCTCCACATGACTGATATCATCAAAATCCACCCATATCACCTTCTTGTGGCGGAAAGCATTGTAAGAGGCATCCATAAGCTCCTCGTAATCCAATCCACTGAGCTTATATATGATTTTCGATTCACCCACTCTGACATATGCAGTAATTTCTTCTACTGTCTCCGTATCCTCTGGCGACTCGTCGCTGGCGGAAGACTTGGCCGCTTCTTCCGCCCTCTTTTTTTCTTCCGGCTCACGGGAAATATGAAGATCAACCGTTTCTTCTGTCTCCTCCTCACCTTCATCCTCTGCTGCAAGGTACTTAAGCGTCACATCCAGCTCTGGTTCATCCAACCCGTAAGTTCTAAGTTCCTCGTCGGTTACATAATAGGACACATAATTGGTCAGATTTAATTCACGGATAACCTCCAGATACCGGTCAACATTTTCCGTATCAAGGGGAAGTTCTTTTCCATCCTCTTTTACAAAGTATACGTCTTCCTTACTATAAGTAACCTGGTTATCCTCCTTATATACGGCTTTATAATTTTCACTGCCTGCAAACTCTATCTCTGTAACAAAATCAAATTCCGGAATTTTATCATGTCTTATCATTTCACTTAGCTCAATATCAAAAGAATTCAGCGGATCCTCCTTAACAAGATACACATTTCCGTCCCCAATGGACACATACCGTTCTTCATCCATTTCGCTGTAATTGCCCAGTGCGATTTCGTAGGTTTCCTCTCCCTCGCCAATGTAAATCTTACATATTGGCTCATTAAGACCATACTGGCTTAAGTCTTCTGCATCTTCAATCATAAAAGAAACCCCAAAGGATTTGAAATTATCCAGCAACTGTCCAATCTTATCTTCATTTACCGGAAAATTCTCATCTTCGTCATACAGCCATATTTCATCCTTATGGAAAGCGAAGGCTTCTGAGCCGCATTCCCATGAAAGCGAGGTCACGTCGTCACTGTTAATTTCCATAATAATCTCGTTGCTGTTTTTGATCTTTTCCGTATGTTCTTCATATCTACTGACTCCCAGAGTTACTGCACAGAAAACCAGTAAAACTCCAAAAAGCACATATAGTCTTTTAGACCGGTTCATTTTGCCGCCTCCTTCTGCTTACAATAGTATAAATTCCTGCCCCAAGAAAGGTCAGCGGAAATCCTCCAATCATGATTACTTTCAATAAAGAAGCCGTTGATTCGCTGATGGTAAGGTAACTATAGTTCAGTGACTTGCTGCGGATTGCAACCGCCTCTCTTTCTCCCATAAGCGTTGACAGGGTATTCATTCCCAAATTAAGATTAGCGCCAGAGGAATAGGAATTATACACATCGTCCAGCAGGTTCGAGGAGGCAAACCACACAATCTGCCCCTCATTTTCACAATCTACAGACACAGCTAATGCAAATGGCCCGTCAATGTCCCCATCTTCTTTTTCATAGGAGGCTATGTCATAACCCGCCGTCTTACTGTATGCTGTCTCTGACGTAGTCAACAGCTCTGTTACTGCGCCGGAGGTATCCCTAACTTTTAATCCTTGTGCAATCGGCATAATAGCATAATAATTTTCTTGAATCAAAGGTTCTGTAATCTTACTTTCTCCAATCTTGGGAAGCAGGACATACGGCGCCTGGAATGCATAATGCTCACGGTCAGACTCCACTACAATCCCTTCCGCTGCCTCCACATTATAATCCGCAAGAAGGCTATAGAGCTTCTCAAGCGCCCCCTCTTTCAAAGGGCCTGCCAGAACCATCAGCTTACCGCCGCCTGTTACATACTCTGAAAGTATATCTTTTTCTTCAGGGGAAATATCGCTGGTGGGCCCATAGATCAAGACACAGTCTGCATTTTCCGGTACAGAAGCTTCATTCAACAGTGAAAATGTGGTTGTTTCAATATTTTCTTTTTCAATTTGTTCACTGAACACTGGGGACAGTTCTGCTTCCCCGTGTCCTTCCAATATATAAAGCTGAGGCAGTTCTTCACTCACCACATAATCAATGGCTGAGGTTAGCGCCCCTTCTCCGTCAAAGGATGTATTGTAAGAATACGTAGACATATTTTCCTCTGTCAAATAAATGTCGCCAAAGCTGATAAAACGGCTTCGTTCATCACATTCTACAATCAGGCTGTTATTTGGCACCTCCTCGGAGGTATACTGGTCTGCAAAGGTCGGATACACATCCGGATTCTTTTTCACAACCTTGATATGCTCTGACAAGCTTTCATATTTTGCCAAAAGATTTTCAAGCACATCGTCTTCCTGCTCCGCCTGAACGATCCAGTAGACCGTCACATCTTTTTCTATGGCATTTACAACAACCTTAGTGTTGCTTGTAATCGAATAGAGCTTTGTAGAGCTGATGTCATACTGCGTCATACTAGCAGGAAGTACGGATGCAAATATATTCACGACCACAAGAATTGCCAGAACAATCCCTGTCATTGCCAGAGAATAGGAGCCTCCCCTTAGCGCAATCTGATTATGTTTTTGCTTCATTAATTGTACCTCCTTTTCTCAAGAGACTGTACGGAAAGGAACAAAAAGAATATGATTACGGTAATATAATATATGATTGCTGTCATGTCAAAAACGCCGTTTACAAAGATATAGAACCTCTCAAACAAAGATAATTTCGTCATAATATCCGGCAATAACCCTTCAAACTTTGAGCTGTCCACAAAATAGGTAATCACAACAGCAAGTATAATTAGGATACTGATTCCATATGCAAAATTCCGGTTCTTCGTCAGATGACAGACAATCAGCCCCAACAGTACTGCAATTACAAGGATTGCCACGACTGAGCCTGACGCCGTTGTCGATACATATTCCGCCAGCGTGACGCTGTAATAGTTAAGTAAAACAATCGGAATCGTAATTCCAGCTGCAAACCCCTGATTCTCTGTCAGTGAGGAAATAAATATGCCCACCGCAATCATTGCCGCCCCCATCACAAAAAATGCAAAAAGTGAACCATAGGCGGTCGGCAGGTAAACCTCTCCAAACTGCGCAAATATAAGCGGATAGAGAGCAACAATACATAACGGAACCAGATATACGACAAGAAGCGCAAAGTATTTCCCCATCACAATCTGGGACGTCTGGATGGGAAGGGAATACAAAAGCTGGTCGGTTTTCTGTTTCCGTTCCTCTGCAATCACACGCATCGTTAAAATCGGGATGATAACCACAAAACCAAGGCATACATAGCCTAATACATACTCAAAATTTGCTACTGCCGACTGGATATTATAAATTAACGCTCCGGTTCCCACGAACACTAACAGAAATGCGGAAAAAATATATGCTGTCAGCGAATGGAAGTATCCTGACAGCTCATGCTTCAATACTGCGATCATTCCTCACTCACCCCGCATTCCTCTTCTTCACGTTTTTCTCCCTCTGTCAATTCAATAAATACATCTTCCAAATTTGCTTTCTTAGACGACATTTCTAAAATCGCCTTTTTCTTGTCAGCAAAACTAAAAAAGAGCTTCCTGCAGATATCTCTCACATTCTCAGTTTCTGTCTTAACGCTTACCATAGTCCCTTTATCTTCCTTCGCCTGAATCTCCCACTCTGTAATCTGTCCAAGCCCGCCAAGAACTTCGTCGATTTCTTCTTTTGAAGCTTCCACCGTAAAAGAGATAGCGTTCGATGCCAGCAGCAGTTTCTCCAGATTTTCCGGCCTGTCAAATGCAGCCAGCTTTCCCTGCGAGATAATTAATACCTTCTCGCAGATTGCCTGAACCTCCGCCAGAATATGGGAGCTTAATATAACCGTATGGTTCTCTCCAAGCTGTCTGATCATATCCCGTATCTCTATAATCTGGATCGGGTCAAGCCCCACTGTGGGTTCGTCGAGAATAATCACTTTGGGATTTCCAAGCAGCGCCTGCGCAATCCCTACTCTCTGCCGATATCCCTTTGACAACGCAGAAATCAGCCGATCCTTCACATGCTCTAGCTTTGTCTGTCTTAATATCTCCTCAATCTGCCTTTGCAGCTCTCCTCCCTTCAGCCCTTTTGCTTCGCCTACAAATTTCAGATATTCAGCAGGCGTTTCATTCATATAAAGCGGCGGCTGTTCCGGCAGATATCCAATCTTTCTTTTTGCCTGTTTTGGTTCTTCAAAAATATCATACCCTTCAATTCTTACATGCCCCTCTGTCGCTGACAGGCACCCTGTCATGATATTCATTGTGGTAGACTTCCCCGCCCCGTTGGGTCCCAAAAAGCCATATACATGCCCTTCGTCTATTTCAAAGGACAGATCGCTTACCGCCGTAAAATCACCATAGCATTTTGTCAAATGCTCAACTTTTATCATAGCAGCCCTCCTATATAAATTATTGCGGTCCCATTTTACCCAAATCATAAAACCGCTTACTTTTTATAGTAAAAAGGCAACTTAAACTGTACTTAAATTTTTCAGGGTTTTTCTGTTTATATTGAGTTTATCTTCTTCACTATAATAAAAAACGAAACCTGTTGCTTCTGACCACCAAAGGAGAATACATGAAACTGGAACATATACTTATTCACACAAACACCATCCCCATATTAAATATGAACGGAAATCAGCTTGACGAGATTAAGCTCCCAGAAAAAATAACACCTACGCCAAGACGCAGATGCGGCTGTTCCAAAAGCCATACTTTTTATAAAGGCGCTGGCATTGTCTATCGGGGAAATTATACGAATACCATAGAAGATAACATGATTGTCATATCACAAAATGCCTGTGAATATCAGAAATATTATATCGTCTATCCAAAAGTATATCAAAAGTTCGGCATTTTTACTTTCTGTCACCAGCCTATTTTTTCAGACCGTGAAGGGGGATGCGGAGCAAAAGAAAGAAACCTGCTGGCAATGCAGAAAAAATTTGAACTTTCCGCAATCAAAGAAATCACAGATATTATTAAAGTTCCCATTGACGGGCATAAAATATATGGTTACAGGCTAAAAGAAGTCAAAGGCTCCTATAAGGATACGCTTCGGTTTATTGAATACATTCTATCAGAAGATTTTAACAGTGCCTGGGATAAAAATCTGTGGGACGATATTATTGGATATGGGTATTTAAGGGATCTGGCTGATTGGTTTGAATCAACAGAATTATGTCACAAACTCGGTACGGTTTACGCGCTCCTTACTTCGCTTCTGAAGGCAGACAAATACACCTATGAGGAAATCGTAAAGGAAACGACCGGACTGGCACAGTTAGGAGAGGTTTATCTTCCATACATAGCCGCCCGTATTGTCGAAAGATACTGTCCGAACTGTACCGCCGAGTTGGAGCTGGACCATTTTTCTGAACAACTATATAAAAAACTGTGGAGAATAATCTATATGGGAAAATCCTGTTGCCATCTGGAAAATGATAAGAAATGGGGTCATATCCGTGAAATTTGTTATTCACAGATTCCAGCCCATCTGGAAATTCTCAGGCAGGAAATAAAATCTCATAACAGATAAACCATATTACCAAACAATATGGTTTATCTGCTCTAAAACTTCTTTCAGCTTAACTTCCAGATCTGCCTGCGTTTGTGTATCATGGAGCTGCATTGCCAGACGAATCCGCATATTAAGAGTGCATTGCTGCTCCTTCAACATTGTAAACTTTGTCTTCCTGATATCCAGCGAAGAATTTCCCATCTGATTACTATCCATCTATATTTCTCCCTTTTCTCTCGTCTGTTTCTATATGAGCCATATCTTAAAAGAGCTTGTTAAACTAAATTTAAACTCTATGCTTTCAAATATGAAAAATATGTGAAAAAATATAATTTTTTAAACTCAGTTTAACTTTCTATGCTACAATTTTCAAATAATCAAAGGAGGATTTTCTATGCTTAATCTCTTAATTGTAGATGATGATAAGAATATACGCCGTTATCTGACTGCCATTTTATCGGATGCAGGATATTCCGTTTCCTGTGCAGAATGCGCTCAAAAAGCGCTGGACATTATGGAGAATGTAAAGATTGACCTGATTGTACTGGATATCATGTTGCCAGACATGGACGGCTATGCCTTTGCAGAACTTCTTAGGGACTGCAACAATGACATTCCAATCCTGATGCTCTCCGCAAAACAGCTTCCAGAGGATATAAAGAAGGGATTTCTGTCAGGAACAGACGACTATATGACCAAGCCTATAGACGAAGCAGTTATGCTTCTTCGTATCAAAGCTTTACTTAGAAGGGCAAAGATTATGTCCGACCGCAGGCTTACTATTGGCTCAACCATCCTGGATTACGATACAATGACCGTTAAAAACAGTGAAAGCCGCCAACCGCTTCCACAGAAAGAATTTCAGCTTTTATACAAGCTTTTGTCCTACCCTAATAAAATATTTACCCGAATGCAGCTTATGGAGGATATCTGGGGACCTGCCTCCGATTCCACAGACGCTACAGTAAGCGTCCACATTAACCGTCTCAGGAAACGCTTTGAAAACTGTACAGATTTTTCAATTATTACGGTAAGAGGTCTTGGATATAAGGCACATGTAGAGGAGGATCTGGTATGAAACAACATGCAGGCGTCCGTATCAAGATTACTTTATTAACAACAGGTTTTGTTTTTATCTTACTGGTCCTGACCATGTTTGCCAGTAATATTCTCATTATCTTCGCCATAAGGCATGGCTGGTTCAAAGCCAAACCTGGATCTCAATTAAAACCGTTTCTGTTCCAGAGCGGAATCATTAGTATTATTATTGGAACAACTATTTCTTTTTTTATGAGCCATTTTCCACTACGTCCTCTCAATACACTGATTCGTGCAATACATGAAGTCTCTGCGGGGAATTATGATGTGAAAATTCATCTGGAGCATCCGAAAGAATTTCTGGAGCTTTCAGAATGTTTTAACCAAATGACAGAAGAACTGGCAGGAACAGAGATGTTCCGTTCTGATTTTATTAACAATTTTTCCCATGAGTTTAAGACGCCGATTGTCTCCATTCTCGGCTTTGCAAAACTGCTTAGGAGTCAGAAGCTGGATGCCTGCCAAAGTCAGGAATATCTGGACATTATTATTGAAGAATCCAGGCGGCTGTCCGAGCTGTCCTCAACCGTGTTAAATCTTTCAAAGGTGGAAAGTCTAACCCTCCTGACGAACAAGACCGTCTATTCCTTAAGTGAACAGCTTAGAGAAGCCATCCTGCTTCTGGAAAATAAATGGTCAAAAAAACAGATTGACTTTGATATAGATATGGAGGAAGTCATGATTAAGGCAAATGCACCTCTCTTAAAGCAAGTCTGGATGAACTTATTAGACAATGCTGTCAAATTCTCCCCTGCCGGCGGATGTATCGCTGTCACTCTGCGCTCAAATAATGGAGATGCAGTTTTCACAGTGAAGGATCAGGGACCAGGTATGGATGACAATATAAAAAAATATATTTTTGATAAATTCTATCAGGGTGACAAATCCCACCATATGGAGGGCAACGGACTTGGTCTGCCCCTTGTAAAGAGGATTTTAGAATTGCATAAAGGAGAAATTACTGTTCAAAGTCAGACAGGAAAAGGGAGTGTTTTTACTGTCACAATCCCTTCTGGTTAAATCCTACAGAATATAACACCTCCCATTATTCTGCCCCCAAAATATCCCTTACCAGCTCCATATGCGGTCTGTCTGGATTCCTCTGATAAATATTCACATGGTTCAAATCCCCGCTTCGGTCTGTAAATGCAGGGAACAGGAAGCCACATTCCGGCTCTCCCGACTCATATTCCCCTGAAAGCGGACAAATCACACAGAGCAGATACTCGAATACCTCCTCCGACTCTCCTAACCGTTCTTTATCTGCTGCCTTCGCCGGAATATCATAACGGTCATGGAATACCAGGACGGCATATTCGTAATCTGCCTGATAACGCTCCATAACCACATCATAAAATGTATCCATCAATGCGTCGTTCTTCAGTCCACATTCCTTCATTGCCATAAGTAACTGCCACATGCTTCCTGGTTTCTGTGATTTGGGAGTAAACTCATATTTTATAAGCTTCTTGTTCGTATCAGCAAATGGCACCGTCTTTGCAAGCTTTAGATTTTTCGACTTATCTGAACCGGAAAGCTTTAGGAAATTGGTATTGAAGCTTCCGTCAAACTCCCCGTTTCGGTCTATATAACACCCTGCAATCCTCGTAATAGATGTCCGAGCCGGCGTCATTCTCCTTGTCAGCTCCAACATATCTTCGCGGTTAATCAAGCTTGTGCACCCCTCTCCTTTTCGCACCATTTTGCAATCTCCCCGATTAATTCAAACGGTATAGGTTTATCATACGGAAACTGTATTGTGCCTTTGCTTGTCTTATATTCCTTTAGTCTTTCTGCAAATGCTTCTATTGCATCAGGCCCAGGGTACAGACCTATATGCTTCTTAAAGGCTGCAAATTGTATTAGGTTACGTTTTTTCCAATAAGTCGGCATACTCCATGATATTTTTTCCACAGTATCTGGTATCGCAGACTTAATCGCTTTATTTATCTGCACCAGATAAGGCTTTGCCTGCTCTGTCTGGCGTTCTATATACTCTTCAATCGTTTTCGGTGCTTCACCGCAATAATGCTCTTGATTTGTATTCTTAAATGTACGGCCGCATTTCGGACACTCCCACATTTTGTTCACCTCTCATGCTCAATAATCTATCTTCTTCTCATTTTATCTCATTCCTATTATCATTCCAAGAACATACGGAACAAGCCAGATTGCCCAAACGGCAATACTAAGTCTGTGAAAATTCTTTGCTGAATCTTCATTATTCTTCACCAAAACAATCGTAGCCCATATTGCATGAATGATCATTAAAATAATAGCCAGAGCGCCAGTTATGCCGTGCAATGATAATTTTCCTGAAAATATAGATTGCTTTGCAATTCGACCCATCAAAATCGTCCCTGTTGTATCCATACAAAGTCCAAGCCAGAAAAAGATTAAATGGATCTTTTTCAGCTTTTTACTCTGATGCTCTGACCAAACGCCGATTGTGTAAAAAACTAATGCTAAGGTTATTGTAATAATTGCAGCTATCAATGCTCCTGTCATTTTAAATCACTCCATTATTCCTAATTTTTCAGTTTACATTCCTCTTGAGTCTTCTTTTTTAGAAGTATACCACATACAATGACTGCCACACAATACATAATGGTACTATGTCAAGAAAAAGTACAAGTTAAAAGTGAACTTTTCTTACAACCTTCCATTTTTTATCCGGCTAATCTTTCCATCTTATTCAATTTCTGTTCATACATATTCTCGTATTCATTTGGTGATAGATATCCACAATGACTGTGGATTCTTACCGTATTATAAAATGTCTCTATATATTCAAATACCAATTTATAGGCCTGGTCATAATTTTTTATTTTAAATCGATTCAGCCATTCTCTTTTGATCAATCCATGAAATGATTCAATACAGGCATTATCCCATGGATATGCTTTTTTCAAATAACTTCTTTTCATTCCGGCTGCAGTGGAACGACCGTTACATGGGCATGGTAGACGGGATTTGTGAAAATCATTTAGGAAAGATTCTAATGGATATCCGAAAAAACTATATGAAGAAACCTGATTAATAATTGAGTAAATTCAAAAAGCATGATAAAATAAAAAAAAGGAGATGATAGTTTAATGGAAGTAAAACATACAAACTGGGAAGATCTGGGGATATCGAATGATTTCCTGTTCGGAAAAGTCATGCAGAACTCCAAATTATGCAAAGGTCTTCTGCAGATAATTCTTCCTGATTTAGAGATTGACCATATTGAATATCCAGAACTACAGAAAACAATCAAGCCAGATGCAGATGCAAAAAGTATCCGTTTGGATTTGTATATAAAAGATAACAAAAATGTTGTTTATAACATCGAAATGCAAGCCAGCGATACAAAAGAACTGCCAAAAAGAAGCAGATATTACCAATCAATGCTAGATTTACAGTTGATTGATAAAGGCGAGGCTTATCAAAATTTAAACCATAGCTTTGTTATCTTCATCTGCCTAGAAGACCTTTTCAATAAGGGACGGCATATTTATACATTTGAAAACATTTGTAAAGAAGATACCAGTATTTCAATGGGCGATGAAGCCACAAAAATATTTCTTAACGCAAATAGTGAACTGGACGATGTAAGTAAAGAATTGAGAGCATTTCTGGATTATGTTGCTGGAAAGAGTTCTGAAGATACTTATGTAAAAGAATTAGATAATGCTGTAAAGGAAGCAAAAAAGAATCGGGAATGGAGGCATGAATATATGACATTGCTAATGAGAGACAAGGCAAATCAGGAAATTGGCAGGGAAATCGAACGTCAAAAAATCATTATTAGGATGATAAATCAAGGCTTCGCCAATAATCAGATTATCATGCTATGCGATACCTCGGAAGAAGAAATTGAAAAGTGCAGAAAAGTAAAATAGAATAAATTTCTGAGCCATCTGATGATAGATATTCAAATCTCAGATGGCTCCTTTTATGTCAGGAAAAATCAAACTTTTTGTTCCAGCGTCTGCATTTTCCTATAATATGGCTTCAGAATGATTTCCGCCTTCTTCAAAAAATCCTTTCCCAGACGAAGATGTTCGCCTTCCAGACCATACACTTCCTGAATACACTCCAGTACAACATCATAATCTGCCTCAAACCTCAAAAGTACCTGATCCATTTTTTTCCATCTCCCGATACCTGGATAGCTCTTTCACATCCGGACAATCAGCCCGTCCAGGCTTATCCGGGGCAGCTCTACAAGATACCATCCATCACCCATCTCAATCCTGGTCGGAATCCAGGCATTGTCCACCTTCAGGTCAAAGCCACCTTATTTTTTTCGATCATTTTAGAATGATTTAAAAAAATAAAAAAGCCTCAGAAACCTTGAATTTCCGGGCTTTTCTAAGAGGCGCAGACCGGATTTGAACCGGTGAATCAGGGTGTTGCAGACCTGTAAAAAATCCCCGGAACCCTCGAAAACTCCAGGGATTTAAGAAGGCTTCCACCTTATATCCACCCTATTTTTAAGCCATTTTTAGACTACCATGCCAACTTCAGGTATCATTTTTCTTTGTTGTAATGACAGAATTGTGCCAAATCCGGCTCTTAGCTGCGCCTTTCTGTTACCAATACTATTATAAAATACAGAATACCTTTCGTCTACCACTTTTTATATATAAATTTTCCATTAAAGAATAATAAAAATTTCATAAAGATATAGGAGGAATCTATGGATAATCAAACATACCAATTAGAGTTAAAACAAATCGTGGAATTTCCACGCTGCAGAATGTACAGAGATTTCATACGGTCACTCATTACGAACAAGGGCATCCGGACAACCGGAGGCTCTTTTCTTTTTTATTATATCGTTCTGTGTTCTTATGCAAATTACAGATCATCCTATCGCCGTACTGAAACTATGACTTATCTTGTAGGCCCTGGGGAATGGATCTGCACCCTAGCAGAGCTGCGCACCTGGTTTCGGTGCCGGTTCCAGCATCAGGCTGTCTCAATCCTGGAGTATCTGCAGAAACAGAACTATATCACTTACTCTCTTCTGGAGAATAAGAAGGTTGTTAAATTCAAAATAACCGACTGGCCGAAGGACAATACTGCATTGGAATATAATTTTCCCTGCAAGAAGGACGACGGCTTTTTCTTTTTCCCGATAGCCAAAGTCCATGAACTGATCAGCATGGGCAAATGCTCGGAGATGGACATGCTCCTGGATATGTGGATTCATGCCATCTACAACGATCCGTCCGTACAAGGCTCCTATTCCGGTCCGGTGGTATATTACCGCAACCACACCGGCAACCCGGCAACCAGCTTCCAGACATTGGGTGAGCGCTGGCATCACTCTAAGACAACCGTATCACGTATCTTAAAGAAATTTGAAGAAATGAATCTCATCACATTGGTTTCATTTACCGGAAAGCATGGCAGCATGATCTACCTGAATGATTATCTGTCTGTGATGTTCGATATCAGTGATGTGATGATCGACAAGGAGGAAATTGCCATGACCATGAAGCTGCCAATCCACATACCCGAAAACAAGGACGAACTCTGCGTTCCAGAAACCGTCAAAGAAGAACAGGTCAGCGTTCCGGAAAATGATCCGTGCGTTCCGAAATCGCACATGCAGTTTATCATCCAAAAAGTCGCGGAAATGCTGAAATCACAAGGGATTCCGTGCTGCGAGTGTCCCAAAACCCGCTATATATTATCTCCTTTATCCTCTGCCTGCAAGAATATAGTAAATATATATACTCTAAGTATTATCTGCCCTTACGGAAATACAGCTTACCGATTTGAACTGAGTGTCAAGCCTGAAGAGAAGAACTATCTGGAGAGAAATCCGCTCCTGAAAGAGCATGCGGATATTGTGGAAAAAATTCTGAAAGGGGCTGAGTAGGATGAACGAAGCATACAGGAAAGATACATGGAGGAATGGTGTGAAATTGAAAAATGCGGAGAGGAATGGTACAGGATTGAAGGATACAGGGAGGAATGATGGTGGGATGAGGGATGCAAAGGCGAAGAATACTCCAGAGTCAAATGCTAAAGGGAAAGTTACAAGGATGAAAGATTCCCGGAATAAATCAGGATATCTAATCCCAGAGGAAGATCCGCGCTTTCACGATACCTATAAGTTCCTGCGCAGATACCGGGATGCCACTTACAGCCTGAAGGTTGTGGTCCGGCAGATGGAAACCCAGTTCCGAATGAAGTATGGAACAAGCGTGGATGAATTTCTTGATTCTATCTATGCTGCAGGGGCTGATCTGTCCGGGGATGATATCGAGGAACGGGCAAAGAGCATCGAACGGAGTAACCGAATGCTGAAAATGCTGGATTCCTCTGTGGATTTGCTTCGGAACAACCATAAATACGGAGAACAATATTACTGGATTCTTTACTATACCTTCCTGTCTCCCCAGGAATTGCACGGTACAAACGAAATCATAGAAACCCTGAGACCGCATATTTCCAACATTTCCTATCGGACCTATTACCGGAAACGTCATGCCGCCATTGAAGCGCTGAGTACGATACTGTGGGGATTTACGGCGAAAGAGACTATTGATATTTTAAATAAGTTTTTCCCAAATAGCTAATTTGATCAACCATTTTCATAAAAGGACACTCGCTTGAGTATCACAACTAAAGAGTGTCCTTTTGTGAATATGTTAAAAATAATCACATGCTACTATTTTTAAAATAATAAAAATTCAACTTAAATATGTTTCCATGTGTTGTTTAAAAGTATCTATATTATCATCTTCAAACAAACCAAACTGTTTTATAATATCCTTGGTATACAACATTGCTCTGCCATCTGATATTTGTCCTAAAAGTTTTCGTATTTGTTCATTATATATGTAAAACTTGCTAATTGGGAGCCTGTAGGAATTTTCATTTTCTTCTAAAGTATAATTTCCATGTATAATATCAAGATAATTTATATTATATTTGTCCTTAATAACTATAAAATAATAGTATATTTTTAACGCTTCATAGGATATTTTTTGTTGAAGTATATTCTCTTTATTTCTTATCATAAAAATTTCCAAATGTGTTAAAGAAAGATTTATATCACGAAGAGAGCAATGAAAATGTCTAAATAATTTTGCTAAAGTTTGACATTGAATTAAAGCTTTTATTTCTGCAGTGATATTCATGTTTTCTATTTTGTTCTTTATATAAATAATATAGTCCGCATCAGGTATTTGATAAATAATATCAAAAAACCTTTTTAAATATGAATTAGACTCTATTTCCTTCCCATACACTTTGGAGACGACAACCCCTAATTGTTCTATATCTATCGAAAAAATGTATATAATATCTCGAATATTAAAAAAATGTTTTATACATTCCAGTGTAGCTATAGAAAATTCTGGTTTACATCGATCTAAATCATCAATAAATATCCACAATTTTCCATCTTCAGGAACCATTTCTCTAAGATTTTCTTCAAGTGCTTTCCTATCTCCATAATATTGATCATATTCCTTAAAAATATTGGACAACTCTGTAGAAGATAGATCATCTAGTCCTTTTTCAATAATTTTCTCTATTTCTGAATTGATTCCTAAAAGATTTTTTAATCCAAATTTTGTTGTTTCAACAGTTAATGTTTTTAAAAACTTTTTTGCGTAATCTATGAAATTTTCATTTTCTACATCTTTTATTAATGAAATTATTCGATAAAGGAGCGGAAGAATTGCTGAGTCACTATCATCATTTTCCCATGCATTGTAATAAACAGTTCGAATATTATTATTTTCAAGATAATTTCTCCACATACTAACAAAAAAAGTCTTTCCAGAACCCCACTTTGCGTTTAGTGCAATAGAAATTGAGCTATCAAAATTTGATTTTTCTAATATGGAGATATATTCATTAATTTCCTCTACAATTGGATATCGTTTTAAAATATCATCTTTATCAAAAGTTCGTTCCTTATATTCCATAATTAATTCCTTTTCAATTGTTAATTAATTCCACATTTTGAAATTTGTATGTATTGTCTTCATTATAATCAATAATAAACTCTCGCATATCTTTCGCTAATTTATTATATTCTCCAACAATACGTTTTTCTTCTGCTAA
>ERZ808028.1001-NODE-1001-length-18914-cov-18.847162_pt1 | contig 18914 bp, 15 predicted proteins | sample MGYA00380184_ERZ808028 | MGnify/ENA primary metagenome ERZ808028 (study PRJEB31490, sample SAMN06133397) | mouse gut metagenome | isolation source: J8_1 | host: mice | place: China: Chengdu | collected 2015-05 ...
TCATCGTGGTCGACCTGCTTGGTCGTAGAAACACGATATAAACAATCCACTCTTTCAGCCATTTTGTATCCATCCTTTCAATCATCATGTGCAAACAGGTGGGAGGATCGGATACCTTTTCCTATGAAATTTTCAAGGTGCCATGGCTTGCGCCACACCGATTATCCCACAGTCCGCAGGGAATGTCCAATCATTTTGCCGAACAGCTTCGGCCGCCTGGATATGTAAAAACGGCGCTGTCCCAATATAGGAACAGCGCCGCTTCAAGATATATATTTTTGACAAGGGCTTTTATTGCTTCTGGAGTAAGTCGGCATATTTGGGACGGTCTGTCTCAGGCAACTTTAACGCCTCCATTGCCTGTTCAGCAGACCAGCCCATGCTGGCCATCAAGGCACGGATAGAGGCCAGAAGCCCCTCAGAGCGCCCCAACTCTCTTACACCTTCGCTCAAATTACACATCTGATGCACCTCCGCTTCCAGTGTTTCCGTCATAGGGATGCCAAATTCATTCTGCAATACCTGCCGCTTTTTCGTTTCGCCCGCTTTCGGGGAAAGCAGCACATCCAGCAGTTTTAGCACTCCATCATAATTCTCTCTGCCTTCGCCGCCCAGACATACCATGACCACATCAATCATGTCATAGTTTTGAAATGGCTCCTTCACATTTCCAACCAGATTTTCCTCTGTCAGATGATAGCGGGTGATGCTGTTCCTACGCTCGTTGGGCGGAACCATACAGACCCAGATGCTCACGACCTTCTTGAGTTTTTGGTATTCAGAATGAACGAACTCCGTTCCATTTTGAGCGGTGATCATTCGACCACAGTAGAATATGGCCCGTTTGACCAGAGGATAACTGGGGGTAACTCCTTGTGCCTCAACATTGACAATCATCTGGATCAAGTCATCCGAACTTGGAGCTGATGCCATGAAACGAATGTCATAGGCGCTTGAGCTTTCTGTCAGCGAGGTATCCTGGCTGCCGATGCCTCTGATCCTGGGGGCATTGGTCTCATCCGGCGCTATCGCCACCTCGCTCACTTGGGGCGTGCCCTCAATGTACTTCTCCGCGATTTCCTTGACACCGCAGTTCCGATACTCCTTCAAACAGCTTTTCAATATCCAGGCCAGAATGATTTTCTGAGACAGGAGCTTCTTACAGGCGGCGTCATACTGAGCTTTTTTATCCGTGGCGTGAATATCATCCGCGATAGGGGTGTTGACTTCCATATCCGCATCTCTCCTGTCTCTGTCTGTATTCTATCATACCCACAGAAGAAAATCCACAGTTTTTTCGCTATGCGCTTTGCCCATCGCCGCTCCCATGCTGGCGGATGTAGGAATCAATGAGACTTGCGCGGATCTGCTGGGCTACGGTGGGATTCTGTTCCGAGGCAAAGGTGAGCTTGACCTGATGGCCGGAGATACTCAGCTCTACCGTGTTGCTGCTCTTTTTTTCCGTGCTCATGACGCCCCCTCCTTGAAGTAGTCCGGTCCTTTGAGGCGGTAGATGAACTCTACCACATCCTCCAGGCTACTGGTAATCGGCAGGTCAGGCAGAGCGGCCTTCATAGCGTCGTGGTGCCGCTGACCCGGTGTAGAACGTTCATCCAGAATGGCCACCACGCAGGTGTCTGTCTCGGTGCGGATGGCCCGCCCAAAGCCTTGCTTGAGTTTGATTTGCATCTCCGGCACCACCACAGCCCGGATGAAGGCCCGGAGGGTAGGGTATTCCGCCCGTTTCTTCTCCTTCAGGGCGTCCGGGTGGGAAAAGGGCAAACGGGGGATCACCAGCAGGGACACGCAGTCGCCAGGAAAGTCGAAGCCCTCCCAGGCGGCCCCGGTTGCCAGCAGGACGCTGCCTGGGCTGTCTTTAAACTGCTGGGTGGTATGTACCGCGTTGCGGCCCAGGGTGAACACTTCCCAGGGCAGGTTCATCTCTGCCAGCCGTTCCTTGATGGCCGACATGGCGGCGTAGGACGTAAAGAGCACCAAGGCGTGGCCCCAGCAGGCGTCCAGCAAGGCGGCAATCTCTGCCGCCAGCTCGTCAAAATAGCCGCTGTCTGCCTGTTCGGGAGGGTGGAGCGGCAGGTACAGCAGACAGTTGGTCTTATAATCAAAGGGAGATGCGGAAACGGATTCTTTGACTCGACCATCGGCCAGCAGGCCGGTTTCTTCTTTGAATCGATGGAAATCCCTGCCCACGGCCAAGGTGCCGGAGGTAAGAATGGCAGGACGTTCCTGGTTCCAGAGGGAGGCCCGCAACTGGGCGGTCATGTCGGAGGCCACGGCACACAGCACGGTACCGCCGCGCCGATCCTCCATGGCGTAAAATACCAGTCCATCGTTCTCCTTGGTGAACAGCTCCATGGTGGAAGACAACTTCCGCAGTTGCTGGTGGGTGGCCTTAGAAAGCAGGCCGTGAAGCTGCTTGCTGATGATATGGAGGTTTCTGGCCGGAGCAATGAGGAACTGGGAAAAGCTCTGGAACGATTTTTCCGAGTCAAAGGGCCCGTTCATCAGCCGCAGCAGGGGTGCAGACAGTTCTGCCAGGGATTCCGCCGCCAGTACAAACTTTTCCCGGCGCAGGCTGCGGATCAGGCCATGGATGTCCCGGGCATCCATGGTGGTGCCAAACATCTGGCGGGCGGCGTCCGGCAGCTTGTGGGCCTCGTCGATGATGACAGCACAGGCATCCGGCAGGATAGGGTCTCGGTTCGTTCCTCGGTGGATAGCGTCTGCCAGGAGCAGGTTGTGATTGCAGATTTGGAAGGAAAACTCCCCGCTGTCGCAGTCCTCCAGAAAGGCCCGGTAGCGGCAGTCCTCCCGTCCGCAGTCGCAGACCCGGGGAACGCAGACACGCTCCCGGTCAAAGCTGCTCAGATGGGATACACCGTCCACGTCCAGCCTGTCCCGCAGGGAGAGCAGAGCATCTATCGCCATCTCGTTTTTCTTGCAAAGCCTCATCTGCCCTAACCGCCGTTCCAGACGATGGTCGCAGACATAATGCGATTTGCCTTTCCGAATTACAGCCAGGAGAGGTTCTCTAATCAGGCCATCCGCGGTCATCGCGTTGGACAGCATGGGCAGGTACTCCATCTGGATGGCGTTTTGCAGGGCGATGCTGGAGGTGGAAATCAGGATAGGGTGGAAGGGCCTTCCCTGGTCGGCTCGGAAACGGTGAAAGGCCGCTCCCGCCGCCAGATAGGCGTAGGTCTTGCCGATGCCAGTGCCAGCGTCGCAGAGCGCGATGGAGCCATCCAGAAAGCCGTCTAGCATTCGGTGGCTGAGATTGACCTGCTCGGGCCGCTCCGCCATACCCTGGGCGGGGAGCAGGTCGTGAAAAATGTGGTCGATCATATCGTGGGATCGTTTCCTGTTATCTTTGGTGTTCATCCGAATAATTCCCCTTGAGAGGCGGTCCTGAGCGTTTGCTCGGGACCGCTTTAAACTTGATTTCATATATCGTTCTCACCGCATTCGCGCTCGCCCCCCGGTGAGGTTGGGAACAGCACGGGCCGGGTCCGGCATGACCCGCGCGGGCGTGTACCTGGGGGCTCTACTGATTTCAACCCCAGGTGGAGCCCTGCGGCCTGGTTCTCAGGCCGGTCTATGGCGTCTCATTGTAGGCCCGGACAGGGTCAGTGCTGACAGCCATGCCGAAGGCCGCCCCGCGCAGGTGGCGTTCTCGCTCACCGGAGGGGACGATTGTCCTCTCCGGGTTGTGGCGCGCGCTGGCGGACGCTCGTCTGTCCGGGTGGTTACCCGTACTGCTGGTATTCAATTGACAAGGAACGGCAGCCATTGGGCTATGCTCTTATTGTAAAGGGGATGGATTTATTTTGTTAGAGCGGGGTTGGCACATCTCCGTGCCAATTTGGCACATTTCAAAGAATTGACTTGAATTGCTCTAATTGTTCTATCAACCCTTCGATATGTCTCTTCAGAGTTGCCTTCTTGTCAGCCAATAATGTGCTTTTGCCAAGGATTAAATAATCCAAGGTTACACCAAGCAGTTCGGAAAACTGAATCAGCAAGTCCAGCGAACAACTCCGCTTGCCTGATTCAATACGGCTCAAAGTGCTTCGATCCACATTCAGCGTTTTCGCAAATTCTTCCTGGGTATATCCACATTGGACGCGAAGCTGCCGGATACGTTCTCCGCTTTTCTTCATGTCATAGTTCATATGTATGATCTCCAATCTCAGAATTTTGGAGAATCTGAGATTGGAGGTCACGGGCAAACGGACTGTCGGGCTCTTATGGAGCTGTGTTGGCCATACTGCACACGGTCACCAACCTCAGATTCCATGGGTGGAACTCTGAGGTTGGTGATTACGGATATTGGGCGAGATAAGGCTGCCATGTGACTTTTTGCGGATTACCCGCATAGTTCTTGGCACTAGCCGACATTATTCGACAAATCAAAAAGTCCAACACGTATCTCCCGTGTCGGACTTTGAAAATCAAACAAGAATTTAATATGAATATATGTTTTTGAAGGAAGTTCGGTAAAAGATTTAACCATGCCACCAGATTTTCTTTCTTTTTCATTAAGTTATAATCCTGCCGAGTAATAGCGTTAAACAACATTGAGCTTGATACTTCTATTAAATTCAATATAAGTAAAAATTTGTAAGATAGTATTCTAAGAAGGGCAGTCAGCCTATTGGCTGGCTGCCCAAAGAGGAGACAGATGACTTGTAACTGCCGCCTTTTACCATTTCTCGGCGAACAATATCCCAAGAGCATCGAGAACGAAACGTAATGGAAAGAATATCTAGTGGTTATCACATTACAAAATGAGCGTTGAAATCTATATCAGGGCTATCCAAAGGAAACATTTTGCATAGAAAGGGCTAAACAAATGCAGAGATTTATTTAGCCCTTTCTGAATGCTTTTTATTGTTGAATACTCTTCTTGTAGCTACCTGAGTCATCAATTTTTGCTAAATCACCAGCGGAATTATTCCCTAATATAATCCAAGTAAGCACCTTTCATGGGAGAAGCTGCTAGGCCAGAGAACAGGCGTAGTACGCCCCTCTGATATTTCACGGGCTTGGGTTGCCAACGCTGCCTCCGCTCCGCCAGGATGGCATCCATCTCCTCGGGGGTCTTGCGCTCCCCCCTCACGCCCACAATGGCCAGGATGCGCTCTTTCACATCCAGCTGGATGAGGTCGCCCGCCTCCACCAAGGCGATAGGACCGCCCGCCTGGGCCTCCGGAGAGCAGTGGCCGATGACCGGGCCGGTGGACGCGCCGGAGAACCGACCGTCGGTGATGAGGGCGATGGAGCGGCCCAGGTCCTTGTCAGAGGAGATGGCCTCGGAGGTGTAGAACATCTCGGGCATCCCGGAGCCCTTGGGCCCCTCGTAGCGGATGAATACCGCGTCGCCGGGCTGTACCCTGTGGTGGAGCACCGCGTCGATGCACTCCTCCTCGCTGTCGAAGGGCCGGGCGTTGAGGACGGCGGAGAACATCTCCTTGGGGCAGGCGGTATGCTTGATGACCGCGCCCTCGGGGGCCAGGTTGCCTTTGAGCACGGCGATGGAACCGTCGGTGCCGATGGCCTGATCGTAGGGACGGATGATATCCTGGCGGGTGAGGGCCAGTCCGTATTTCTGATTGGCCTCGTCCAGCCACTTCTGGCAACGGTCATAGAAGCCGTTTTGCTTCAGCTCCTCCAGATTTTCCCCCAGGGTCTTGCCAGTGACGGTACGTGCGTCCAGATGCAGGACGCGCTTGATCTCCTCCATGATGGCGGGCACGCCTCCGGCATAGTAGAAGAACTCGGCGGGCCAACGCCCGGCGGGGCGGATGTCCAGCAGATAGTGGGCCCCCCGGTGGAGGCGGTCGAAGGTGTCGCCGGTGATCTCAAGGCCGAACTCGTGAGCGATGGCGGGGATGTGCAGCAGGCAGTTGGTGGAGCCGGAGATGGCGGCGTGTACCAGAATGGCGTTCTCAAAGCTGTCCATGGTCACGATGTCGCTGGGCCTCATATGGTCCATCTGGGCCAGCTTCACCGCCAGCTTTCCGGCGTTCCGGGCGTATTCGATGAGGTCCGGGCTGGTGGCGGGGAGCAGGGCGGAGCCGGGCAGGGCCAAACCCAGAGCCTCTGCCATGATCTGCATGGTGGAGGCGGTGCCGATGAAGGAGCAGGCCCCACAGCTTGGGCAGGCGTTGCACTTGGCCCAGTTCAGCTTTTCCTCGTCGATCTCGCCCCGCTCAAACTTGGCGGAGTACATCCCAAGCTGCTCCAGGGTAAGCAGGTCGGGGCCCGCCGCCATGGTGCCGCCGGTGACCACTACGGCGGGGATGTTCACCCGGGCCAGCCCCATCAGGTTGCCGGGCATCCCTTTGTCGCAGCTTGCTATGTATACCCCCGCGTCAAAGGGGGTGGCGCTGGCCTGGATCTCGATCATATTGGCGATCATCTCCCGGCTGGCCAGGGAAAAGTTGATGCCGTCGGTGCCCTGGCTCTCGCCGTCGCACATATCGGTGCAGAAGTAGCGGGCCCCGCGGCCGCCCGCCTCGGCCACGCCCTGCCGGGCGGCCTCCACCAGATGGTCCAGGTGGCCGGAGCCGGGATGGCTGTCGCCGAAGGTACTTTCAATGAAGATCTGGGGCTTGGACAGGTCCTCCGGTTTCCAGCCGGTGCCCAGGCGGAGGGGGTCCAGTTCAGGGGCCAGCTTGCGCAGCTCTTGACTTTTTAACATGGGAAAAGCTCCTTTCAATGGATTAGAATACGTATTTCTCCTTCAGCGCGTTGTACTCGTCCTCGCTTAACCCAAGCATATCTCCAAAAATTTCTTTGTTGTCTTGCCCGAGCGCTGGGGCCGGGGTCCGCACGCTGGGCCTGGTCTCCATCAGCTTGATCGCGCAGCCGTTGACCGTGATTCGGCCCAAGGTGGGATGCTCCATTTCGATGAACATCTCCCGTGCTTTCACATGGGGATCAGCTAAAATCTGACTGATATCCATGATCGGACCTGCTGGAATCCCCTTGCTTAAAATGAGGTCGGTGGCCTCTTCCATCGTATCATCTTTCAGTGCCTCTTCAACGGCATCACGAATCGCATCTTGATGTTCCAGCCGCCCCGTCATATCAACAAAGCGGTGGTCCGTAATCATGTCGGGGCGGTGGAGGATTTCTTTACAGAGCTTTTCGTACAGCTTTTGATTACCACAGGCAATGATTACTACGCCGTCCTTGCATTTGAATGCGTCATAGGGAGAGACTGCGGCATACCGGTTCCCCATTCGAGCCGGAATCTGGCCCGTTTCCAAATATTTGATAGCAGTATTTTCGGTGGCGGCAATTACACTGTCCATCAGGGATACATCCACCCGCTGCCCTTTGCCGGTAATCGCGCGGGCATTCACGGCTGCCAATATGCCGATGGTCAAATGAAGCCCGCCGAGCACATCGCCAAGCGCGCTTCCGGCGCGGGTGGGTGCGCCGCCCTTGGGTCCGGTAATGGCCATCATACCGCCCATGGCCTGCGCCAGAATGTCATAGCCTGGACGCAGGCGGTAGGGTCCATAACAGCCGAAACCGGAAACCGCGGCGTAGATAATGCCGGGATTGATTTCCCGCAGGACATCATACCCAAGGCCCAATTTGTCCATGACTCCAGGGCGGTAATTCTCCACGACGATATCGGCCTTTTTGACCAGTTGCTTAAAAAGCGCCTGGCCTTCGGGGGATTTGAGATTCAAAGTCACCCCTTTTTTGTTGCGGTTGATATTGGCAAAATAGAGACTTTCCTTTTTCCCGTTGACGTTGTGCGCCCGAAAAGGCGGGTAGCTGCGGGTGTCGTCCCCACTGGAGGGCATCTCAATCTTGATGACGTTTGCGCCCATGTCGGCCAGCATCATCGTGCAGAAGGGCCCTGCCAGCACACGGGTCAGGTCTAAAACGGTCAGGTTTTCCAACGCCATATGCTCGTCCATTACAATTCCCCGTCCTCCACATGGATTCTCATTCGCATGACCGCGCTTCCCATAGACTTTCCCAGGCTGTCCAAACGCAAACTCATCGTAGCTCCGCCGCCCAATGCATGCTTCATCACAAAGTTGAATCCATTCAGCGTAGGCACGTCGTAGCGGATGATTTCACCCTTTACCATATCTCCGAAGAATGCTTTTAGCTTGGCGGGGGTCACCTCCCGTTCGATGATTTTATAATACTCAGGTTTGCGCGCAAATACGCAGACGTTGCTGGTGTCGCCTTTATCGCCAGACCGGCCATGGGCGATGTCGTTCAGATAGATTTCAGCCATTTTATTTTACCTCCAAAACGTGGCTTTCAACTTTTACTGCATCGCGGGGAACAGTGGTTGGCCACAGAGCCATGACCTCCTGCACATGAGGACGCCCGCCAAAGAAAGACGCGCCCGGAGGACCGTTGAGCTGCAGCGGGCTGACCTCCGGAATAATTTTTGCGCACTCGGCTTTATCCTCGCTGAATATGGCGATGCGAAGCACACATTCGTTCAAATTCTTAAGCGTTTCCTCGCTCATGTCCGCAACATCGAGGTGCAAGCTGTTTAAACCGATGTAGCTGATATGGACGTCGTCCGCCTTCATCCCCCGGCGCTGCATTTTTTTCATAATGATTTCGGCGCAGTATTGTGCTTTTTCATAAGCGTCCGGCCAGGCGAAGCTGAGCATGGAAACGGTCTTCCACCCCTTGTGGTATCCTACGCACAGCTTGAGCGTATCAGGGCGAGGCTTGCCCTTGATCCCACCGATACGCACCCGGTTATCGCCTACCTGGGTCAGTGTCGCGTGGCTGACATCCACATTTACGTCCGGGGTCCAGTAATTGGCTGGGTCATGTACTTCATAAAGGAATTGCTCCTTGCAGCTCTGCTCGCAGATAATGCCCCCGCAATCCGGCGCTTTGGTGATATCGAAGGTGTCTTCCGTGAGCTCTGCGATGGGGAAACCCAGCTCGTCCATGCGGGGTACACCGCGCCAGTCATACATATAGTTTCCGCCGGCACCCTGTCCGCCGCACTCCAGCAGATGGCCGGCCATGATCCCCCGAGCCAGATTATCCCAATCATCGGCAGCCCAACCGAACTCATACTTTAAGGGTGCCAAAAACAGTGCGCTGTCCGCAGCCCGGCCGGTGACGACCACATCCGCCCCCTCGGCTATGCAGCCCTCAACGCCCTCATGGCCAATATAAACGTTGCAGTTGTAAATCTTGTCCAGAATGTCCTGGAAATTGCCGTCATAGTCAAAATTGGGAAAAGTCCACCCATCTTTCAGAAGCTTGGGAATCTGGTCCCTGATATTATCGCCGATCACATATCCGATTTTATAGCCCGGCATATGATTGCCCTCAGCCCACTGCCGAATGCCGTCCACACAGCCGGTAACATTCATGCCGCCCGCATTGGTACAAATTCGGATGTGCTTTTCCCAGGCTTCCTTCCCGGCCTCTTTCAGAAGGCGGGAGGTAAAGTCCGGCGCAAAACCTGCGCCGGGGTTTTTGAGCTGCTGCTTGGCCATGATGGAAAGAGTGAGCTCTGCCAGATAGTCACAGCTCATGTACTGGATGTCCGCATTGCGGATCATGTGGATGGCGGCATCTGGGCTGTCACCCCAGAACCCCTGGCCGCCGCCGATTGCTACTTTTTTCATTTGGTCGCCTCCTCATTTTTAGTAAGCCTCTTATAGATATGACGTATTACGTCGCATCTATCGTGATAATAGTATACCTGTCCCACCCGCACTTGTCAAGAGGATAAAGGATGTTCCTGCTATATTTTCCAGCAATCCTTGACTGAAGCCATATCCACCCTTGCAAAATGCTGGCAAGTCATGCTATAATATAAAGGCATGACATTAGACATCATATTATCTGATGGCGAGAGAGGAGGAACTGTTTCAGCAATGGAATGCGATATTCTAAACAACCTGCAAAATGTGCAGGAGGCTCAGAATTCTCTGCCGGAGCGGGTTTCTGAGCAGATTCGCCAGTTGATTATTGAGAATAACCTGAAGGTTGGTTCAAAGATCCCCAATGAATTTGAACTATGCCAGCATCTGAACGTAGGCCGGGGAACGGTGCGGGAGGCGGTCAAGCTGCTTGTCTCGCGCAACGTTTTGGAAATCAAACGAGGAAAGGGCACATTTGTTGCGGATAACACCGGTCTTGTTGACGATCCGTTTGGACTGGAGTATAGTGAGGATAAAGAAAAGCTGGTGGGAGATCTGTTTGAACTCCGAATGCACATTGAGGTATGGGCCGCCGGGTTGGCCGCGCAGAGGCGCACAGAAGCGGAGCTAATCGAGCTCAAGGAAAAGCAGGCGCTTGTGGAGGAGGCTCTTAACAAAAGCGAGGATTTCAGCAAAGAAGACCAGAACTTCCATGTGACAATCGCAAAATGTACTCACAACAGCGTACTGCCGAAAATCATTCCGGTGGTTACCTATGGTGTACATCTTTTTGGCACAATGCGCACGGATTTGCCGTCCATGAAGGGGGTCACGGCAAGAACGCACGCGGCTGTCGTGTCCGCCATCGAGGCAGGAGACGCGGAGGCCGCCCAAGATGCCATGCGGGAACATCTGATGCAAAACAAGAAAAATATTAAAGGACTCCTATAACGAATGGCAACTCATCAGTACGGGGAGGCAGTAGTTTAAATCGCTGCCTCCCCGTACTGATTTTGTTGATTTCACTAAAAATTAGGATTTAGATTTGGATATTTTGCGGGATTGACGAAAAACAAATCATAGTTTATGCTATTTACATAAGACATCATACGTCGTTCGTATGATGTAAAAAACAAAAAAGGAGAATCAGTAATGAAAAGAAAGTTTGCGTTAGCCATTCTTGCCAGTATGGTATTCACTCTGCTGGCGGCCTGTGGCGACAGCTCCAGCGCCGACAGCCAGGCTCCATCCAGCGTTGAACCGGAAAACAGTTCCGCCGTGACCGAACCAAGCGACCCCGGCGAGCCCGTCTATGGCGGTGTGCTGAAATACGCATGCCACAACTCCGTCGGCAACTGCGGTTACGCTCCGGAGTTGACCAATAACGCGGCACTTGTTGTCTTGAACACCGCGTACGAGTCCCTGATTGACTACAACGAGGACGGGACCTTCAAACCGGAGCTGGCCACTGAGTGGACCACAGACCCTGACGAGCCCAGTATAACCTGGACCCTGCAGTCGGGCGTTAAATTTACCGATGGCACAGACTTTAACGCGGAGGCTGTCAAACGTAACATTGAGGAGTATCAGTCCAACCAGCGCAATGAGGTTGCCAACATTGCCTCCTGCGAGGTCATTGACGACACCCACATCAAAATGGTGCTAAAAAGCTGGAACAGCTCCACTCTGGAAGGCGTCGGCTACTTCGTCTATTATATGTCTCCGGCAGCGCTGGAGGATGTGGATGCCCTTTGCACCACTTCCTGCGGAACCGGGCCCTTCATGGTCACGGAGTACAACCCTGGCGTCAGCATTAAGTACGCCAAAAACCCCAATTACTGGCAGGAGGGCCGTCCCTATTTGGATGGCGTCGAGTATTACATCGTAGATGAACCCACCACCCGCTCCTCTGCCTTCCAGGCGGGCGAATATGACATCATCAAGATGGACAATCTGACGGTTGCCTCTCAGATCAAGGAGATGGGCTCCACCTCCTTCGGCACGATTATTCATGAAACCAACAAGTCCGGACAGGGCCTGACGGGCACCGGCCTGATTCCCAACAGCGCGGACCCCAACTCTCCGTTTGCGGACAGCCGCGTCCGCATGGCGATGGCAGAAGCGATTGATGCGGATGCACTGTGTACGGCTTTCGGCTACGGGATGCTGAATTCTACCAACCAGTGGGCTGCCCCCGGCGCCGTCACCTACAACACCGATATGAATGCGATCAGCTACAACCCGGAGCATGCCAAGCAGCTTTTGGCGGAGGCGGGCTATCCCGATGGCTTCGACACCAGAATGACCGTTAATGCGGGCAATAAGGACATTTTTACCGCCGCCGCCAATATGCTGGACGAAGTCGGTATCCACTGCACCATTGATCTGGTTGATGACAGCACGCAGACCAGCCTGTACGCCACTGGTACCTGGGAAGGTATTATGGGTCATTATCACGCAATTTCTCCGGATTTGGGTCTGTACATGGGCCGCCACCTGGATGTGGACGGCGCGTTCTATGCCAAGGGAATTCAGCATCCGCAGGAGGCCCTTGATCTTTTGGAAAAGGTCCGTACCGCCAGGAGCGATGAGGATAAAATCAAGTTTGAGTGGGAGCTTCAGGAAATGATGTACTCCAGCGAAGACGGCCTTGCCCTGTTTGGCCGCCCGCTGTTTATCCAGAATCAGCCTATTTTTAAGTACGATTATGTCCATGGAGACAACACCAGCGTGTGCCACATGGCGTCCTGGGACATCGGAAATTGCTGGATGAGCAAATAATAACCGCGTGCAGGGAGCACATTTGACACGGTTCTATCCGGCTTAAAACATTTATGATGCGGTTAAACGGGCCGCCGCGAAATTTTCTTTGCGGCGGCCCGTTTCCAGAAGGAGGCAGTTGTGAGTCGAAAGCTTTCAAAAATGATATTGAAACGAATTTTTCAATCCATCATTGTCATCTTAATTGTAACCTTTTTCGTATTCTTCCTCATGCAGCTTGTTCCCGGCAACGCAATCACAAATTTCCTGGGACCAAACGCCACGGAAGAACAAATTGCCTACTATACCAAGCTGTTTGGATACGATCAGCCGCTCTTGATTCAATATGCAAAATGGATTCAGGGTCTGTTCCGCGGTGAAATGGGCCGCTCCGTTGCCCTCCAGATGGAGATCTCCGACATCCTGTTTGACCGGCTGCGGATCACGCTGTCCATCGTCCTCCCGGCTTTTGCCATCTCCGTCGTTTTGGGCGTGATGCTGGGCATCGTCGCCGCAAAGCACCGGGGGACAGCAATTGATTCCATCATATCCGTGTTTGCCAATATTGGCATGTCCATGCCAATGTTCTGGTTCGGCATGATGCTGATTATGATTTTCAGCTTGTGGCTCGGGGTCCTGCCGACATCCGGGTATACCAAGTTTAGCGATGGGGCTGGAGAATGGGTACGGCATATCATCCTGCCGATGATCGTATTGTCCATGAATCCTCTCGCAAAGTTTACGCGTCAAACCAGGTCGTCCATGCTGGAGGTGATTCGCCAGGATTATGTCACCACCGCCAAGGCAAAGGGCATCAGCCAGCGGGCGACTACGTTCCGCCACCAGCTCCGAAACGCCCTGATCCCCATCATTACCGTCATGGGCGTTACCCTGGGCGGTATGATCGGCGGTACAGTTTTGGTCGAGAGCATTTTTGTCGTTCCCGGCCTGGGCAATCTGATGATATCGTCCATCAAGGGCAGGGATTTTATGGTGGTGTGCAACGGTGTGCTGGTCATTTCGGTTGCGGTGGCCATCTGTAATTTGCTTGTCGATATTCTGTATGGAATCATTGACCCGCGGATTCGCAACGATTAGGGGGGCTCTAGGCATGAAAAATAAGTCTGTATTTCAAAGGATCAAGGAATCCCGCATCTTGAAGGTCATGCTTGGCAGAAAATCGGTTGTATTCTGTATGATCGTGCTCCTTATCATGATTTTTGCCGCAATATTTGCCCCGTTTGTTACCGCTTACAATCCCAACAAGCAGGACCTGACCAATATGCTCCAGGGCATGTCCCTCCAGCACATCTTCGGCACCGACGCCATGGGCCGGGACGTCTTTACACGCATCATCTATGGCGGTCGGGTTTCCTTTGTGGTCGGGCTGGTGTCTGTTCTGATTGCCGGTGGTATTGGCATGGCGATCGGCCTTCTGGCCGGCATGGCGGGCGGTATCGTTGATTCCGTGCTCATGCGTATTATGGACGCCATGATGTCCATCCCCATGATTATTCTGGCACTGTTCCTGGGCTCCATCATCGGAAAGGGCCTGTTCAATATCTGCCTTGCCATTGGTATTGCAATGGTCCCGAGCTATGCCCGTGTCACCAGGGGGCAGGTTTTAACGGTGAAGCAAATGGACTATATCACGGCTGGCGAGCTGTGCGGCGCATCCAAATTGAAAAATGCAATTGTGCATATATTCCCCAATTGCATTTCTTCCAACATTGTTTTGATGACCATGAACCTGGGCAACGCCATTTTGAACGAGGCAGCGCTAAGCTTTCTGGGTATGGGCATTGACCCCCCGACCGCAAGCTGGGGCAATATGGTAAACGACGGCTACAAATTTATGAGCGCGGACCCAGTGATCTCAATTGCCCCCGGCGTGTTTATCATGATCGTTGTGCTCTGCTTTAATATTATCGGCGATGCGCTCCGTGACGCGCTGGACCCGAAGCTGCGCGGAACTTTGGGAAACGCAAAGAAAACCAGGCGGAAAAAAACTGTTGCGGCATGAGAGGTGGGAATCAAATATGGCAGAAAAATTACTCGAAATCAAAGACCTGAGTGTGAACTACAATACGGAAATGGCTACCGTCTACGCTGTAAACGGCATGAATTTGGAACTGGAATGCGGCGAGACGCTCGGCCTGGTAGGAGAAACCGGCGCCGGAAAAACCACCACCTGTATGAGCATCATGCGGCTGCTTCCAGAGGGGATTGGAGAGGTTACCGGGGGCTCCATTGTGTTGGATGGAAACGATCTTCTCTCTTTGCCGGAAGAGAAGATGCGGAGCCTGCGCGGGCGGACGGTCTCCATGATTTTTCAGGATCCCATGTCGAGCCTGAACCCGGTCATGACCGTAGGCGATCAGATTTTAGAGGTTGTCAAAGAGCACAATCCCGGGAAAAGCAAAGAAGAATTGGGAAAAACAGTTGACAGTATGATGGAGCTGGTGGGCATCCCGGCCAACCGGAAAAATGAGTATCCCCATGAGTTTTCAGGCGGTATGAAACAGCGTATCGTGATAGCGATCGCCCTGGCCTGTGAGCCGAAGCTGATCCTGGCGGATGAACCCACCACCGCGCTGGATGTGACTATTCAGGCCCAAATGCTGGGACTGATTCACGATTTGCAGGTTCGCCTGAACACAGCCATGATCCTGGTCACACACGACCTGGGCGTTGTAGCGCAGACCTGTAAAAAGGTGGCCGTCATGTATGCCGGGGAATGTATTGAATATGGCAGCATTGAAGCGATTTTCTCCAACGAGGACCTCCACCCCTATACGCAGGGGCTGTTCAATGCCATTCCAAAGCTAGACTCAACCACAAAACGGCTTGAGACCATTGAGGGCATGATGCCGGACCCTAGTGAAAAGATTGAGGGTTGCCGGTTTGCCGACCGCTGTAAATTTGCCGGCCCGCAGTGTAAAACCGCTCCGACGATGAAGCAGCTGAAGGCGGACCATTTTGTGAAGTGCCATTTATATGACAACCGATAATGGAGGTGAATGGGATGGGAAACAGTGCTTTGGTCGAGGTCAAAGACCTGAAAAAATATTTCAAGACGTCCAAAGGAATGCTTCACGCGGTGGACGGGCCAAGCTTCAAAATTCAAAGAGGGACCACCTTGGGGGTTGTCGGCGAATCCGGCTGCGGGAAGTCCACGCTGGGACGCTTATTGCTCCATCTGCATTCTGCTACCAGCGGGCAGATCTTTTATGATGGTGTGGATATTACAAATTTGAAGGAAAAAGAGATGCGGGAATACCGCAAAAAGATGCAGATGATTTTTCAGGACCCGCAGGCCTCGCTGGACCCGCGCAAAAATGTGCGCGACCTGATTGGCGAGCCGTTAAAAAATTACAAGCTGCTCAAGGACCGCGGAGAATACAACGACCGCGTTACCCGCATTATGGAGACCGTTGGAATTGCGGAGCGGTATGCCGAGAGCTATTCCCACGAGCTGGATGGAGGCCGCCGCCAGCGGATCGGCATCGGCCGCGCTCTGGCTGTGGACCCGGAGTTCATCGTCTGCGATGAGCCCGTTTCGGCGCTGGATGTTTCGATCCAGGCGCAGGTGCTCAACTTGCTGATGGATTTGCAGGAGGAAAAAGGGATCGCTTATATGTTTATCACCCATGATTTGAGCGTGGTCAAGCACATCAGCCATGAGATCGTAGTTATGTATCTGGGCCAGTGTGTGGAATACGCCAAGACTGACGAACTGTTCAGCCATCCCGCGCATCCCTATACGAAGGGGCTGCTGGCTGCGGTTCCCGAGCCCAGCCTGACAAGTAAGAAGCTCTCCACTCAGGTCATGCGAGGCGAGCTGACCAGCCCGATTGAGCCAAAGCCAGGCTGCCGCTTTGCTCCACGCTGCCCCTATGCTTCGGAGAAGTGCAAGGGGGAAGATATTCCCTTAAAAATGATCGCCCCCGACCATTGGGTCGCCTGCACACAATGTCAGCAGGCCTAGGAAAAGAGGATCGGCATGGTATTCAAGACAAAAGAAGAGGAAATCGCCTACGAATTGAAGCGCATCCGGACTCAGTTTGCGAAATGCGACGTCCCCGCAGCATATGACGTGCTCAAACAGGAAGAAGTTATGCTGCCGATGCCGGACGGGGTGCGGCTGCGGACCCTGATCTATTTGCCCAACCGGGCCGGCCCCTTCCCTACGGTGGTTGTGCGCACCTGCTACCCTAAAAATGAGGCGGTTTCTCGGGTATTGGCAGAGGAATACGCTTGCCGGGGATTTTGCTACGTGATACAATACTGCCGCGGTACCGGCGGATCGGAAGGCGTTTGGGAGCCCAATGTCAATGAGCGCAGCGACGGAAAATGCACCATCGACTGGGTTTGCGCTCAGCCCTTTGTGGGCAATGTGGGCTGCGCCGGGAATTCTTATCTTGCGCTTACCGGATGGGTCATCGCAGACATTGTGCCGGAACAGGTCAAAACCATGTATCTGACTCACTATGGATTGTTCCGGTATGTTTCCGCATATCAGGATGGAATGTTCCGCCACGATGTATTAACCGCATGGGCGATGGAGAACGCAGGCTTCCCGGTTTCCGCCGATTATCTTGAGTCCTGTGCCTACCGGCCCCAGGAAACGGTAGACGAAGATCTGTGGGGGCAGCGGGTAGATTGGTACCGCGATTGGGTTACAAGCTGCGACGAGGACGATGATTACTGGAATACCGGCCTTTGGGGGCAGTTTAAAGAGATTCCCGGAAGGGTGAAAATCCCGCTCTATATCGGAGAGGGATGGTACGATCACCACCTCCAATCGGCCATTGAGACCTACAGGAATCTTTCGGAAGAGAGCCGTCGGCACAGCACGTTTCTAATTGGCGCCTGGGATCACAATTTCAACTCTGCGTTGGATGACCGTACAGCAGAAAATTTAGAAAATGATAATGTCTTACGCTGCTTCCGTTGGCTGTACGACATCCTAGTGCGGGAGGAAATGCCCCAGCCCCAAATAGCCGCATACATCATTGGAGACGATCGCTGGCACTACCGGCGTGAGTATGAAATTCCGCGTCAGGCTTATAAGCGCTTCTATTTTTCCGGCAGGCAGCAGAGCGGTACTTATTCCCTGTCTGAGAACGTGGGAACGAATCTTGGTGAGGTTTCTTATGTTTACGATCCGAATAACCCGGTCAAAACCTATGGGGCCGAGTCTTGCTTACACTCAAAAGAGTTGCGGGGCAGCCTTCGGCAGCAAAAGCCGGGGTTCCGCAACGATGTAATCAGCTTTATCTCTGATCCAATCGAGGAGCCGTTTACTACGGCAGGAGCAATTTCAGCAACTCTGGAAGTGTCATCGGACGCAGAGGACACCGCTTTTGTCGTCAAAATCATTGAAGAAATGGCGAACGGAAAGGCGTATCATGTCCGATCCAGCATCACCACGCTGGGCTATCGGGGACACAGCAAAAAGCGGATTCCTTACCGGCCCGGGGAAAAAGTGTCTATCAACATCCGCATGTGGGACCTGACCTGGAAATTTCAACGGGGCTCTCGGGTTCGCGTAGATGTGACCTCCTCTAATTTCCCAGAATATTCTATCCACAGCAATTTCCCTGGCGGATGGGCTAAAATCAAGAACTGTAAAACGGCCCGTCAAACCGTGTATTTTGGTGGGAACAGCTCCTATATTGAGTTCCCTTTACTGTGAGGCTGGTTTATGGGAGACATAAAATAGGCTAGCGCCCTGCAAGATTCCTTGCCGGAGCACTGGAGAATGAATTGTGAATCAAAATCCGTCTTCCGTTTTGCAGAATCTACATGGAATTAATCAGTAACTCTTTCGGCTTGACAGGTAAAGCGGTAAGTGTAATTATTCAATAGTCATACACGTTTGCCCACTTTTTTTGACTTTATGCATTACTCAGGGGAGTAGCAACCTGTACCCGTAAATTTCATAGTGCCTCACAGCGCAACTCCTCTGGCAGCACTTATCGCCGGAGTTTCCCTCCACCGTGTAACCTCGGCCGATTTCCACTCGCTCCACGATGCCCATATGGCCGGGCACACCATTCTGTGGTTCAGAGAACCCGCACGGGTCACCCCAATCAAAGAAAATTACATTTCCTGGTTGTGGTTCATAGCTATGTTCCTGCCACAGCCCTCGATCCCTGAACCAGCGGGAACCCTGCGCACAGTCTGTGAGCTTGGGAATCACTCCAGCCTCAATATAGCCACACTCGTTTGCACACCAGCTAACAAAATGGCACGCAAATCTACACGGGAGCCGAGGCCATAAATATCTGCGATCTCACCGGCGGTCTTGCGGTAACGGTGATGTGGAGGGTAGTCGTATCCTCCCTCATCACCCCGGCGGGCACTGTGCTAATAAAGCTAGCTGACTTCGTTCGTATCCTAGATGGTGTCGTCAATAAGAATGTGATATAATAGTCCTCAACGAAAAGGGAGGAGAGAAAAAATGGCGGGAGA
>ERZ808028.1002-NODE-1002-length-18914-cov-4.810320_pt1 | contig 18914 bp, 18 predicted proteins | sample MGYA00380184_ERZ808028 | MGnify/ENA primary metagenome ERZ808028 (study PRJEB31490, sample SAMN06133397) | mouse gut metagenome | isolation source: J8_1 | host: mice | place: China: Chengdu | collected 2015-05 ...
CACGCCGAAAACGCTGGAAGCCATAGACGCCTATATCTCGGCGGGCAATAAATTTATCATCACTTCCGGCAGGCCTTTCAACAATATCCGGGAGGTGGCAAAACGGACCGGCCTTGACAAATATCAGGATCTTCTGCTGATCTGCTACAACGGCTCTGTGATCTACGACTGCGGACAGGAAAAATATCTTGCGGACCTGCGGCTCGATCCGAAGGATGCGCTGCACATCATCGACACCGCGGAAGAAATGGGCATCCACTGTCAGACCTACTCCTCCACAAAAGTTGTCTGCAGGCATCATGACCCCGAATCAGATTACTACGCGCACCAGACACAGATGGAGTTTGTCTACGCCGACGATATTCTGGCACATCTGGACGAAGCGCCCCACAAAGCGTTAGCCATCTCCATGGACGACAGGACAAAACTGGAGCAGTTGCAGGAAAGGCTCGCCCCCTGGATGGAAGGCCGGCTGACCACCGTCTTCTCCTGCCCTGAATATCTGGAGTTTGTGGACTATCGCTCCGGCAAGGGAAACGCCGTGAAATCTGTCTGTGACCTGTATCATGTGCCGGTCTCGGACGCCTACGCCGCAGGGGACGCCAACAACGACTTCTCCATGCTGACTGCGGTTGGCAACAGCATCGCCATGATAAACGGCAGCGATGAAGTAAAAGCAGTATCTTCCATCATCACCAGAGAAGACAACAACCACGACGGGCTGGCAGAAATCCTGTTTCGTCTGGCTGAAAAATAATATCCGTAAAGCCCGCACAGGCGCAGAATCTGCGCGGCAGTGCGGGCTTTGTTCTTATTGGATCCTAAATCCCAAACTGCTTTCTTACCATTTCCACTTCTTTCAGTGTACAGCCTATGGATTCCGCTATCGCTTTATTATCTGTCTCTCCGGATTGTATCTTTTTATAAATATGGCCTCCAAGTTCTATTCCCTGTTCTTTTCCGGTGATCACTCCATCTTCAAAAAGCGTTTTATCATGAAGTTCCTGATCAAATTCAAAAATCCCCAACTCTACGATTTCCTCCTTATGCTCCCTGAAAAACCCAGTGAGTATTCCCTCCGAGATACATTCCTCCACTGCCTGATATACTGCATTTTCTGTCTTCATCCCAGTTTTTCTTTTGTCTCGGGCCTTCTCCACAAATACCATATACCCTCTCAAACTCTCACATTTTCCCAAAAGTTCCCTGTTATAGCCCTGATTAATATTGATCACTGTGACCACTAATTCCAACTCAGGTTCCTTTTCTTTTTGACTGAACAATTCTGAAAGTCTATAAATCTGCCGCTCCGGTAGTTTTTTCATTCCATTATAGAAAACTATAAAATGCGGTGCCGGAATCTTTACTTTTACTGAACTATACAGCCTGCCCGGCGGCGCGATCTTTTTCAGTTCTTCCGTCACATAATACAGATCCCTGAGCGGCATGTTCGGATTGACGCTTGCCTGCTGTTCGTACAAATTTAGCGTGGAGTCTATCACAAACGCCGCATCATTCCGCATCTTCATGCAGATCGCTTCCTCCAAAGTGACTACCTCCAGCTCGTCCTCCTTCTCGTAATTTGTCCCATTCATCGCATTGTACAGGGACAGCAGGTTTTTCTTATCCCTGTACAGCAGGCAGAACACGTTGTCCTTATGGTTTCTTGCTGTATTTGTCATAACAGTTTCTCCTTTCCGCAGGAGAAAGCGTATGTCATCCTCTCTTCTCCCGCTCTTCACTTGATTTGATTAAATGTGAATTAAAGCAGGATTTCAAAGATGCCTTCCGGCTCGATGTGGTCAAAAGATAACCACTTGAATGAATTTAAAGAATATACTTATGAAAATATCTGCTTTTATCTGACTATAACATGGTATGTGGTTTCTTTCAAGACTAAATATCTAAAAAGTCTTAGTTTATTTATTTTCAGACAAAAGCGGCAAAATCCCCATCTCTTCCTTCCGTGGAAATTTCGCCGCTGTCCTTGCTGAATCATATTTATAAAATATCATATTCCTGCTCATCCACAAATCCATCTCTCAATCAGGATTCCAGGCTCTCCAGAAAGGTCCAAGCCAAATCATCGTGCAGGATATCCTCAGACATCTTCTTTATATGGTCCGAGAAAAAATTCAGCAGTTTATTTCCCCACAGGACAAGTTCCATCATCTTAATATCCCTACTGTCTTTGAATACATCCACAGTAAACCTTTCCGTTTTCGTCCAGTCCATCCTTCTGTTCGCAAACTGATCCCAACTCGGCGGCTCTTCATTTAGTTCTCCTGTATAACCATTATATTTTGCCAGTGCACAGGACAGGCTTAATGTATGATAAGAACCAAGCGAATCGCCTGTGCCCTGTCCCATTTCATCCGCATAACTGCACAGTGCAAACATTTCCATTTCTGTCGCATTTCGGGGATCTATCTTGCTGATATCAATATTATATACTTCCCTTTTCCCTCCTACGCCTGATATGATCTGGATAATCGGGTTATCGGGTGTAGAGCTTTCCGGAAGCATGGCGATCAGCCCATAACCCATTCCTCCTTCACCCGCAACCACTGCTAGATTTAAATGCTTTCCTTTTTCTTCCTTTTCAGCCTTTGTCACGGCGTTGCCAAAACTTTTATCCTCACCCTGTGACCCCGGAACTTTTTTGTTCATAGGATTTTTCTGATAATCATATTTGCCATACGGCATACTTGTCACTTGCATTACATCAAACACCTCCTGATTTATATAATTTTTATTTGTTTCCTGATCCATTTTTATCCGCCAGACGCACCAGCATCGTTTCCTCATATCTCTTAAGCGCCTTTTCATAAACCGCATTCGGCGCCCCGCTCCGGTTACCGTTTACTTCCCTGATACGCCCGTCTCTTACTTCACATCTGGTTTTGTTGATCATAAATTCCTTGTCCGTATCCACACCCAGCTTCTTCAACAAATCTAACAGCATGGGCGTGCTCTCCTTCGGAATCCATGCCGAGAAAGCCTGCCCATCCGAAAAAGCGATCAGCGCGCCAAGCCCCCGCGCCGCCAGCGCCGCTTTTTCATCATCCTCCCGGCTGCCGTTTCCATACTCTTCCGCTTCGACTGAATCCTTTCCTATTTTCAGCCTGTATCCGTTCCACAGATCATAGATATCCCCCACAGCCAGATGAATGCTGTTATCTGTGGGATCATATCCCCTCGATTCCTGCGTTTTGTAAGACTGATGCTTCCAGAGTCCGGGGAATTCTTCCGCCGTATACATCATACCGCTGTATGACGTCACTGCCCGCTGTCCATTGACATAATATTCTTCAGTCGCCGCATCGATGATCTTTCCCGATATCTCCTGTTCATCACCGTCAGGATCCAGTCCGCCCTGAAAGACTCCCTGCTGCCACAATTTAACCATATTTTTTATCTGCGCCCTTTTTGCCCTGTCAAAGCCGTTCAGCGTTTCAGATTCCTCTTCGGATAAGTCATTGTTAAAATACCGGACAAATTCATCTTCCTTCCCGTCCTTCGAGGATATCTTTCCGGTTTTCGTATTGTAAATATACGAAAAACTGCTCCCTACCCCTGTTACTGTCATTTTATCTCCTTTCATGCATCCCACATAATCCTATTTTCAGACGAAAACGGCAAAATCCCCATCTCTTCCTTCCGTGGAAATTTCGCCGCAATCCTTGCTGAATCATAGTTATAAATATATTATATTTTTAATATCGACACTCTATGGATACTTCTTAAGCTTTATTCTTACTATCATTCTTACGATACTCCTCTTCAAACTACATCATAGTATCATCAATCCGGCGAGTTTAGGAAAAATTCATGGTCTAGCTTTCCATTCTTCTCTCACCTCCTCCCTCTACTTATAAAACAATCAAACCGGCTAAAACCTTACAGGATTTTCCCAAAAATTATTTTTTTACTTTTATCCCGTCCTTTATTTTAAATATCTCCTCCTCAGTAACATCCGCATCCAGAGAAAATGTAAGCCCTTCTTTTGATTTCCACAGCATCGAATGATCCCCATCCTCAAATTTAACTAAAAGCACATCGTTACCTTCCCCATCCTGTATCACCGATATCTCACTGTGTTCATTGTCATACTGATAATTACCTCCGGACGGCACATAATGGAAAAATATCCTTCTTTCTCCATCTTTATATATAAAAACTCCTCCAAATATTTCATCACAATCCTCCATCTCCAACTCAAACCCCTCCGGCACATACGTAAGCTCATACATCGGCACAGGTCCCGTCCACTCCGTATCCGGCATATCCACTTCCAGATGTGTGCTGTGCCATTTCACCAACACATCCCACGCCTTCGCGATATACCCCGGGTTGGTCAGGCACAGAATGATAAACAGGATCGCTGCCGCGGACAGCGCATACTTCACCACAGTCCCGATCTGATATTTCCGCCTCTGCCAGCCAATCAGCCGCTCCATCCTCCGCTCAAACCTCTCCGAAAATACCACAGGTTCCCGCAGTTCTTCCATATATTTCATGCTGTAAAGCTCCGCCTCAAACATCAGCCGGACAAGCCTCTCTATCTTCTGCTCTTTTTGATCTTTCACCATGCTATATTTCATCGCATCCCCTTTTCACTTAATCCCTTCCCCGCTTGATCCTCTCTCCACCTGATCTCCTCTTCACCTGATCTTCTCTCCATCTGATCCTCCCTCCACCCGATTCCTTCTTCACCTGATTCCCTCTTCATCCAACGCCTCCCCCAGCTTCTCCTTCGCCCTGTGCAGCCTGACCTGCGCCGCATTCTGCGATATGCCGAGGATTTTTGCCGCTTCTTTTACCGAAAGTCCATAGTAATACCGCAGTACCAGAATATCATGGTACGCGGCAGGCAGTTCCCTCAAAAGCCGGCGGATCAGTTCCGCCTCCTCCTTCTCCACCGCCATCTCCTCCGGAAAACGCACCTTCTCTGCATTTTCTTCCTGATGCAGCGCCTCCATCGCGGCATCGCTAAGCGGCAGTACCCTTTTTTGTCTATGCAGCAGGTTGATCGCCGTATTCCGGACAATCGTAATACACAGTCCGTCCATCTCCTTCTCAGACAGCCCTTCATAGCGCCGGAATTTATCCGCCAGTTTTGCAAACGCGTCATGCACCGCATTCTCAGCCTCCTCCTTCTGACCCAGAATACCTTGAGCAACGCAGTACATGTTCCCCCTGTTCCTTCCGTAGATCTCTATAAAATTTTTCTTTTGTTCCTCAGTCTCCAGAAGAGATAAATAAAAAAGCATGCTCTTTTTCCCCTCTACTTATTAAACAAATAAACACACCAAAACCTTACAGGTTTTTCAAATTTTTTTCTTAATACTAACCAACGGCCACACGCTGCGCGAGTGCCCTTATGCTAACAAAAAGACCGGAAACCCGTCTTTGGATTCCCAGTCTTACCATTCACCTAAATTCCAAACTGTTTTCTTACCATTTCCACTTCTTTCAGTGTACAGCCTATGGATTCCGCTATCGCCTTATCATCTGTCTCTCCGCTTTGTATTTTTTTATAAATACGCCCTCCAAGTTCTATTCCATTTTCTAAAAGTACCTGGTCATAAACCTCCTGATCAAATTCATAGATGCCCATTTCTATGATCTCCTCTCTGTTTTCCTCAAAAAAATCCGCAAGGATATTCTCCGAAATGCACTCATTCACCGCCTGACGCACCGCCTCTTCCAATTTCACTCCGGCGCCTCTCTTATCCCTGACTTTCCCCACAAAAATCATATATCCTTGCAGGCTTTCACATTTTTCCAGCAGTTCCCCGTTGCAGCCCGGATTGATATTGATTGTAGTTACAACCAACTCCAGATTTGGCTCTTTTTCCTCTCCAGAGAACAGATCAGAAAGCCTGCATGTTTCCCTCTCCGGCTGCTCCGCAGTTCCGTTATAGAAAACCACAAACCTCGGTGCCGGAATCGTTACCCTTGTTGTCCGGTGCAGCCTGCCCGGCGGCGCGATCTTTTTCAGTTCTTCCGTCACATAATACAGATCCCTGAGCGGCATGTTCGGATTGACGCTTGCCTGCTGCTCGTACAAATTTAGCGTGGAGTCTATCACAAACGCCGCGTCATTCCGCATCTTCATGCAGATCGCCTCCTCCAGAGTGACTACCTCCAGCTCCTCCTCTTTCTCATAAGATGTCCCGTTCATCGCATTGTACAGGGAAAGCAGGTTTTTCTTATCCCTGTACAGTAAGCAGAACACATTGTCCTTATGGTTTCTTGTTGCATTTGACATAACAGTTTCTCCTTTCCGCAGGAGAAAGCGTATGCCATCCTCTCTTCTCCTGCTTTTCATTTGGTTTGATATGAATTGAAAGCAGGAATTTCAAAGATGCCTTCCGGCCTGATGTGGTCAAAAGATAACCACTTGAATGAATTTAAAGAATATACTTATGAAAATATCTGCTTCACTATGACTATAACATGGTATGCAGTTTCTTTCAAGACTGAATTTCCAGAAAAGTCTCAGCTGAACTGTTACCTGGCAGCAGCATGTATTTCCATTTAATTCCCCCCTATCTCCTCCCCCGTCACCGCATCGAATACTCTCTGTACCGGATATCCGTCCTCAGCCTGTTCTCCGGTGCAGATCCATACCGGCGCCACAGTGCACGCTCCGCCTTCCTTCCCGACCGTCAGGGCGCAAAGCCTTATTTCTTTTATGATAACTTTTCCCTCATCTTCCCCGTCCTGATAATTTTCCGAAATCTTTCCGACCAGTTCCTGAAAGGGAAGCAATACTTCGTACTCCTCTGTCGTCTCGAAATCCAGTATATCGGTCACGGTGAGGCTTACCAGTCCGTCCTTTCGGTAAATTCCCGTGACCGGCGCCTTACTCCCGTCCGCCACATAGAGCGGACCGGTCTCGGCTGTCCAGACCGGCAGCCCCTGACATACCTGCCATATCCTGAAAGCATAGGCTTCCTGCTCTTTCCCCCACTCGGTCCTGAAATCGACATCGCCCTCCTCAAACCCCCATTCATAAACCCGCCGGGATTTCCCGCACAGAGTGGGCGCGTCCAGCGCATACGCCTGACAGGTAAATTCTCCCGGAAAAAGCCCTATCCCCTCCAAAGTTTCCTGCACTTTCCGTTTCATCTCATCCCTTGTCATAAAATCGAGTTCCTCTGTCAGGGAGTAGCTTCCCGCATTATACATTGTCGTATTCCCGACGGTATCGCAGAACCCGTAAAAATAGTGATCCGCCTCCGCATTAACGCTGTAGGACACCTGCGCCGGATACAGACAGAGGCTGCATCCGTCCTCCGACTGGTAGGCATAGCCCTCCTTCTCCCCGCCGCTCCTGCCAGGCATCTCATAGGTTATTCTGTCTTCTATCTTTTTCTCCCCGAAAAACATCTCGAAGGCGGCATCTTCATCATACTCCTGATACTGCCCCTTCGTTTTATAAAAGATCCCGTTCCGAAAAGAATCGCTGACAACCACCTCCGCATCAAAAGACAGGTTATCGTTCACTTCCTCCCGGTAGGAGGACGGCGCCTCCCACTCTGCCGTTTTCTTTTCCCTGATCCCGTCTTTGACCCGAAACAGCTCCTCCTCCGTACTGTCAGTCCCGAGCAGCAGGAAGGTCAGTTTATCTTTTTCCGAATACCAGAGCAGGCTGATGCGCCCGTCCTCCTCTTTCACACAGAACACCTCGTTCCCCTCTTTATCTTTTCCCCGTGATGCCGCCTCACCGTTCTGAAAATATGAATGTGCATTCGAAGATCCGTACACAAGGGATATACTCTGCTGTGTCATGACATCGCCGTCCAAAATGTATTTGAAACAGTGGATCACGCCCTCCGTTCCGTCATACTCATTAAACATCGCCTCAAACCCCTCCGGAAGATAGGTCAGTTCATACTCCGGCACAGCGTTCCCCTTCTCTTCCTCCGGCATATGCACATGCAGTTCCGTGTGCTTTGGATACCGGTACCATTTCACAAGCGCCTCCCAGGCTCTAACCACCCTGCCTGGATCGGTCAGGCACAGAATGACCAGAAAAACCGCTGCCGCCGACAGGATATACAAGGCCGCCTTTTTGATCTGATACCCCCGCCGCTGCCTGCCGATCAGGCGCTCCATCCTCCTGTGGAACATTTCCGAAAATTCCGCGGGCTCCCGCAGTGTTTCATCCTGCTCCATGCTCTGCAATTCCGCCTCGGACATCAATCTGACCAGTTCCCTTATCTCTTCTTCATCCCGCATTTCCGACATGTTGTATCCCATTTTCATAAAGCACCTTTCTCAGCCTTTCCTTTGCCCTGTATAATCTCGTTTCCGCTGTTTTTTTCGATATGCCGAGGATCTGTGCGATCTCTTTTACGGAGAGATCACAAAAATACCGCAGAACCAGAATATCGTGATATATCCCGGAAAGTTCCTTTAACAGCAGCCGGATCAGCTCCGCCTGCTCTTTTTCCATCGCCGCTTCCTCCGGAATACTGATGTTCCCGGCGCTTTCCCGGCTTTGTCTCTCCATATCCTCCGGTTCCATCAGGATCTCCTTTTTCCGCTTCTCCAAAAGATCCGCCGCCGTATTTTTGACGATCGTGATGCACAGGGCATCCATCTCCCTCTCAGAGAGCCGTTCATACCGCCCGAAATGATCCGCCAGCTTCATAAACGCATCATGCACCACATTCTCCGTCTCCTCCTTCTGCCCCAAAAAACGAAATGCAATGTGATACATCCTGTCCCTGTTCCGATCATATATCTCCACAAACCTGTCCTTCTGTTCCTCTGTCTCCAGAAGAGATAAACCGTAAAGCATGCTTTTTTCCTCCTCTGCCTATAAAACGGATCACCGCCCAAAAACACTACAGGATTTTAAAAAATTTCCAAAAAACAAGACCGGAAACCTGTCACCCAGATTCTCCGGTCTTTTCCATCGTCCGCCTTCCGGACATATCAAAGATAAACAATAACCGTCAGCACCAGCAAAAGCCCCATCAGGATGCTGATGATCCCCGATGCCATGTTAAAGCTTCTTTTATTGCAGTAATACTGGTTCTGCGCGGGCGGCACCGCCGCATAGGGCACCTGCATGGCGTCCAGCATCGCCAAAAAGTCCGCCGCCCGCTTGCTCATATACTCGTGCAGCCCGAAGCTGACGGTCTGGGCGAACCAGTGTTTCGCCACCTGCAGGTTATTCATATTGTATTCCAGCCTGCCCATATAATAACAGTATCTGACAAACTCATAGCGGCTTCCGAGACGCCCCGCCGCGTACAGGTTCATCATATCCGCCTTGATCCTGTCATTCTTTCCCGCGAACATCATATCCCGGAAGTTCAGCTCCTGCAAAAGCGCGATCGCCTGCGCCTGGATCTTCCGTTTTACCTGGGGATTATGGATCCAGTTGTTGCGGAAAGCGTCCATGCACACATGGAAATTCTGCGTATCCTCCAGTTCCCCGTAAAAACGGCACCAGAAATAATCGTACATCATCCGCGTTCTGTTATTGCAGAGCTCGTACTGCGGTTTCATCTCCATCAGATTCTGGTAAGCCGCATCAAAGTCCCCCATCAGCAGATAGGCGTCGGTGCGGTTGATGCGCTGGCTGCGCCGCATGCCCGGAAACTGAAATTTTTCCAGATATTTCACGCATTCCAGATAAGCGTCAAAATCACACTCCTCGGTCGCTATCAGCTGCAGGTTGTAATTACGCATCATAACCATCATAAAATACACATAAAGCAGCCAGAACAGCAGCAGCATGATCCCCAAAGGATTATAGTAGGGAGTATAAGTCCTCTGATATGTACGATGCAGAAAACTCCCGCCGGATACCACAAACACCACTGCCACAGGCCAGATGAGCGTCATCAGCACATGAAGCGCCTTGACCCGCCTGACATTTTTTCTCACCATATTTGTTCTTGTCATTGATCTTTCTTCTATCCTTCTACCCTTCCACTATGAGATAGCGCCCGTCCCCGATATCGAAGACTTCCGAAGCTTCCAGGATGCTCTCCTCATCCGACTCCTCCGTGTCTATCCCCTGTTCCTCAAAATATTCCAGTACCTCATCTGCGGATTCGGCGATCACCGCCATGCATTCTTCCAGAAATGCCTCCGCTTCACTCTCGTTCTCCACTACGTCCTCCGGAAATAACTGCCTTTGATTTTCTAAAAAACAGAGAACGGCAGCATCATCATACTCGTAAGTCATACCTTTTACCAACCTTTCCTCGTTGTTTTGAAAAATGAAAAATACACAGGCCCGGATTCCCGTTCAGCCCTCCACATGCATCTCCGGAATGAATACCCGCTCCCCGGCAGCGCCCGTTTCCTGTTTCACAAGCTCGCCCGCCTCGAGGCAGAACGTATCCTGCGCGCAGAAAGGCTCCTGGATACGCCGGTTTACCTTTTCGTAATTTCCCTCCGGCATCAGTATATGGGCCTTCATATTATCCTTTAACTGGCATTCCAGAATATGCATCGCTTTCTGTTTTAATCCCTCTTTTTCCACCGGGAACATGATCTCCACACGGCGCTCCAAATTTCTCGGCATCCAGTCGGCGCTGGCGCAGTAGATCTCCGGCTTCCCGTCGTTCTCAAAGTAGAAGATCCGGGCATGTTCCAGGAAATTCCCGACAATGGAACGCACCGTGATATTCTCGCTGACACCCGGGATCCCCGTCTTCAGGCAGCAGATGCCCCGCACGATCAGCTCGATCTTTACACCCGCCGCGGAGGCCTCGTACAGCGCCACAATGACATCCTGGTCACAGAGGGAGTTCATCTTCGCTATGATGTGGCTGTGGTGCCCCTTCAGCGCATTATCCCTCTCCCTGCTGATCAGGGAGATAAACCGGTCTTTGAGCCACAGCGGCGCCACCGCCAGTTTATTCCAGCTTCTCGGTTCCGAATAGCCGGAAAGCATATTAAACACTGCCGTGGCATCCTCCCCGATCTGCTCATTGCAGGTCATCAGTCCCACATCCGTATAGAGTTTTGCCGTGGAATCGTTATAATTCCCGGTCCCGAGATGTACATACCGCCGGATGCCGTCCTCCTCACGCCGCACCACCAGCGTGATCTTACAGTGGGTCTTAAGCCCAACCAGACCGTAGATCACATGGCATCCCGCCTTCTCCAGACGTTTCGCCCAGAGGATATTATTCTCTTCGTCAAACCGCGCCTTTAATTCCACCAGCACGGTAACCTGTTTTCCGTTCTCCGCCGCCTGCTCAAGCGCCGCGATGATCGGCGAATTGCCGCTGACGCGGTAGAGGGTCTGTTTGATGGCGAGCACCTCGCTGTCCTTTGAAGCCTGTCTGACAAAATCCACCACCGGCTCAAAAGTCTGGTACGGATGGTGCAGGAAAATATCATGCCGCCTGATCTGGGTGAAGATATCCCCCTCCTCCATAAATTCCGGGATCGGCTTCGGCGTATATTTCGGCGTCTTCAGCCCATCATACCCCTCCAGACCATAGAGTTTCATCAGCACGGTCAGATCCAGAGGCCCCTTGATGGCATAGATATCCTCCTCCTGCACCATCAGCTCCTCCTCCAGGATCTTGAGGAGCTTCTCATCCATGCCGGATTCCACCTCCAGGCGGATGACCTGCCCCCACTGCCTCTTTTTCAACTGTTTTTCGATCTCCTTCAGCAGATCCTCCGCCTCATCCTCCTCGATGCTCAAATCCGCGTTCCGCATGATACGGAAAGGATAGACGCACTCTATATCATAATTCAAAAACAATCTGTCGATATTCCGCTCGATGATCTGCTCCAGGAAGATCAGACATTTTTTCCCCTCCTCGTCGGCGGGGATCTCCACCACCCTCGCCAGCACGCCGGGCACCTGCACCGTGGCAAATTCCACCTCTCCCTTGCCCTGTTTTTTCTTCACAAGGGCGCCCAGATTCAGCGTCTTGTTCCGCACAAGAGGGAATGGCCTCGACGAATCCACCGCCATCGGCGTCAGCACCGGATAGACATTGTCCGCAAAATAGCGGTCCACATACGCCGCCTGCTTTTCCGTCAGGTCCTCATGGCGCTGCACGATCTTCAAACCTGTCTCCAGAAGAGCAGGCAGAAGCTGTTTATTGTAAACCTGATACTGCTCCTTGACAAGGGCATGGGTCACCTTGTTCAGCGCCTCAAGCTGTTCCTTCGGCTTCATCCCCGCGATATCCGGTTTATTGTATTTTGCGTGCACCATATCTTTTAAGGACGCCACCCGCACCATGAAAAATTCATCCAGATTGGACGCCGTGATACTCAGAAATTTCAGCCGCTCAAACAGGGGGATCTTCACGTCCTTCGCCTCGCTCAGCACACGCCGGTTGAACATCACCCAGCTCAATTCCCGATTTGTATAATAAGACGGATTTGTAAAATCCTTTTTCTCACCCATGATCGCCACCCCTTCCTAAAAGCTCTTCTTCTGCCGGATCACCGGCCTGATGCTGTATACCTCTTCAAAAAAATCCGCTCGCTTTGTGAAAAGCCCCCGCTCCAGCGTGATATCCTCCGCCGTATCCACCTGTATCACAAGCTGGCCGTCCTTCACCGCCATTTTGACATCCTTGAATTTCTGCTTATGGCTCCGGTCCAGCCCGTTCGCCACCCGCAGGATCGCCGTCAGCTTCGCCACCACCAGATAGGCGTCCTCATCCAGAAGGCTTCTGCTGTCCGCATTATAATAGTACACAAAAGGCTCATGGTTGTATTTCACCACGTTCGCCACGATCTCCCGCTCCTTGTGGGAAAGTCCGATGATCTCCGTGGACATGATAATGTTGTAGGAACATTCCCCCAGATTCACCATACTGATATATTTGCCGCAGTCATGGAGTCTTGCGGCAAGCTGCAGGAGAAGCCTCTCCCGTTTCCCCAGCCCGTGGATGCGCTTCATACTGTCAAAGATCGTCAGCGCGATCCGCTCCAGAGTCTCTCCCCGCTTTTTGCTGCCCATATACCGCTTGCTGATATTTTCGGCGCTGGAGAGAATATCTTTCTCAAAATCATGCTCCACCTTAAATAACTTATGCTGCTCCGCATACTCATAGGCGATACCGTCGCATAACGTCACCCCCGGCGCCCATATAAGGGAAGCGTCCATCATCTTCACGACCCGCTTCACAAGCACTCCTGAAATAAACATAAGCATCGCGCTTTCCCGCGGGATATTCAGAGTCCCCGCAATCTCCAACAGCGTTCTCGACTGTACCGACTCCAGAAAACTCATATACTGTTCCACCTCGATCACACCGGGCCTCTCCCCGGTGATCGCAGGATTCTGCAGGATCACGGAAAGATAATCGTCCACCACGATAATATTCTCGATCCTGCAGTCCTTTAAATACATTTTCTTAAAAACAGAAAGCTGCGCGGTGGCAAGTTCATCGATCAAACCTTCTATTTTGGAGGACGCGGCATCCAGACGGTTCAGACGCTCCTGCAGCCGCAGCACCCCCAGACGCATATTCTGGGTGGAGATCAGGCTTCCCTTCTCAAACAGGGAGATCTGGATGCTGCCGCCTCCTATGTCCACAATGGCGGTTCCCTTCTCCACCATCTTATCAAAATCTTCCGTTTTGGAAGCGATCGATTTATAATCCATGAAACGCTGTTCCGAATTGCTCAGCACGTCGATCTTGATCCCGGTTCGCTGCCGGATCTGGTCAAGCAGTATCTTTGTATTTTTTGTCTCCCGCACGGCGCTGGTCCCGTAGGCTTTATAGTCGCTGACTTTATAGGACTTCATAATAGTCTGGAACTCTTTTAAGATACCACAGAGTTCATTCACCGTCCCGTAGGGAACCTTTCCCTCCGCATAGGTATCGCTCCCCAGATCCAGCCTGTACCTGATATCATCTATCTGCTTCATCCCGCCTTTGCCGGACATCTCGAATATCTTCATCTCCAGATCGTAGGAACCTATGTCTATCGCCGCAAAAGTTGTTATCGCCATTTTTTGCCCCCTGCTTATTTTCTAATGTTTACGGAAATCCCCCTGCCCGGTATTCACTCAGCCGCCGTCCGGGGCATTCCCAGCAGATAGTCTATAAACTGCTGCGCCGTCCGCCCGGATAAGCCGCCGTGGGACAACTCCCATTTGTTGGCTTCCGAGAGCAGCTTTTCTTCTTCCATATCAATATCATAACGCTTCGCCAGCGTTCTGACAATATTCTGAAACTCTTTTGGCGCAGGTTTTCCGAAATAAATCGTCACGCCGAACCGGTAGGAAAGGGAAAGCTTTTCCTGAACCGTATCATTGGTATGGAGTTCTTCGTCCCTGTCGTTTTTATCGGACACAGTCTCCCGAACCAGATGCCTCCTGTTGGAAGTCGCATAGATCAGCACATTTTTCGGCTTTTTCTCCAGTCCTCCCTCGATCACCGCCTTCAGGTACTTATAATCCGTCTCGAAATCCTCAAAACTCAGATCATCCATATAGATGATGAATTTGTAATTCCTGTTTTTGATCTGTCCGATCACATCGTTCAGATCCCGGAACTGATGCTTGTATATCTCAATGATACGCAGCCCCTTTTCATAGTATTCGTTGGCGATGGCTTTGATACTGGAGGATTTCCCCGTACCGGCATCCCCGAACAGCAGACAGTTGTTCGCCTTTTTATTCCCCACAAAGGCTTCCGTGTTGTCGATCAGCTTCCGCTTCTGGCTCTCATACCCCACCAGATCGTCCAGATGCACATGGGCGATATTGGTGATCGGCACGATCTGCGCCCCGTCTTTGTCCGAAACGATGCGGAACGCCTTGTGCAGCCCGAATTTCCCTACGCCGTAATCCTTATAAAACTGTGTCAGCGTATCCTTCATCTCCTCCGGCGTATTGTCATTGCCGAGCTGTCCTGCCAGATCGCAGATCCTCTGTCGCACCCTTGTATTGTATACCTTGCTCTCCTCGTTGCTGCTCTGGTAATTCTCGACCAGCGCCCAGCTCTCTGCCCCGAAAAGCTTTGCCAGAGGTGCAAAATCAAAATCAAAAAATTCTTTGAATATCACGATATCATGCAGCACCGCCTGATTGATGCTGCCCTCCACCTCTCCCACCACCTCGCAGGCACGGCTGTAGCTGTTTTCGTCATTGACCAACAGGTTAGCCAGATAACAGTGCCACAGGTTTCCGTAGAAACCGTGGTTGCCCGCCAGTTCCAACAGTTCGTGGATGCAGGCGTAGAACAGCTCTTTCAGCTCTTCCATCCTGCCGGATGTCTCCTTATAGTGATATATTTCTTTATAATGGTCCGTTAAGAAGGACATATCCGAGAGAAGTTTTCCCTCCTCCCTGGACATATTCCTGTATACGATCAGTTCTTTTTCTCTCATAAATATCTCCCCTCATTTAGTAGTTCCCGAGAATTCTCAAATTTCTCGCTTCCTCCCGCAGCCCCCGCAGGGCGTTCTTCACCGCGGAATCCCCGAGATTCCCGTCAAAATCGATAAAAAACCTGTACTCCCAGTTCCGCTCCTCGATGGGACGGCTCTCGATCTTGCTCATATTCAGATTGTTGTAGATAATATGGGACAGCATATGGTACAGGGAACCGCTCTCATGTGGCACCTCGAAACAGATGCTGACCTTTTTCGCGTCCTTCTTAAAGATCTTCTGGTTCGTGACGATAATGAACCGCGTAGAGTTGGAGCTTGACTGGTTTACGCCCTTTTCCAACACTTCCAGCCCGTAAAGTCTGGCCGCATATTCGCTGGCGATCGCCGCCTCGCCCTTATCCTGATCCTCCTGCACCTTCTTTGCCGCAAAGGCATTGTTTTTCATGCTGATCTGCTTCCACGAAGGATATTCAAGCAGAAACCTCGCGCTCTGCATCAGCGACTGGGGATGGGAATAGACGGTGTGGATATCCGAAAGCTTTGTCCCGGGAAGCGCCATCAGGCAGTGCTCTATCCTGATCACCTGCTCCCCCACGATATAGTTCTCAAACTCCGCGAGCAGATCGTAGATCTCGCTGACAATGCCCGCCGTGGAATTTTCGATCGGCAGCACCGCGAAATCCGCGCTGCCCTCATCTATTGCGATCATGGCGTCCCGGAACGTATCCACATGGAAGCTGTTTATCTGATCCCCGAAATACTGCGTCATCGCCGCCTGGGAGTAGGCGCCGTCCGCCCCCTGAAAGACCACCCGCGCTTTTTCCGTATCCAGTTTATCCACGCCGATAAAGGGAAGTTTGCCGAGAGCCCCCCTGTCTGTGAGCATCTGGTACTGGAGTTTCCGGCTCATGGACATGATCTGTTCAAACAGCTCCGCGATGCCGTGCCTGTTAAAGTCATTGTCGGCAAGGGATTTGAGGACCGCGAGTTTCTCCTTCTCCCGCTGTCTGTCAAACACTTTTTTTCCTGTCTCTATTTTATATTCGGCTACCTGTTCCGAAATTTTCATTCTTCTCTCATAGAGGGAGACGATTTCTTTGTCGATCTCATCGATCTGCCCCCTGAGCGTCAGTAAATCTGTCATTTTTTTTCCTCTTTTTGATCCGCTGTATTTCACTATTTTATATTTTAGTACATTTATTTCCCGATAGCAAGGGGCGATTCGGTGGAAGGATCCGTAATGTTCCGGTCAGAGGATGAGCCGCCGCAGGGATTTTTCTTATTCCGATTGTTTTCTCAGCAAAAAAAGATTATAATTGTGATGATAAACGGATGGGCAGACATCTTATCCCCATCCGAAACAGCAGTAAAGGAAGAACATTATGAAAAAAACAACAGTAAGGCCCTTATATATTATCATCCCTGCAGTCCTGATCGTACTTTTGATCGCCGCCGTCTTTTTGGAAAAGCGGGGCGTCCGCCTCTCTCCCATTCCGGCGGACACGATCGGGAATACCGCCGGAAACCTGCGGGGGGAGGGAAAATTCTGTGAGTATGACGGAAAAGTATATTTCTCCAACCCCTATGACAACGGCACTTTGTATGTGATGAATCCGGACGGAAGCGAGATGGAAAAGCTGTTGAATTCCAGCATCTCCTATATTAACGCGGGAGGCAATTACCTGTTCTACTATCTCGAGAGCAGAAGCGGCGGCTCAGGCCTCGGCTACATCCGCGCCACTACGGGCATCTACCGCGCTACCTTAAAGGGAAAAGAAAGTTCCTGTCTGGACAGCGATATGGCGACCATGATGGTACTCGTGGGCGATACGATCTACTGTCAGCACTATGACAATACGGATTTCAGCACGCTGCATAAGATCCCCGCCGCGGGAAGTGATGAAGAAATAGAACTCAGTGAAGACATTGTGGAGACCGCCAGCGTCCAGAACGGCACCATCTACTACAGCGGCGTCACACAGGACCATTTTCTGCACGCCTGGAATACGCAGAACGATACCACCTCCATTATCTGGGAGGGCAATACCAGCTATCCCACGGTGATCGGCAATAATCTGTATTACATGGATGTCGACAACAACTACCACCTGTGCCGCTATAATCTGGCTGAAGGCGATCTGGTGGAACTGACGGACGAGAGACTGGACTTTTACAATATTTACGAGAATGTGATTTTTTATCAGACGAACGGCGCCTCTCCTGCCCTGAAGCGTATGAACATTGACGGCAGCAATCAGGAGATCGTGATGGAAGGCACCTACCACAGGATCAACACGACCTCCGCCTACACGTACTTCCAGCCCTTTGATGACGACAGTGTCATTTACCGTACCAGCACCTTTGGGCCTGTGGCGGTCGATAACTTTCCGGAAGCACAGGAGGCGGCGCTTCAGTATCAGAATGATTGAGAATGATGCCGGACGCCGAGAGGTATTATTATAATTCCTGCAGCAGCTCCTTCACAGTCTTCCTATAAACAGGGTGCACATAAGACGGTGCAAGCTCCGCAAGGGGTTCTAAAACAAACCGCCGGTTCTTCATATCCGGATGGGGTACGGAAAGCTTCTCGTCGGATATCACCAGATCATCATAAAACAGAATGTCCAGATCCAGTGTCCGGGGACCCCAGTGGATCTCCCGCTTTCTTTCCGCAAGCTGTTCTTCCTCCTGCAGCCTCGCGAACAGTTCTCCCGGGCTGTAGAGGGTTTCCGCCTCCAGCACGCCGTTTAGGAAATCATCCTGCTCCACGCCGCCGTAGGGCTTCGTCTCTATGTAATCGGAAACTCTGATGTCCCTGAAATGAACATCCTCCTGCAGGTTTGCGACCGCCCGTTCCAGATATTTTAACCGCTCGCCCATGTTGGAACCCAGAGCGATAAAAACCCTGTGCCAGCCTCTCTCCGTCTTTACGGAGACACTGTCAAACCGAAGGGGGATCGGCGCATCCGGCTTTTCCACCTCCAGTTCCACTTTCCGGATCGCCGGAAAGGCAAGCAGAAGTTCCTTTGCCGCATGCCTTGTCACAGCCTCCAGCAGATCGAAACGGTTTTCTCTCATATAGTTATCGATGAACAGGCAGACCGCGCCATAATCAACGGTATCCGCTATATCATCGCTTTTTCCCGCCCTCTCCGTGTCGGTATGGAGCACCGCGTTGACGAGGAAATTCTGCCCCTGCTCCTTCTCCTGCTCATACACGCCGTGGTAGGCAAATATCTTAAGATTTTTGATCCTGATCTGGTCCATAGCAGCCATATCTCCTTTATCTCTATCCTTCCTGCTTATGTTTCAGCCGAACGCCTCAGGCGGCACATCGTCCGAAACATCTTCCTCATATCCACCGGCTTTGCCAGATGCTCATTCATGCCGGCATCTTTCGCCAGCGCAACATCCTCCTCAAACGCGTTTGCCGACAGGGCTATGATGGGCACGGTCTTTGCGTCCGGCCGATCCAGCCTGCGGATCGTCCGCGCCGCCTCGTATCCGCTCATAACCGGCATCATCAGATCCATGAGCACACAGCCGAAAGTTCCCGG
>ERZ808028.1003-NODE-1003-length-18905-cov-17.873433_pt1 | contig 18905 bp, 17 predicted proteins | sample MGYA00380184_ERZ808028 | MGnify/ENA primary metagenome ERZ808028 (study PRJEB31490, sample SAMN06133397) | mouse gut metagenome | isolation source: J8_1 | host: mice | place: China: Chengdu | collected 2015-05 ...
GCCATTTCTAAAACCTCCAATGTGGTGCTCCTATTCTACACCACATTGGAGGTTTACACAAATTTTGGGATAGTCTCGATGAACGGTGAAAATCTGCTGAATATTTTCGGCAGTGAGATTGCCGGTATTCCCACCGAAACCGTTCTGGCGATCACGCGGGCCCAGGTTTGGGGCGGCGGAGCTCCTGCGAAACCCGGTTTACATCCAGGCTGATATGGATATTTACCATTGTCAAGGACCTTTTTATGCACCTAAATATATCCCTCCTGGGTGAATACATCAGACATGCCGCATTTCTCGTGGACAACCAGGGTGAATTTCTCCAATCAACGGCTTGTACCACCCCGCCCATCTTCAGGCGGGGTGGTACAAAAGCCTGTTGTGTTATTCCTCCCCCTGGAGGGCGTCATAGCCGCTCTCTCCGGTGCGGACCTTCACGGCGTTCTCCACGCCGCACACAAAAATCTTGCCGTCGCCGATGTGGCCGGTGTACAACGCCTTGCGGGCGGTGTCCACCACCTGGGCCACGGGCACCTTGGACACCACCATGTCCACCTGGAGCTTGGGCAGCAGGTTCATGGACAGGGGCACGCCCCGGTAATACTCGGTGCGGCCCTTCTGCACGCCGCAGCCCAGCACCTGGGTGACGGTCATACCGGTGACGCCGATGTCGTTCATGGCGGACTTGAGCTGCTCGAACTTGGCCTGGTTGCACACGATGGTCACCTTTGACAGCTTGACATCGGACGCGGGCATACTCCCCGTGACCACCTGGACGGGGACCGCCTCGTCCACGCTCCGCCCGCTCTTGACCGCCACGGGCTCGGGGAAGGCGTTGGCCCCCGGCATGGCGGTGAGGGTGGTGGTGGGCATGAAGTCGGCGTAGGCGGAGGGCAGGCCGTGCTCGGTGGAGTCCAGCCCGGAGATCTCCTCCTCGGCGGACACCCGCAGGCCGTTGGCGGCGCGGATGATGTGGAACACGATGGTCATGACCACGGCGGTATAACCGGCGATGGCAACCACGCCCAGGCACTGCACCCCCAGCTGATGGAACCCGCCGCCGTAGAGCAGACCGCCGTCGGTAGCCAGCAGGCCGGTGAGGACGGTGCCGGTGAGCCCACAGCTCCCGTGGACCGCCACCGCGCCCACCGGGTCGTCGATGTGGAGCCTGGTGTCAACGGTCTCGACGACGACCACCACTAGGATGCCGGTGACCACGCCCACCACGGCGGAGCCCACCACATCTAGGTTCGCGCAGCCCGCCGTGATGCCCACCAGCCCCGCCAGCGGGGCGTTGAGGCACATGCCCACGTCGGGCTTGCCGTTCTTGACCCAGGTGAACAGCATACAGGCCACGGTGGCCACGGCGGGGGCGATGGTGGTGTTGCCCAGGATCTGGGCCATCTGGGCGGGATCGGAGGCCGCCGCGCCGTTGAAGCCGTACCAGCAGAACCACAGGATGAAGGTGCCCATGGCCGCCAAGGGGATGTTGTGCCCCAGAATGGCCCTGGAGTTCCCCTTTTCGTCATACTTGCCGATGCGCGCCCCCAAGAGGATAGCTCCAATCAGCCCGGAGATGCCGCCCACCATGTGGATGACGGCGGACCCGGCGAAGTCGATGAAGCCCATACGTGCCAGCCAGCCCTGGGCGTTCCACACCCAGCCCGCCTCGATGGGGTAGACCACGGCGGAGATGACGGCGGAGTAGATGCAGTAGCTGGAAAACTTGGTCCTCTCGGCCATGGCGCCGGACACGATGGTGGCGGCGGTGGCGCAGAACACCAGCTGGAAAAAGAAGTTCGACCAGTCGAAGCCGTAAAAGTCGGTGAACATCTGATACTCCGGCATGCCGACGAGGCCGAAGAAGTAGTTCTCGCTGTTCATGATGCCGTAGCCCAACGCCACGAACACCACAGTGCCGATGCAGAAGTCCATCAGGTTCTTCATGATGATGTTGCCCGCGTTCTTGGCCCGGGTGAAGCCCGCCTCCACAGCGGCGAAGCCGCACTGCATGAAGAACACCAAAATGGCGCCCACCAGATACCATACTGACATATCCATACGTTTTCCTCCCTCAAAAAACAGTTGGAGCGCACCCGCTTTCTCGGCGGATACGCTCCATTGCGTTTTAACAGGAAAGGCGCCGGGAGCGGTGAGCTCTCCGGCGCCTTTGCCTGATGGGGGCAGTATAGACTCCATTTTGCGATGTGTCAAGCGGTTCCAAATGTTTTCAGAGAGAATTGCAAATACTCTGCAATTGATCAGATCATTTTAAGTAATTTTGACGTTCTCCCATTGCGATTATTGGGTGCTGTCAAGCTCTCCGCAGTGTGCCGCCTTCATTCCACGCACCGCCTGACAAGAGACATACGCAATAAGCTCTCCTGGCTTGGCCTTGACTGGCAAAATAGCCAAAATGGACCTTTAAAATTTATGCGGCATGTGAATTGAACTGGAGCTTGGACTATGCTATATTATAAATATCAAATGAGAATACGAATTCACATGGTAATAGCTATGATTACGATGACTGAAATTGCAAAACTGACCCATGTTTCCCAGCCCACGGTATCCCGGGTGCTCAATGGCAGCCAAACGGTAGCGCCAGAGATTCGAGAGCGGGTGCTGGCCTGCGCCAAAGAGCACGACTACCAGTTCAACGCCTTGGCCAAGGGGCTGCAAGGCAGCAAAACCCAGCTTTTGGGCGTGCTGGTCACAGACATCTCCAACGGCTTTTTTGCTGACTTGACCAAGCAGATCGAAACAGAAGCCCGAAAAAACGGGTACAGCATCATTCTGTTCAACAGCGATTACAACCCCCAAAATGAGCAGGAATGCCTGGATGTGGTCCGCCGCTATCGGGTCGACGGCGTACTGGCCGTTCCCATCCGCGAAACCAGCTCAGAATGGCGGGAATACGTCAAAAAATTGGATGTTCCCGTCGTCACCGTCACACGCCGGGCCGAGGGATTGGATTCCATTTATGTAGATCACGCCCAGGCCGGGGCCATGGTGGCCTCACACCTGCTGGAACGGGGGTTTCGCCGGTTCCTGTTTATCGGTAAGGACTATGACGGGAAGTATGTTGGATTCCGGCAGGCGCTTGTGAAAACGGGCTTGGGAAAACAGACCGCAAATGTCGTGTATCGGGACGACGTCCAGCTGCGTCGGGATCTGGAGGCTTGGCTTGGGCAGGGTTCGGACCGCGGGGCGGTTTTTGCCGGCAACGATATTTACGCCCTGCGTGTGCTGGACGCCCTGCGCGGGCTGGAGATCTCCGTCCCGGAGGAGATCGGAGTCATCGGCTTTGACGATACCTCTACAGGCCGCTATCTCAATCCCCGGCTGAGCAGCGTGTCCCAGCCCATTGCCCAGATGGCGCGGGACGCCGTGTCGCGGCTGCTGGAGCGCGTCGATCGCCCTGGGCAGAGAGAGGTCCTAGACCGCCCGCTTTCCGCGAGGCTAGTGCTTCGGGAGAGCACATAAAAAGGACGACGCCTGGTTGTCCTTTTTTTGGGAAATATAAGAATACGTATTCTCAAATGCTTGTGTATCTGCTCCGGACGGAGCTGAAATTAGAAGGGAAGGGACATATGCTATGGACTACAAAAAGACGGCTCAGGAGATCTATGAGAAGGTAGGCGGGAAGGAGAATCTGGTCTCCGCCGCCCACTGCGCCACCCGGCTGCGGCTGGTGCTGGCGGACAACGCCAAGTGCGACGCCAAGGCCGTGGAGGACATTGACGGGGTCAAGGGTGTGTTCAGCGCCTCGGGCCAGCTCCAGATCATCCTGGGGACCGGCACGGTGAACAAGGTCTATGACGAGTTTATCGCCATCTCCGGCCTCACCGCCGCCACCAAGGAGGAGGTCAAAGCCGCTGCCGCCGCCAAGCAGAACATTTTCAAGCGTGCCATCAAGACCTTGGGTGACATCTTTGTCCCCATCATCCCCGCCATCGTGGCCAGCGGCTTCCTGATGGGTATCATGGAAGCGTTGAACTTCATGGTGAACAACGGTTTTTTGAACATCGACACTTCCGGCTCCATCTATGTGTTCGCCAATCTTTTTGCCAATACAGCATACGTATTCCTGCCAATCCTGATCGCTTATTCCGCCGCGAAGGCCTTTGGCGGCAATCCCTATTTAGGGGCGGTCATCGGGATGCTGATGATCCATCCCGATCTGCAAAACGCCTGGACAGTGGCCACCCAGGGCGTACTTCGGACCCAGAGCGTGTGGTTTGGGCTGTATGAGGTGGATCTGGTGGGCTATCAGGGCCACGTGATCCCGGTCATCATCGCCGTGTGGGTGATGTGCTTCATCGAAAAGCGGCTGCACAAGGTCGTCCCCGCCATGCTCGACCTGTTCGTCACTCCCCTGGTCAGCGTGTTCGTCACCGGCTACTTGACGTATTCCATCATCGGCCCCATCTTCGTCGCCATTGAAAACAGCATCATCGGCGGCATCCAGACCCTGCTTGCCCTGCCCCTGGGCATTGGCAGCCTCATCATGGGTGGCCTGTACTCCACCACCGTGGTGGCGGGCATCCACCATATGTACACCGTCATCGATTTCGGCCAGATCTCCCAATTCGGCGTGACCTACTGGCTGCCCTTGGCCTCCGCCGCCAACATGGCCCAGGGCGCGGCCACCCTGGCAGTGGCCCTCAAAACCAAAAACGGCAAGACCAAAGCCGTGGCCCTGCCCTCCGCCCTCTCCTGCTTCATGGGCATCACCGAGCCCGCCATCTTCGGCGTCAACCTGCGCCATTTCAAGCCCTTTGTCTGCGGCGCCATCGGCGGCGCAGCGGGCGCCATGTACGCCTCCCTGGTGGGGCTGGGCGCCAGCGGCACCGGCGTCACCGGCATCTTTGGCCTGCTGCTGTGCCTCCATGACCCCATCAACTACATCATCATGGCTGTCATCTCCATCGGCGTGGCCTTCGCGCTGACCTGGACGTTCGGCTATAAAGACCCCGCCCCCGCAGAGAAAAAAGCTCCCCAGCCCCAGCCTGCCGCCCCCGCCATCGACTGCCAGCCCGGCGCCGTGTACGCTCCTGTCTCCGGCACCGTGATCCCCTCTGAGGAGATCCCCGATGAGACGTTTGCCGCCGGTGTCCTGGGTCAAGGCGTGGGCATCCAGCCCGCTGAGGGCCTGGTGGTGGCCCCCTTTGACGGAGAGATCTCCTCTGTCACCGACACCCGGCACGCGGTGGGGATCACCTCCCCCGACGGTATGGAGCTGCTCATCCATGTGGGTGTGGACACAGTAGCCATGCAGGGCGACGGCTTTGCGTGCTTTGTCCAGGAGGGCCAGCAGGTAAAAGCGGGCGACAAGCTCATAGCCTTCGACCGGGACAAGATCGCCGCGGCTGGGCATCCCGATGTCGTGGTGGTTTTGGTAACCAATTCCGACGACTATGAGAGTCTCGCCATTCAGGCCGGGGCCCGCAAAGCTCTGGACAAGATTATCCAGGTCTGATATCATAACAGCGATCTTGCGAACGCTTGACAGGGAGGCTGCTTTATGACAGACATTACCACGATCGGAGAAAATTTGGAGGGGTCCCAATGAAAATACGCTACTTGGGCACTGCCGCGGCCGAGGGCTGGCCCGCCCTGTTCTGCTCCTGCCCCATCTGCGCTCACGCCCGGGCGCAGGGCGGCAAAAATTTGCGCACCCGCACCCAGGCGATTTTGAACGGCGAACTGCTCATCGATTTCCCCCCCGACACCTACTGCCATGCCCTAAAATATGGCCTGGAGCTGGCCAAGGTCCATACCCTGCTGGTGACGCACAGCCACATGGACCACTGGTTCCCCACCGATTTGATCCACCGCCACGAGCACTTCGGTCATGGGGCGACGGGCACTTTGGAGGTCTATGGCAATCAGGCGGTCAAGGACGCCTTTGACGCCCATATCCTGATCGACCGCTTCAAGCCCCATCCCATCGACGGCGTGGTCAATTTCCATGTCACCCACGGCGGCGACCGTTTTAAAACAAACGGCTGGGAGATCACCGCCGTTCCCGCCGATCACGACAAGCGGGAGGAGTGCCTGGTCTATATCTGTAAAAAGGATGGCAAAACGGTCTTTTACGGCCACGACACCGGCGTCAGCTTGAGTGAAAGGGCTTGGGCTCTTATTACAGCGGAGCGATACGACCTGATCAGCCTGGACGCCACTATGGGCAGAAAGACCATACCGGGCTATCACATGGGCCTGCCCGATGACGAAGTCATGTTCCAAAAGCTCACCGACCTGGGCTGTGCGGATGAGCGCACCGTGAGGGTAATCAATCACTTCAGCCATAACGGCGAGATGACCCACGGCCAATTGGCCGCGTGGGGCGCCGAGCGGAATATCCTGGCGGCTTACGACGGCATGGAAATTGAGTTTTAACGAAGCTGTCAGATTGAGCTTTTCCGCCGCCGCTTGGAATGGGACCTCCCTCACCTGCGCGGAAACCGCCCAGCCCATCGATCCGGCAGTCTGGGCGATCAGATATCACAATTCAATCCTGTACTTTTTAACATCAATGATGGCTGAGCCTGTGGCCTCAAAGGAAATGCTGTCCGCGTTCAGCGGCGTGTATAGCGTGGAGGTCATAACCTGCTCCCCGTCGTTGACAAACACCTCCACAGAAAAACGGTCGATAATGAACCGCAGACTGATCTCACCCCCCTGATAGCGCACCAGCGCTTTCCTGGAGGCCACGATGTTGTGGCGAAATCCGGAGTGGCTGCGGTCAAAGCGCAGCACGCTGTTGTTTGGATCATAGGTAATCGCGGTGTAGAACTCGGTGTCTTTCGCAATTTTTATGGTAAATTTTTGATAGAGCGCGCCTCCGGCCGGACGGATATGGACGGTCATATCCACACAACGGCCGGAGACTTGGGGCAGGCACAGGCGTTCCCGGACATACACGTTCCGATAAATGACCATCTCTCCCCAATACCGCTCCAGCTCCCGCACCGGGCGCTGAAGCAGCCGACCATTCCGTACGGACAATTCCCGAGGAATCGTCATTTGCCCAAACCATTTGATGTCGTGGGGCTGGCTGTGGCCTGTTTCCGGGGACTGCATCCAGCCGATGAGCACCCGCCGCCCATCTGGAGTCAACAGAGTCTGGGGCGCGTAAAAATCCAGGCCGTAGTCCAAGCTGTGCAGCTCGGCGCGCTCAAAGGTATGGGTGCTCCTGTCATACCGCCCGGTGATATAAGCGGCGTTGTTCCCGTTGTGGAACTCCAACCCCTCCGCCAGCATTTCCATGGGGGAGACGATTAAAATGTCTGTTCCGTCCAGCGGGAAGAAATCCGGGCACTCCCACATTTTTCCGTACTGGTTCCGGCTCCGGTCCAAGGTGGAGATATACTCCCATTTTAAAGCGTCGGCGCTTCGGAAGAGGACGATGGCCCCGCTGCCGTCCGCCGCGCGGCTGGCCACAACGGCGTAAAAGCAGTTTTCCTCCTCGTCCCACCAGAGCTTCGGGTCCCGGAAATCCTCCGTGCTGCTGCCCTCCGGAAGCGTTTCCGGGGTGATGACCGGGTTGCGCTCATATTTCTGATAATTCAGCCCGTCGCCAAAGGCGATACACTGGGTCTGGCGGCTGTCAATAAAGCCGTCGGCCCGCTTTTGCTCCTCCACGCCGGTGTACATCAGCAGGTGCCGCCCATCGGGCAGAGCCAGGGCGCTGCCCGAAAAAACGCCGGCGTTGTCATATTGCCGGTCCGGCGCCATCGCCGCCGGAAGCCGCTCCCAGCGGACCAGGTCCTCCGAGACCAGGTGCCCCCAGTGCATGGACGCCCAATGGGTGTTATAGGGGTTGTACTGGTAGAACAGGTGGTATTTCCCCTGATAATAGGAGAAGCCGTTGGGATCGTTCAGCCAGCCCACCGTGGGAGTGACGTGGAAGAGGGGGCGTTCCTCCGATGAGATGCGGCCGCCATAGGTTTCCTCATAGCGTCTGGCCTGAGCCAAAAAATCAGTGTTCATAGAAGTATCCTTTCATCGTTGAATTGGAATGGGTTCCATAAACAGGAGAAAAATAAGGCCGTCTGTCTCAGGCCATGCTTGTGGACTGTCCCCGCCGGAGGGTGACGGGCAGGGTGACCCGCTTTCCCTCCACCGGCTCCCCCTGTATGAGCTGAAGGATCAGGCGCACCGACGCCTCCGCCAGAGCCTGAAAGGGCTGGCACACCGTGGTGAGGGAGGGCGTCATGAACTGAGTGGCGTTGGTGCCGTCGTAGGAGACAATCTTCAGGTCCCGGGGGACCCGCCTTCCGTGCTCCAATGCGTAGTGGAGGCAGGCCATGGCAAAGAGGTCGGCCCCAAAGATGCCGTCCACCTCCGGATAGTCCCGGAAAGCCGCTTCGGCGACGCGGCGGGCGCGGTCTGCGGACAGAAAGAGGTTTTTCTCTAAAACGCGGCGACACTGGACCCCATGCTCCTCCATAATCTGCTGAAAGACAATATGCCGCCGGTCGGCGGGGGTGAGCACCCAATCCCCGGGCCAAACATCTCGCTGGCCGCCGTCATGGTCGGCTCCCACAAATTGCAGGACGTTTTTGCAGCCGGAGCCCAGCAGCGCCTCCGCCGCCAGCCGTCCGCCCGCCTCGTGGTCGGCGGACACGCAGGGGATATCCGGCCCCAGGATCCGGTCAAATCCCACAATGGGCAGGTCCAGATTCTGATACTGGGACACGTCCAGGGAGGTGTGGGCGGCAAAGATGATCCCGTCCACCATCCGCCGCTTGAGCATGTCCAGGTAGCGCTGCTCATAGTTCTTCTCATAAAAGGTGTTGCACACCATGGTCTGGTAGCCTGCCCGGCACAGCGCGGCCTCCATGGCGCTGACCAGCTGGGCCACAAAAGGGTGGGCCAGCTCGGGCACGATCACCGCCACGATCCCGCTCTTCTGATAGAACAGGTTGCGGGCCATTTCATTGGGCGTGTAGTGCAATTCCTCAATGGCCTGTTGGATCCGCTCCCGGGTCTCCGCTTTCACATATCCGTTTCCGCTGAGCACACGGGACACCGTCGCCGCGCCGACCCCGGCCCGCCGGGCGACATCCTGTATATTCGGCATAGTGGCTCTCCTCCTGACGCAAGGCACTCTTTATCATATTTTACCCTGCCGCCGGATGGTTGTCAAATAAAACCTGTCCGCGGGCCGGCCTTGGGCCGGCCCGCGGACAAAGAGCGTTTACCCCTTGATGCCGGAGCTGGCGATGCCCTCCACGTAGTATTTCTGCATAAAGATGAACATAACGATCATGGGAATGGCCGAGATCACCAGGGCTGCCATGATGGCGCTGTAGTGGACGGGGCTGGTGCTGAAGAAGGACTGGACCGCCAGCTGGATGGTGCGGGTCTCCGCCCCGGTCATCACCAGGAAGGGCCACATGAAGTCGTTCCAGTGGGCCACAAAGTCCAGGATGAACACGGTGGCGTATACCGTTTTGGAGATGGGCATGACGATTTTGAAAAAGGTGCCGATGGGACTGGAGCCGTCGATGGAGGCCGCCTCCAAAAGCTCGTTGGGAACGTCGCTGAAGAAGTTATAGAACATATAGATGGAGAAGCACTTGGCGATGAAGGGGATCACCAGGGCCCGGATGGTGTTGACCCAGCCCAGCTGGGCCATCTCGATGTACAAGGGCAGCAGCAGCGCCTCCATGGGCAGCACCATCAGCGCCACCACGAAATTGAGCATGAGCTTGCGGCCCTTGAAGCGGAACTTGGCCAGGGCGTAGCCGCAGATGGAGTTGACGATCAGGTCGAAAAACAGGATCAGGCCGATGTACAGCAGGGTATTTTTGAACACGTTCGTCATATCGATCCGGCGGAACACCTCGAAATAGTTGTCCATGGAGGGGTCCACAGGGAAAAAGGTGGCGATGGAGTTCATGTTGGCAAAAATCTTGGCCTCCGGCTTGAGGGAGGCGGAGATCATCCAGATCAGCGGGGAGACAAAGATGATTCCGATGATGACATTGCCGGCGTAGAACAGGAATTTCCCCAGCCTCTTGGAGCCTTGCAGCGATGATTTCATGGTTTCTTCCCCCTTCTCACTCTTCGTTGGTGAGCTTCTGCAAAATCAGGGACATGGCCACCACGATGACGAAAAACACCGCGGCGATGGCGCAGGCGTAGCCAAAGTTGCCCTTTTGGAAGCCCTGGGTGTAGATGTAGTACACCATGGTCTTGGTGGCGTTCTTGGGGCCGCCCTGGGTCATGACGTAGGGCTGGGTGAACAGCTTCATGGCCTGGATCATGGTAATCATGACGACGTATTTGATGGTGCCCTTCAGGCTGGGCAGGGTGATGTACAAAAACTGCTTGAACTTGGTGGCCCCGTCGATGGACGACGCCTCATAGAGGCTGGCGGGGATGCCCTGGAGCCCGGCCAGGAAGATCATCATCTGGTAGCCCGCCCCCTGCCAGGCCGACATGAAGATGATGGAGTTCATGGCGGTCTTTTCATTGGTGAGGAAGTTGATGGGGTCCATCCCAAGGCCCACCAGCACCGAGTTGATCAGGCCGGTGTTGGGGTTGGAGTTGTAAAGCACCGCCCACAGCACGGAGATGACCACCATGGAGGTGAGCTGGGGGCCGAAGTACATGGTGCGGAAGATAGCCACGCCCTTGAACCGCTTGGACACCAGCAGGGCCAGCCCCAGGGCCAGCGCGCACTGGACGGGGACCACGATGACGGTGAAATAGGCCGTGTTTTTCAGGGCCTTCCAAAAGTTCCCGTCATGGAAGAGCTTGGCGTAATTGTCCAGACCGGCGAACCGCATATCGTCCGGGCGGATGATCTGGTACTTGAACAGGGAATAGTAAATCGTATAGCACATGGGGATCACCAGGAACGCGATCAGCAGGACCATGGCGGGAGAGGTAAACGCGTACGCGGCCAGGCGCTCGCTCCTTCCCTTTCCAGAAAGTCTCCTTTCCTTTGACACGGTGCCTTCCTCCTATTCAGAATAAAATATTGATGTGTCGGTCAGTCCGCGTAGTAAGAGGTATAATCTTCGGTGAAGGAGCTGGACACCCGGTTAAACTCCTCCTGGATGTACGCTTTGTCCACCGAGTGGTTGGAGGCCGCCTCGGCGAGGATGTTGGTCATGGCCTCGGCGTAGTCGGCGGAGAAGGTGGCGTAGGAGGGAGAGCGGGGGCGGGGCACGGCGGTGTTTTGCAGCTGCTCCACAAACATGGCCCGGGGGCCGTCCTTGTACTCGGCCATGGCCTCGTGCTCATAGGCGGAGGCGCGGGTGGCGGGCTTGGCGATGGCTGCGCAGTAGGTGGCCACGTTGTCGGTGCTCATCAGCCACTGGAGGAACTGGCCGGCCTCGTCGGGGTGCGCGCAGCCCTTTGTGATGGCGGCGGACCAGTCCCCGCAGGGGGAGACGGCGGTCCCGGTGTCATCGTTCACAGGGTAGTAGGTCACGCCCCAGTCAAAGTCGGCGCTGGCCTCCAGGGTGGCCACCTCCCAGGAGCCGCCCAGCATGGTGGCGCAGGCCTTGTTCAGAAACTCGTCGGTGATGGGGTCCACGTTGGCGTAGCCGTCCGCGATGAGCCCTGCCAGGAAGGCGGTGGTCTCCACAGCCTGGGCGCTGTTCACATAGCCCTCGGCGGTGGTGCCGTCGGCGGAGATGTAGTCCATGCCCCGGGAGATGTACATGGGCTCCAGGGCGTAGGGCAGGCCCTCGCCGTGGTCCATGACGATGTGGGTTCCCACATAGCTGTCGGTAGTGCATTTTTCGGCGATGTCCAGCAGCTCAGACCAGGTGATGGGGTTGTCGATGGCGCGGGAGTCCAGGTCGTCCACATCCACGCCGCACGAGCGGAGCATATCCCGGTTGTAGTAGAACGCCACGGAGGACTCGCTGGCGGAGATGGCGTAGAGCTGGCCGTCATAGGTGCACTGGGCGATGGTGGAGGCGGCGAAATCGGAGGTGTCCGGAAAATAGGCGTCCAGGGGGATGGTGACCTTGTTGGCGGCGTAGTAGGACACCTGGGGGCCATCCACGAAAAGGATGTCGGGCAGCTGCCTGGAGGTCACGGCGGTGGCGATCTTGTTGTCGTAGGCGTAGGAGTCCGAGCGGTCGATGGCCTCCCGGTGGACCTGGATGTCCGGGTGCGCGCTGTTCCACTCCTCCAGCTTCTCCACCCACCAGTTTTCCACCGCCTCCTTGTCAGTGGGCTGCCAGATGGTCAGGTGTACCGCGCCGTCATCCTTGGCGCCGCTGCCGCACGCTGTCAGGGACAGCGCCGCGAGCAGCGCGAGGCTCAGCGCGGAGACCCACTTTTTCATGATAATCTCCTCCTTGACACAAAATTTTTGTGTGGAATCCGTTCCATATTTTTGATTTTTAATTCCGCAGATAAAACTGCGGATAAATCACGATATGGTATCGGTTCCATAATGTGACTATATTATAGCCGGACCCATCCGGCTTGTCAATGCGCTCCAGGTTCAAAAGCAAAAAATGTATGAACATAACAAAAATAAACAGCCGATTTTGTGCAAGCTGACAGCGGCCCTCGGAAATAGGTTTACGTTCTATCTCCAGAATCATCCCCCACAGCGTTCCTCACCCGCTCCGGGTCAAACAACCGAGACAAATGAAGGGAATTGAGATAGCAGATCGCCCCATTTCCCGCCAGTAAAAACAGCATGAGCCACTGACCAAAGGAGCTGTCGGTGATCCGGCGGGCCAGAAACAGCGCAGGGAATACGCTGAGCACTACAACAAATATGGTGTAAATTCCCCGACCCAGGCTGTGGAGAAACACCTTCTTCAAAATCCGCGCGGGCCTGCCCTCATAAAAGGCCAAGGCGGGAAAGGCATGGGTGGCCAAAATGAGATAGAAAAAACCGACGGACAGGACCAGCGCTTCCAAGGCCGGCTGGAAAGGAGTTTTCCATTGCAGCGCGCACCAGAAATCCAGTCCGATAAACATTCCGAGGGCTGTCAGCGCAAGGAATACGGCGGTGGAGCGGAGGAAATTTTTTTTGAAGGCTCCAAAGTAGCCGGGCAGAATGGCGGGGCGCTCCCCAAAGGCCAGTTTCAGCGCCATGCTATAGGCTGCGGTGGTGGACGCTCCAATGGTGACGATGGGGATACTGCTCAGGAACCACAAAACACTGAGCAGCACACAGTCAATGAGGCGGCTGAGCGCTCGGGACAAAAATGTGTCACCTTGTAAAAAGTTCATTGGGTTGACCTCCTTATCTATTTTGCCCATTATAACGATGTGGAAGCGGTTTTGCAAGGAAAAATCTTTTGAAAAACTGCTGCACGGTGGCAAAGAAAAGGGCCATCGCGCGGCAGCTCATAGTTTACTTCATTTCGTGTCGTGCTGTTCCGGGGAGATAATCACTCCGATTGTCCTCAATTTTCTACCGGACGCGGGTTTATTATCTTGAAGCGGGGTCAAAATTTTTGAGATGGCGGCAGCGGCATGTTCCAGCTCCTCATCCGTGAGGTAGACGTAGGACAGGGAAAAGCCCGATTTGTCGTTTTTAATATCAATGCCCGGAGTATCGCAATAGATCTGGAACTGCTTCGCGAAGGTCAAAATGTACCGTAAAAACATCTGCATATACATTTTCCCCGCGTTTTCACCGATCATCGCGTTGGCGTCATTCAGATCAAAGGCGGCGGCATATGTCTTTTCAACGGTTCCCCTGATCTGCGTTTCACTTACTATTTTGAGGACTCCATCTTCGGTCATGCGCTTCAAGTTCCGATACAGGGTGGTTTGGGGAATGTCCGCACACGTTTCAGCCAGCAGTTTCGCGGTCGCTTCCCCGCATTTCAGTATTTCAATCAGTAGCCGGCACTTGATTGGGTTGGAAACACATTCCATGATTTTGAGATTCAGGTGTTGCTGATCCACGAAGAACACGCTCCTTTCTCTGGAAATATTACCATGGTGAAAATAAAAAGTCAAACGCTCTTGACTTTATATTTCCATAATGGTAATATAACCGATGAGAGAATATTTGGAGGACCTGTACCACATCTTCAAACGGTTTTACCGCAGCCGGTTCTCCAAGGACACCCAGGGCATCGGTTTGGGCCTGCCGCTGGCAAAATCCATCATTGAGGCCCACCAGGGCAGTATTGAGGTTCACAGCGAGCTGGGACATGGAACGACCTTTATCATCAATTTTCCGAGAAAAGGCTGAACGTTACATCTGCGTTTCGTCGCCGTCGCATCTGTTTGGAAAATTGCCTGGTTGTCAGAGCGAGTCTAAAGTTCTTTTTGCCTACTTTTTCTTTCAAGAAAAAGTAGGTGACAAAATTGTCATCTGCGATTCATCTGAACGTAAGGTTTGGGTGCTATGATGCTCATACAGCCCAATAGAAAGGAGCATCACATTGATGGACTTGTTGCGAGTAGAACATATCCGCAAAACTTACGGCAGCGGCGAGGCGGCGGTGCACGCCTTGAGGGACGTCAGCTTTTCCGTCCCCAAAGGGGAGTTCGTTGCCATCGTCGGGGAATCCGGCTCCGGCAAGAGCACCCTGCTGAACATGGTCGGAGCGCTGGACACCCCCACCTCCGGCAGAGTTTTCATCAACGAAAAGGACATCTTCGCCATGAAGGAAAAGGCCCTCACCATCTTCCGCCGCCGGAACATCGGCTTTATCTTCCAGGCGTTCAACCTCATCCCGGAGCTGTCGGTGGAGCAGAATATGATCTTTCCCCTCCTGCTGGACCGTCAGCGGCCCAGCAAGAAGTATCTGAACGAGCTGCTGAGCATCCTGGGTCTGGAAAACCGCCGGGACCATCTGCCCAGCCAGCTCTCCGGCGGACAGCAGCAGCGGGTGGCCATCGGACGGGCGCTGATGACCCGTCCCTCCCTGGTGCTGGCCGACGAGCCCACCGGCAACCTGGATTCCCAAAACAGCAGGGAAGTTTTGGCCCTGCTGAAGGAGACCGCCCGCCAGTACGAACAGACGGTCATCATGATTACCCACAACCCCAGCATCGCCCATACGGCGGACCGGGTGTTCCAGGTGTCCGACGGGGTGCTGACGGACCTTGGGGGGTGCCGGGCGTGAAAAGCTATTTGAGTTTGATCCCCATCTCCGCCAAGACGCGGCGGCGTCAGAACCGCATGACCCTGCTGTGCATCATCTTCGCTGTATTCCTGGTGACGGCGGTATTCAGCATGGCGGATATGTTTATCCGGATGGAACAGGCCAGGCTGGCCGAAAAGCATGGGGAAGAGCTCTCCTTCCAGGCCATCTTGGACACCTCCATGGGCCAGAACCTCTTTTTGCTTGCCGGCGGATTGTTCATCCTGATCATGCTCGCGGGGGTGCTGATGATTTCGGGCAGCATCAACAGCACTGTGGCCCAGCGGACAAAGTTTTTCGGGATGATGCGCTGCATCGGCATGAGCCGCCGGCAGTTAAAGCGGTTTGTCCGGCTGGAGGCCCTCAACTGGTGCAAAACGGCCATCCCCATCGGCGTTTTCCTGGGTACGATCAGTTCGTGGGTTCTATGTGCCATCCTTCGGTTCGTGGTCAAGGAGGAATTTACCACCATCCCGCTCTTTGGGGTCAGCCCCATCGGGATTGTCAGCGGCATCGTCATGGGCCTGGTCACAGTGCTGCTTGCCGCCAGGGCGCCGGCGAAAAAGGCGGCTAAGGTATCTCCTATGGCGGCGGTTTCAGGAAACATGGAAAGCACCGGGCAGGTGCGCCGGGCGGTCCCCGCGGATGTGTTTCCCATCGAGACCGCCATGGGCGTCCATCACGCGGTGTCGGGCAGAAAGAATATGCTTCTGATGACCGGCTCCTTTGCCTTGAGCATCATCCTGTTCCTGACCTTCTCCGTCCTGCTGGACTTTGTGGGCTATCTGCTGCCCCAGTCCGCCAGCGATGCCGACATCACGGTCTATGGGGAAGCAGGTGTGAACTGCGTCCCCCAGGAAACAGTGGAGGCCATTCGTGGAATGGGCGGCGTGAAAAACATCTTTGGGCGGCGAAGCGTCTTTGAGGTCCCGGCGGAGCTGGGACAGGAGGGTGTGCCCTCTGTGGTTGATTTGATCTCCTTTGACGATTTTGACCTGGAGGCGCTGAAAAAGGACGGCATCCTGAAAGGCGGAAGCGACCTGTCCAAGGTCTATGGGGACAACGGCTGCGCTCTGGCTGTTTGCGACCCGGACGCCCCGCTCCACATGGGTGACACCATCCAGGTGGACGGCGCGGCGCTGACCGTGGCAGGGCTGCTGAAATACGATCTATTCAGTGGGGACGGCCTCTCACACGGCAGAGTTTCCCTCATTGTCTCCAGCGAAACCTTTGTCCGGCTGACCGGCGTGACCGATTACTCCCTCGTGATGATTCAGACCACGGGCGATGTGACAGATGAAGATGTCGCCGCCATCAACACCGTGCTGGGCGAAGGTTTCACCCTTCGGGATCAGCGGGAGCAGCGCACCTCCGGCACCTATACCGCCTTTATGCTGTGCGTCTACGCCTTTTTGGCGATCATCGCATTGGTCACGGTACTGAATATCATGAACAGCATCTCCATGAGCGTGACCGCCAAGAGCAAGCAGTATGGGGCCATGCGGGCCGTGGGCATGGATGGGTGTCAGGTGACGAAAATGATTGCCGCCGAAGCGGTCACCTACGCGCTGTACGGCGGCGTGATCGGGAGCGCTGCGGGCCTTGTGATAAGCCAAATGCTGTTCAAGCTCTTGATCGAGGGCCGCTTCGCCTATGCTGTTTGGACCTTCCCTGTTTTCCGCCTGCTTGTTGTTGTGGTATTTGTCACAGCGGCGACCCTTGCCGCCATTTACGCGCCTTCCAAACGGATGCGGGATATGGCGGTGACGGAAAACATCAACGAGCTATAGCGGAGGAAGCGTTGAGATGAAAAAGCTGACGATCATATGCTTTGTTTTAGCTGGCACCTTACTTTTAAGCGCCTGTTCCGTGTGAAAACATTGGAAGATACCCGCAAAGGCGCGTTTTGAGACGGTGGAGCCGGCTATATCATTGTCTCGGGAGCCGGATTGATCGGCACTAGGGCCATGCCATTGCTTGCCGCCTGAATCGACAAGGGGATCGCGCCGCCGCGTCACAATCCTGGCGCGATGCTGATTATATCTGGCGGACAAGGCCCGAGGTGTGTTATAATAATAGATATCCGCGCGGGCCGGGCATCTCCGGCGGGCGTGGCATCAACAACACAAAAGGCGGGATTCCATATGATTTCATTTGCCAGCGACTACATCGCGGGCGCCCACCCCCAGGTGCTGAAGCGGCTGGTGGAGACCAACCTGGAGCCCCTCCCCGGCTACGGGGAGGACGCCTGGTGCGCCGGCGCCAAGGACAAGATCCGCAGGGCCTGCAGCTGCCCTGACGCCCAGGTGGAGTTTCTCACCGGCGGCACCCAGACCAATCAGCTGGTCATCTCCACCCTGCTCCGGGAGCACGAAGGGGTGATCGCCGCCAAAACGGGGCACGTCAGCGGTCATGAGGCCGGGGCCATCGAGTACTCCGGCCACAAGGTGCTGGAGCTGTCCCAGCGTGAGGGCAAGCTGGACGGGCCGGAGGTGGAGCGGTACATCCGGGATTTTTACGCCGACGAGAACCATGAGCACATGGTGTTCCCCGGCATGGTATACATCTCCCACCCCACGGAATACGGCACCCTCTACAGCAAAGCGGAGCTGGAGGCGCTGTCCCGGGTGTGCCGGTCCCGGGGGATTCCCCTGTATCTGGACGGGGCCCGGCTGGGCTACGGCCTGATGAGCCGGGAGACGGACGTGAATTTGGCGGACATCGCGGCGCTGTGCGACGTGTTCTACATCGGGGGCACCAAAGTGGGGGCCCTGTGCGGCGAGGCGGTGGTGTTCACCGGTCACAACCGCCCGCCCCACTTCACCAACGCGGCAAAAAAGCGGGGGGCGCTGCTGGCCAAGGGCCGCCTGCTGGGGGTGCAGTTCGACGCGCTGTTCACCGACGATCTGTATTTCCAGCTGAGCCGGCACGCCATCGAGATGGCGGAGGAGCTGAAGCGCCTGCTCCACGAGAAGGGTGTGGAGTTCTACCTGGAGTCCCCCACCAACCAGCAGTTTGTGATTTTGGACGACAGCCGGGTGGAGGCATTGAAAACCCAGGTGTCTTTCAGCTTCTGGGAGAAATACGGCCCGGACAAGACGGTGGTCCGCTTCGCCACCAGCTGGTCCACCACCCGGGAGGATCTGAGATTTTTGGCCTCGGTGCTCTGACAGCCGGGCGGTCCGGCTCAGCCGATGCCAAAGGCCGGGTCATAGCGGACGCGGCCCGCGATCTGTCCGGCGCCGCCGCTCAGCTTAAGGGCCATGAAGCTCTCGTCCGGCACGTCAAAGGGGGCCTGGATCCCATAGGTGCTGGCGGGCACGTAGCCCGCCCTCGGGTAGTAGCCGGGGTGGCCCAGCACGATGGAGCAGCCGTAGCCCAGGGCCGCGGCGACGCGGTGCCCCTCCTCCATCAGGGCCGTCCCGATCCCCTGCCGCTGGCAGCCGGGAAGGACGGACAGCGGGGCCAGCGCAAGGGCGGCCTGGGCGCCGACGTAGACCCTGGTGAACAGGATATGGCCCACCACCCTTCCATCCTGTACGGCCACCAGGGACAGCTCTGGGATAAAGGACTCGCTCCTTCTCAAGGCCGTCACCAGGTCCTGCTCAGTGCCGTCGCTGTGCTGTGCGGACGAAAAGGCCCTTTTGACCACCTCATAGACGGCGCCGTAGTCCTGTGGGGTTTCCTGCCTGATTTCCATTTTCCGTTCCCTCCTGATTTAGAACCCGTATTCACAGCCGAAACCGCCGGATGGCCGAGGGATTTTTCCGGCAGGCAAGGCAAATTTTCGCAGGAATAATTGGG
>ERZ808028.1004-NODE-1004-length-18904-cov-6.218728_pt1 | contig 18904 bp, 18 predicted proteins | sample MGYA00380184_ERZ808028 | MGnify/ENA primary metagenome ERZ808028 (study PRJEB31490, sample SAMN06133397) | mouse gut metagenome | isolation source: J8_1 | host: mice | place: China: Chengdu | collected 2015-05 ...
GCCACCTGCTTGAAATTCTCCTTCAGCTTTTCCTTGTGCTGGACGCCGAACCGCTGTTCTTCGTCCACCACCAGCAGGCCCAGGTCCTTAAAGCGCACGTCCTTGTTAAACAGCCGGTGGGTGCCGATGAGGATGTCCACCTCCCCGTTTTCCACCCGGCGGAGGGTCTCCTTCATCTGGACGGGGGTGCGGAAGCGGGACACCACGTCGATGTTGACGGGGTACTTCTGGAAGCGGCGCAGGGCGTTGAGGTAGTGCTGCCGGGCCAGAACGGTGGTGGGCACCAGGATGGCGGTCTGCTTGCCGTCCAGCACGCACTTCATCATGGCCCGGAAGGCCACCTCCGTCTTGCCGTAGCCCACGTCGCCGCACAGCAGCCGGTCCATGGGGGTGGGCCGCTCCATGTCCTGCTTGATCTCCCCGATGCACCGCAGCTGGTCATCGGTCTCGGTGTATTCAAACTGCTCCTCAAATTCCCGCTGCCAGGGGGAGTCGGGAGCGAAGGCGTAGCCCGGTTGGCGCTGGCGCTGGGCGTAGAGCTGAATAAGCCCCTTGGCCAGGTCCTGCACCGCCTTTTTTGCCTTCTTCTTGGCCTTTTCCCACTCCTGACCCCCCAGGCGGTTGAGCTTTCGGGTCTCGTTGGCGTCCTCGCCGCCGCCGATATACTTGCTCACCAGGTCCAGCTGGGTGGCGGGGACGTAGAGCACATCGGTGCCGGCGTAGGCGATTTTTACATAGTCCTGCTCCACCCCCTCCACCGGCATCTTCACCATGCCCACGTAGCGGCCCACCCCGTGGTGCTCGTGGACCACCAGGTCGCCGGGGGTGAGGTCGGCGTAGGACTTCAGCTTTTGCCGGTTGGTGGCGTCCTTGGGCCGCCGGGGCTTTTTCCCTGCGGCCTTCTCCCCCTCGGTGAGGACAGCCAGTCTTCGCTCGGGGTACTCGAAGCCGCTGGACAGCCCCCCCAGGGTGATAACCACCTGTCCCGGCCCGGGCAGCTCCCTGAGCTGGAAGTCCACCGCAGATTTGATCTTCTGCTCCCGGAGGAGGGTCTGCAAGTCGATGGCCCGCTGCTCGCCGGAGACCAGCACCAGGGCGGCAAAGCCGCTGTTTTGATAGTGAGCCAGGTCCTGCACCGCCGTCTCCAGGCTGGCCAGGAAGGGGGGCAGCTGCTTGGCGGTGATGGAGAGCAGCTCCCTGGGGGGCGTGGGGTAGGAGGCGGTGGTGAAGGAGTCCAGATAGACCAGGGGGAAGTCCTCCAGCTTGCTGAGAAGCTGGGGGAAGGTGAGGGCCAGCTGGGTACAGGAGGGGTCCAGCTCCCCCTGCTCCAGGAGGGACTTTGCGTCCTCCTCCAGCTGCCACTGGTAGGACTTCGCCCGGTCCGCCGCCCGGGGAGCCTGGTCAAATATTACGCAGGCGTCGGGGGGCAGGTAGTCCGCCGCACTGGCCAGCTGGGGGTAGATGAGGGGGAGGTAGCGGTCCAGGGCGGGGAAGGTCCGCCCCTGGGCGATGGCCTCGCCGTCCTGCTCCAGGGTTTTGTGCAGCTCCTTGTTCCCGCTTTGCAGGGCCTTGGCGACCAGTTTTCCGATTTTTTTGCTCAGCTCCCCCATTCCGCCGGGGGCAAGCTGGGGCAGCACCTCGGCGGCGGGGAGGAGGAGGGCGGAGGTGACGTTTTCCGTCCGGCGCTGGGTGGCGGGGTCGAAGACCCCCATGGCGTCCACCTCGTCCCCGAAGAACTCCACCCGGACGGGGCGGTCCATGCCAGGGGAAAACACGTCCAGAATGCCCCCCCGCAGGGCGAACTGGCCCACTCCTTCCACCTGCTCGCACCGGACATACCCGGCGGCGGCCAGGTCCTCGGCCAGCTCATTCAGGTCGTAGACGCCCCCCGTCTTCAGCTCCCGGCAGCAGCCCTCCAGCACCCGGGGGGGAATGGTCCGCTGGAGCAGGCCCTCCACCGTGGCCACCAGGAAGGGGTGCTTCCCCTGGGCCAGCCCCCGCATCAGGGCCAGCCGCCTGTGCTCCCACTGACGGGAGAGGGCGGCGGCGTTGTGAAAGGTGAAGTCCCGGGGGCCCAGCACCGGGACGGGGACCCCGGCGAAGGCGGCCAGGTCCCGGGCCAGCCGGGCGCCCTCGGTCTCGTCGGCGCAGATCACCACCACCGGGCGCCCGGTAATTAGACCGACGCCGGCGGCGATGTGGCAGCGGTGGATGGCCGCCGCCCCGGACAGGGCCGCAGGGGAGCGCCCCCCCTCCAGGGCGGAAAGGAGCTGTTGAAATTCCGGTATGCCGTTCAGGGCGGCGGTAAGCAGTTTCATGGGGAACACCTCATTTTCGACAAAACTGACAACGCGGCAACGCCCCTGCCCCCGGGAGGGGGAGGGGTGAATTTGGTATTTTCAGTATAGCAGTATGGCCAGATTACGTCAATAGCGGGCAGGAAGATTTCTGGGATGACAAAATAACAAAAACCGATTGACAAAATGCAGAGAAAAATGTACAATAAGACGAACGTAGAAATATATGTTGGTACTGCTTGTTATGCCACATATTTGCCAAGGAAGCCGGCAAGTGACCGCTTTCAGGATTAGTAAATGATATGAAGATGAATAACTGTATAAGACTTGTCGAATTTGGGAGTTTAATTGCAATACTGTTAGCAGTAGGGCTCTTTGGCCCAGAGGTGGGACATAATGTTGCGGTGATTGGCGCAGATGTGGCAATCGCAATACTGGCAGTTTTGTATGTTCGGAAAAAAGAAAAGAAGAAGGCGCTTTTTCTAGGTGGAGTTTGGACTCTGCTTAACATTGTTCTGCTTGTAAAATACCTCTTTCGGTAAGGAAACATCGAATGAAAACCTCCCCGATCCTTTGGAAAGGACCGGGGAGGTTTTATTCAGGTAATCTCGTAGTCCTGACCGAACTGGAGCTCACCGAAGTTGATGCGGCTGCCCATGGGGGGGCGGCGGTCGTCGTCCTCGTCCTGGTAATCCTCCTCGTCGTCGGGGGGAAAGCCCTCGTCCTCCTCGATGGGCTGGCCGGGGGCGAACTCGGCGGTGTCAGACAGGTCCCGGTCCTCCTCCTCCGCAGCCCGGGAACGGAGGTTTTCGGCGGTGGCGGCTTCCATGGCCTGGGCCAGCAGGCGCTGGACGTTGTCGTCAATCTCGTCGGCCTTCTCCTGCACCGGGTCGGGAGCGGGCCTGGCGTCGGGGGGGCACAGCCCCTCCAGCTGGGCCAGGTATTCCGCCTCCTGCATGTGGAGGGCGCGTACCTTCTCCACAAAGGCGGCGGTCTGCTCCTGGGCCTTTTTCAGGCGGTACTCCTCGGCCTCCAGCTCGTGGGACAGCTCGGCCCGGCGGGTGACCACGTCCTTCTCCGTCTGGGCCAGGAGCTCGTCCTTCTTCCGCTCGGCCTCCTTCACCAGGTCGTCGGCCATCCGCTGGGCGGCCAGCAGGGCCTTGCGCATGGCCTCCTCGGTGGAGCGGTACTCCTCCACCTTGTCCACCAGCACCTTCATCTTGTTTTTCAACACCGCGTTTTCGTTGAACAGCGCGGAGTAGTCCCCGGTGAGGATGTCCAGAAATTCATCCACCTGGGCCATGTTATAGCCGCCGAAGGACGCCTTCTGAAAGGCGCGCTCGGATACTTCCTGTGGTGTGAGCATCGCAAAACCTCCCTGCTCTATCTTCTAATTATACCATTCAGACCAATGATCCGGCTCGCTCTGGAACTCGCCCTCGGGAACGGGCAAAAGAACTGGTTCTCCTCTTTGAACTCCCAGGGCGTAGACATCAAGCACCCGGGAAAAGGAGTCAAACCAGAGGACTAAAACCGGTCGGCCGGCCCTGTCCCGGGTCCAGCCCCGCCCGGTCCGCTCCTCATCCCAATAGATGGGGTTCAACGGAGGAAAACCGTTGTCTTCCCAGCCCAGGGGCAGTTCCCAGACGGTCTCCTCCTGGGTGACCACCAGGGTGTAGGGATGCATTACCCCATCTCCCTCAAACCACTTGTCCGGCTCGGATTCGTTGCCGAAGTAGGCCTTCTCCGCCCGCAGCTCCACCAGCTCGTCCTCGCCGTCGCCGTCCATGTCCAGGGTCCAGCTCTCCACCGCCATGGGGTAGGGGGAATCCGGGTCATCCACCAGGAAAGACTCCGAGGGGGCGTCCGGCTCCGAGGCGGCGGCGGACTGAGCCGGGGGCGGCGGGGACTGATCTGGAGGGGGCTGACTGCCGCTCTCGGAGGGCGCTCCGGCGCAGCCGGCCAGCAGGGCGACTGTGAGGAGCAAAATGCAAGGCAATTTCAATCCCATGGGTAATATCCTTCTTTAGAAATACAGTCCGTTGTTCTCCAGCTCGTCAATCAGGTCGCCCAGGATGTCCACGTTGTATGGGGTGATGATGTAGGTGGAGATAGCCACCTTCTTGATCTTGCCCTCGTTGGCGTAGGACACCCCGGCCAGGAAGTCCAGCAGGCGGCGGGCGATCTCGCCGTTGGTGGACTCCAGGTTGAGCACCACAGTGCGCTTCTCCCGCAGGTGGTCGGCGATGGAGGAGGCGTCCTCAAACCGCTCGGGCTTCACCAGCACCACCTGGAGCTGGGTGGCGGCCCGGATGTTGACCACCTTGTTGGAGCGGCGGTCGTCGTCGCTGGAGGGGGCGCTGTAGCTGTTATAGCCGCTGCTGTAGCCGTCCCGGTCCCGATCCCGGGCGGGGCGCTCGGAGGTCCGCTCCCGGCGCTCTACAGGGCGGGGGGAGACATCGAAATCATCATAGTCATCCTCGTCTTCGTCCTCGTAAGGGTGAGCCAGCCGCTTGAACTCATCAAAAATACCCATCAATCAAGTCCTCATTTCTCAAAAATATGATCTGAAACTGTGGGCGTCCCGCAGTCAGCGGGCGGGGCCCGCCGGGTAGGGGCGGGGCCCAAAGAGGGCGGTACCCACCCGGACAAGGGTGGCTCCCTCGGCGATGGCGTCCTCATAGTCGCCGCTCATGCCCATAGATAGACAGTCCACAACACTATAATTATCCGACATTTTCCCAATTATGTCAACAAGAAAATGGCGCATTTGGGCAAAATATTTTCGATTCCCGCCGGAAACCGTTGATACGGGCGGAATTGCCATCAATCCCCGCAGCCGGACATGGGGGCAGCCCAGGGCCAGTTCGGCCAGGGCGGGCAGGTCCTCCGGGGTGATGCCCCCCTTGCTCTCCTCCCGGGCCACGTTGACCTCCAGGAGGATATCCTGAACAATGCCCAGCTTGTCCGCCTGGCTGTCGATGGCCCGGAGCAGCCGCTCCGAGTCCACCGAGTGGATCAGGGCCGCCCTGCCCACCACATAGCGTACCTTGTTGGTCTGGAGGTGGCCGATGAAATGGACCTCCGCCCCGGCGTAGGCGTCTGACTCCAGGTGGGCGGTGAGCTCCTGCACCCGGTTCTCCCCGCATACCCGGATGCCCGCGGCGATGGCGGCGCGGATGGCGGCGTCTGACTGGGTCTTGGTGGCGGCGCAGAGGGTGACCCCGGCGGGGTCGCGCCCCGCCGCCTTGGCGGCGGCGGCAAGCTTTTGCTGAACCGCTTGGATGTTTTGGGTCAGGTCCATGATGATTCCTTCTCTCTATGTTTTGGGAATGGCCTTCCCCCTTCCAGGGGGAAGGTGGCACGGCCGGAGGCCGTGACGGATGAGGGTGCGGTGAGGTTAGCGCCTCTTACCGCAAGAACTGCTTGCCCGCCCCGCCCCCTCATCCGCCCCCTTCGGGGGCACCTTCCCCCCGGAGGGTGGAAGGCTTGTCCTGCGGGGGACGGAGGATACCGTCTGAAAAACCTTCAGACCAGCGCCGGCCCCTTTGTAATGGCCATTTTCAGCAGCACCGGCGTAAGCAGGGCCGAGGCGATCACCGCCAGCACGATGGCGGGCAGGATGGAGGGGTCGATCATCCCGGCGCTGATGCCCCGCTGGGCCACCATCAGGGCCACCTCGCTCCGGGCCACCATGCCGATGCCCACCACCAGTGCCTGGTGGCGGCTCATGCGGCAGGCCAGCCCGCCCAGGCCGCACCCCGCAACCTTCGACACCACGGCGGCCACCACCAGCAGCAGGGCAAACACCAGAATGCTGGAATTCATATCCCGCAGGTTGGTCTTCATGCCCACGCTGGCAAAAAACACCGGGGTAAACACCATATAAGAGGTAACAGTAAACTTTTTGGCCACAAACCGCCGGGCCTTGGCCACGTTGCACATGATAAGCCCGGCAAAGTAGGCCCCGGTGATATCGGCCACGCCAAACCACTCCTCGGCGCAGTAGGCCATCAGCAGGCAGAAGGCCAGCGACCACACCGCCACCCGGCGGCTGTGCCAGTGCTCCTCGGCCACATAGCGGAAGATACGGCTCACCACCATGCCCACCACCAGCACAAAGGCGAAGAACAGCACAATATGCACCAGCACCTGCACCGGGTCGGAGTCGCCGGAGCTGAACGCGCTGAGGACCGACAGCACCACAATGCCGATAATGTCGTCAATGAGGGCGGCGCTGAGCAGGGTGGTGCCCGTCTTGGTCTTCAGCTTGCCCATCTCGTTCAGGGTCTCCACCGTGATGGACACCGAGGTGGCCGAGAACACCGAGCCCATAAAGGCGGATTTCAGCAGGTTATAGGGGGTGAGCTCCCCCCCGCAGAAAAAGAAGAAGTACAGCCCGCCGCACAGAAACAGGGGGACAAACACCCCCAGCACCGCGATCACGCTGGCCTGGAGCCCGGTCTCCTTCAGCTCCTTCATATCGGTGTCGATGCCGGCGGTGAACATCAGCATAATCACGCCGATCTCCGCCGCCTTCACCAGAAAGTCGGTACTCTCCAGCACGCCGAAGCCGCTGGGCCCCATAATGATGCCCGCCAGCAGCGCCCCCACCACCTGGGGCAGGTGGACCCGCTCGGTCAGCAGTCCGAACACCTTGGTGGACAGCAGGATAATTGCCAGCAGCAGCAGATAAGTATAGGATTCCATCTATCTTCCCTCCCACGCGATTGCCCGGTCTTTCGGGCATCCCTGTATTATACGCACCGGAATTTGGGAAGTCAATGGTCAAAACAGCGGGAAACCTCCCAGGCTCCCCGCTGTTTTTATACGGAATGTAGGGGCGGCCCCGGCGCTCCTTCTTACCCCGCCGGCCTCTCCATCGCGGCCTCATAGACCTCCAGGTCCGCCGCCCATACCGGGTCACTGGGCTCGGTTTTCAGGTTGGGCCGGGCCAGTGTCAGGGCGTTGGCAAAGTACCGGCTGAACCGGTCCGCCCCCACCGCGTCCAGGTGGTGGGCGTCGTAAAACATAGATTCGTCCAGCCCGATGTCCCCATAGTCCCCGTTAAAATCGTGGAAGGGCACATTGTTCTGCCGGGCCAGCTCCTCCACTGCGTTGAGCAGGGGCTTCTCCTCCACCTCCAGGTTAGAGGGGCTTTTCACCAGCCACAGCTCGATCCCCTCCTCCTGGCACAGCCTGATAATCTCCTCCAGCCAGTACCGGTTCTTGTCCGGCAGGGGGGCCGTCCCCTCGATCCCCTCCACGTCAGGCCGGGGCTGAGGAATCCCCTGGGGCTCCAGCATGACAAAGCCCTTATAGGGGTCCCGGGCCTGGTCCCGGCGGAAGGTAAAATCAGCCCGATGCAGCTCCTTCCAGCGGCTGTGGTACATCATAAAGTTAAATAGGGCAGACAGCCGCCCCTCCAGGTCGGGGGCGGACTGCCCTGCCAGCTCCACCTTGTCCCAGGACAGGGGCAGCTCGTCCATATAGGAGTAGGTCACCCCGATGTCGTCCTTGTCCAGATAGTACTCCTTCTCCCCCCAGGCCATGCGGACCTCCACCACAATCAGGGCGGGGGACTGCTTTTTAAGCGCCTCCTTAATGTAGGTATAGGTGGCCCACAGGGGCTGCTGCTGGGTGGCAAAGACGTAGCTCCTGATCCCCGTCTCCTCCCAGATAGCCAGCGGGCTGAAAGCGGCGTAGGCGTGGCTGGGCCCGAAGAACATCACTTCAAACTGGCCTTCCTCCTCATTGTAGAACCCCCCCACCTTATTGGTCATATCCCAGGCCCCCTCCAGGGACTTCCGGGCCATTATCCGGCTCACCGGCGCCAGACACAGCCCCAGAAGGGCCAGAAACAGGACCGTTTTCACAAAAAATTTCAGCTTGTCACCCATGATGCTACCTCAAAAATCGAAATAGGCAAAGGCCCGAACGTCATACCCCGGCCCATAGATGCCGAAAATCAGCACAATCATCACCAGCCCCAGATAGCAGGCCCACCGGACCGCCGCCGGCCAGGCGGACACCATAGCAATAGCGTCCCCCTTTTCGTCGGCCAGGTCAAAGAGGAACAGCAGCAGCAGCACCCCCAGCAGCATGGCGATCTCCGCCATTCCCAGCCCCAGGGCCGTAAACAGCTGGTCCACAGCCGTCCTGCAATACACAACGGGGCTGCCGATCCCCCACAGCGAATGCCGGACCACATACAGCGCCTCCCCGATGTTGGCCGCCCGGAAGAAGATCAGGGAGAAGCAGGACAGGCCGAAGGTGGTCACAATGGCCAGCAGGCGGAGGGGCGGCGACCTGGGCGGCTCCTTGGGCCTGCGGCACAGCCGCTCCAGATTGAGGTACAGCGCCTGGAGCAGCCCCCACACCACAAAGGACCACTCCGCCCCGTGCCACAGCCCGCTGAGGAAGAAGGTAATCGTAGTAAACCAGTACTGCTTCACCCTCCCCTTCCGGCTGCCCCCCAGGGGGATGTAGACATACTCGGTAAACCACTGGCTCAGGGAAATGTGGTTGCGCTGCCAGTAGTTGCCGATGGAGTGGGAGAAGAAGTAGGGGGACTTAAAGTTAACCATCAGCCTCACCCCCATCATCCTGGCACAGCCCCGGGCGATGTCGGAGTACCCCCCGAAGTCGCAGTAAATCTGAAAGGCAAAGGTACAGGTGGCCAGCACCAGGATGCCGCCCTCATAGCTACCCGGATTCTGATACACCGGGTCCACAAGGAGCACCGCCAGCTGATCGGCCACCACCATCTTTTTAAAAAACCCCCAGGCCATCAGCTTGGCCCCCCAGGAGGCGTTTTCATAGGTAAATCTGTGTTCCTCCTTCAGCTGGGGCAGCAGGTTGGAGGCCTTCTCGATGGGCCCCGCCACCAGCTGGGGGAAGAAGGAGACGAACAGGGCAAAGGTAACAAAATCCCGCTCCGGCTCCAGCCTGCCCCTGTACACGTCCAGGGTGTAGCTGAGGGTCTGAAAGGTGTAGAAGGAGATACCCACCGGCAGGATAATATTCAGCGCCGGTGCGGAGAAGGGGATGGACACCGCCCGGCACAGGGCGGTGAGGGTCTCACCGAAAAAGTTCAGGTATTTAAAGAAGAACAGCAGCCCCAGGTTCATGGTCAGGCTCAGGGCCAGCAGCCATTTTTTCCGCCCGGGATACCGCGCCATCCCCAGGCCGCAGAAGTAGTCCACCAGGGTGGAAAACAGGATCAGGACAATAAACTCCGGCTTCCAGCACATGTAGAAGTAGTAGCTGGCAGCCAGCAGCATATACTTCCGAAACCGGAAGGGCAGAGCGTAATACAGCACAAAGACGCAGGGGAAAAAAATCAGGAAAGGCAGGGAGTTAAACAGCATGGCGGGCCTCCTGGAGGAAATGTTTTCTGGACAAGTATAGCACACCGGCCCCCAAAAGAAAAGCTAAGTTTTCGTCAATGTTATAACGGCAGGGCCGCCAAAAACGGCGGTCCCCCTTCTGGGTGTGTCCTATTCGCAGTTTTCCTGTAGGGGCGGACATTGTCCGCCCGCGGGCGCACACTGTGCGCCCCTACAAATCGTGCCAATTCTCTTGACTGTGAAAAATGCGCGGTAGGACACTCCCCCCCTTCTTTTCTTACTTGACAAACCACAGAAAACAGGTATAATAGCATTATAAAAAGGGTGTTGCTGAATGGTATTCGCTCCCCTTATAGTTACTGAAAAGAAGTAACCGTGGCTGTGGGGACAGGACGGTTACTTCTTTTTACCCTGGAGAAACAGGCCGCAAATGCCAATGATTACCAAGCAAAGCTGCAGCACTTCCGATGTACTCACTGGGCAGCCCCCCTTTCCTAAAATCAGGGGGCAGAAGCGCCCCCTGTCCGGGGACGAATAACACAATCAGAATCAACACCCTAGTCCCACCTGGCTGGCGGGCAAAATCATTATACCGCCAGGTGGGATACTTTGTCAATTTTTAATTTATTCTGGCAAAATAGAGGTGTCTTCTTGCCCGGCCGGGCAAAATCTGCTATACTATATCCTTGAAATTCTGTAACATCTGAGGGAGACATCCGCCATGAAAAAACTGATGGTGATCGACGGCAATTCCATTGTCAACCGGGCCTTTTACGGGGTAAGTCAGAGCCTGACCACCCGGGAGGGCCAGCCCACCAACGCCATATTCGGCTTTCTGAACATTTTAAACAAGCTGCTGGACGAGACGGCCCCGGACGCCCTGTGCGTCACCTTCGACCGCTCCGCCCCCACCTTCCGGCACCAGGCCTACGAGGGCTACAAGGCCAACCGCAAGGGGATGCCCGACGAGCTGGCCAGTCAGATGCCCCTTTTAAAGGAGGTGCTGTCCGCCCTGAACGTACCCATGTACGAGCTGGACGGCTGGGAGGCCGACGACCTCCTGGGCACCATCGCCCGGCTGGACGAGGCCGCCGGCTGGGAGACGTCCATCGTCACCGGAGACAAGGACGCCCTCCAGCTGGTGACGGACCAGACCACCGTCAAGCTGGTGTCCACCCGCATGGGCCGCACCACCACCAAAGACGTAACCCCGGAGCTTTTCCGGGCGGAATACGGCTTCGACCCCCAAAACATTATCGACCTGAAGGCCCTCATGGGGGACTCCTCCGACAACTACCCCGGCGTGAAGGGTGTGGGTGAGAAGACGGCCATGTCCCTCATCCAGCTCTACCACACCGTCGCCCACCTCTACGACCACATGCCCGACATCTGCTCCGCCCCCAACGTGGACGCCAAGCCCGGCCTTATCAAAAAGCTGGAGGAGGGCAAGGAGAGCGCCTTCCTGTCCTACGACCTGGCCACCATCCGCACCGACGCCCCCATCGACTTTAAGCCGGAGGACAACCTGCGCCAGAAGCCGGACAACAACCGGTTGTACCAGCTTTTCCTGAACCTGGAATTTTCCAAGCTCATTGACAAATACGGCCTCACCGCCCCCCAGGGGGAGCAGGCGGTCCAATCGGACGTCCCCGCCGTGCTGGAGGGGGGCTGCTACCTGGAGACGGACATCACCCCGGAGCACGCCCAAAGCCTGCTGGAGCTGTGGCGGACCAAGGATGTAGTCCACGTCGTCGCCCTGCCCTCTCTGGACGTGGTTTGCGTGGCGTGCCACCTGAACGACGATTCCTGGAACGCCAGCCTGCTGCGGGCGGACAAGCTGGAAAATTACAACGAAATCGTCCAAACCCTGTTCTCTGACCCCGCCATCAAAAAGGCGGCCCACGGGGTGAAAAACCTGTGCCGGGCCCTGCTGGCCGAGGGCATTTCCCCCGCCTGCTTCGTTTTCGACACCGAGGTGGCCGCCTACCTCCTGGCCCCCAGCGACGGCAGCTATGAGCTGGACAAGCTGGGCCTGACCTACTACAGCCAGCAGTTCCCTAAGGCGGCTGTCTACCTGGAGGAGGGGGCATTCGGCCCTCTGTCCGACCCGGAGCCCCCCGCTCAGGCCATGATGCGCCACTGTCTCCTCATCGACGCCCTGCGTGAAACCCTCACCGCCCGGCTCCAGGAGCTGGGGATGTGGGAGCTGTATGAAAAAGTGGACCTGCCCCTGTGCCAGGTGCTGGCCGGGATGGAGACCGAGGGCTTCCTTATCGACCGGGGGGCGCTGGTGGAGTTCGGGGAGATGCTCTCCGGGCGGATTGACGAGGTCCAGAAGACCATCTACGCCCTGGCCGGCGAGGACACCTTTAATATCAACTCCACCCAGCAGTTGGGGGGGATTTTGTTTGATAAATTGGGCCTTCCTCCGGTAAAAAAGACCAAAACCGGCTACTCCACCAAGGCCGACGTGCTGGAAAAGCTGCAGGGCCAGCACCCCATTATCGACAGCATTCTGGAGTACCGCCAGCTCACCAAGCTGAAATCCACCTATGTGGACGGCCTGGGCAAGGTGATTGGCCCGGACGGGCGGATCCACACCTCCTTCCAGAACACCGTTACCGCTACGGGGCGGCTCAGTTCTACCGAGCCAAATCTGCAAAATATCCCGGTTCGCACCGAATTGGGGGCGGAATTGCGGAAAATGTTCGCCGCCCCCGCCGGGAAGGTGCTGGTGGACGCGGATTACTCCCAGATTGAGCTGCGGCTGCTGGCCCATATGGCCGGGGATCAGGCCATGATTGACGGCTTTAAAAGCGGCGAGGATATTCACACCATCACCGCCTCCCAGGTCTTTGGCGTGCCCGTGGAGGAGGTCGCGCCCCAGATGCGAAGAAGCGCAAAAGCTGTCAATTTCGGCATCGTTTACGGCATTTCTCCCTTCTCTCTGTCCCAGGATATTGGGGTTTCCGTCCAGGAGGCCAAGGAGTATATGGACCGGTATTTCGCCCACTATGCCGGGGTGCGGGCCTATATGGACGGGGTGGTGGAACAGGCCAGAGAGGCCGGGTATGTGTCCACTTTATGGGGACGAAGGCGGTGGATTCCTGAGATCAAATCCTCTAACTTCAACACCCGGTCCTTCGGGGAGCGGGTGGCCCTCAACGCCCCCATTCAGGGGACTGCCGCCGATATTATCAAATTGGCCATGATTCGGGTGCAAAACCGGCTGAAACAGGAGAATTTGCAGGGAAAACTGGTCCTTCAAGTGCATGACGAGCTGATTGTGGAGTGCCCGGAAAACGAGGCTGAGGCCGTGTGCAGGCTGGTGGAGGAGGAGATGGAAGGGGTGGCCGCCCTGGCCGTCCCCCTGCTGGCTGAGACGAAGGCGGGAAAGACCTGGGCCGAGGCCCACTGACCGCCCCGGACGGACGTCAAATACCCGGTGTATTATTTCGTTCAAATAATACGCCTTAAAACGAACAAAAATGAGCGTTAAGCTCCCAAAACGTGCCTTTTAAGGTCCCAAAACGGCACTGTCTTTCTGGTGCGGACAGTTTTGGCGGGGGATTTGCCCGTTGCGGCCGGCGTTGGTTATTTTGACCAAAATTTTTCCCGCTGTAAAAAGTTCCTCCCTTCCGGGAAGTCGGCGCGGCCGGCCGGATTAGGGCGGGCGGATGATATCCGCCCCTACAACGCACCCCTGAAGAACGGCGCGCCGGAGTCGTCGCGCCCTACACACGTTTACTTCGTATGTTTCGCCTGCGGCGAAACGCAATCCTCAGTCAGCTTCGCTGACAGCTCCTTTCCAAAGGAGCCTTGCCGCCTGCGGGCGGGACGAGGATACCCCCTGGAAAACGGCGGAACTTTCGACCACTTATCCGGGGAATGCGACCGACTGTCCCAATTTGCTTGCAGGGACGGGTTTTCTCTGGTATGCTGGGGATGACCGGAAGGAATTGGCCCGACCAGGTGGTCGGGCCCCACAGGACAGGAGGTCGTCCCATGAAAAACCGTACCGACAAAATTCTGCTGGCAGTCTTTCTGCTTACACTGGCCCCTTACGCGGCCTTTTTCGCATACTGCTTTTCAGAACTCCCCCTTAGCATTACACCCCCACAGCAGGCGCTGCTTCTGTATTCCCACAGTATTCCCATGTTTTTCTTACAGCTGCTTCTGTGCCGGAAGGGGGAGACCCGCGATGCTTAGCCTGTTGCAGCTTCCGCTCTCCCTGGGGCCCATTATGCTCGCGCTTCTGCCGGTCAGCCTGCCTTTCTGCGTCCTCCAGCTGGCCCTTTGCCGGTTCTGCAAAAACCAGTACCTGCGCCTGGCTCCGGCGGCGCTGGGGGGAGGGCTGTTCCTGTTCAGCTTCTGCTCCTTCACCGCCGGGCAGGGCTACGCCGCCCTGTTTGGGGTCCTTCTGATCGTTCCCGCGCTGATGCTGCTGTCCGGGAGCGGGCTGGGGCTGGCCATCTGGTACTTCGCGGAAAAATACCTGCGCTAGAAGGAGGGAACACTGTGGACAACGCCATTTATATCGTCTTTTCCGCCACCCCCACCGGGATGGGGCGGCTTATCCGCAAGGCTACCCGGAACCGGTACAACCATGTGTCCCTCTCCCTCAGCCAGGACATTCACAAGATGTATACCTTTGCCCGGCTCCACCGGGCCATCCCCCTGTACGGCGGCTTTGTGGTGGAGTCCATCCTGCGGTATCAGTCCTTCGCCGGGGCGGCTCGGGTGAAGATTTGCCGGGTGGAGGTCCCGGAACCCCGGTTTACTTACCTCCACAACTACCTGGAGCGGCTTTGGAACGAGCGGGAGGAGTACATCTACAACACCCCCGCCGCCCTGGCCTCCCTGGTCCATCTGCGGCCCGCCATCTCCAAGGCCTACACCTGCGTCACCTTTGTCCAGGGGGTGCTATTCCGCTTCCGGCTGGCCGGGGTGACGGACGCCGACAGCCCCACCGTCGGGGCGCTGGAGCGCCGGCTGGCCCCCTATGTAATCTACGAGGGCCCCGCCCCCGCCTGCGCCGGGGAGTGGGGGGAGGACAGCTACCCGGCCCAGACCACCACCCGCTACGCCGTCTATACCACCGCCCGCCACTTCGGACGCCTGGCCAAACGGGTACTTATGGGGGTGAGCTGAATGAAAGGCAGGAAATGGGCCGGGAGGGGCCTGCTGCTGTTCGGGCTTGCACCGTTTTTGTTCGCTCTTGGCTTCTGCCTCGTCAGCTGCCTGCTTGACAGCGGCAAAACATCATTTTGGGAGTACCTGGTGATGTGGAGTTTTTTATATTGGTACACATATGTAATTGGAATGATTTTGCTCGTACTGTCCGCCGTACTCAGGGAGAAATTATAAGCATGGATAAAAACAGAAGAAACGCATATGGGGTCATGCTCCTGGTTCTAATCGGCTGCGGGATTATGGCCTGGGTGGAAGGGGTTCTGCGCCCGGTCTATCCGGTGAAGTCCGCCCTGAAAATTGCCGTTTTTCTGGGCTGCGCCGGGCTGTACGCCCTGTTCAGCCGGGACTTTGCGCCCTTCCGGATATTCCGGCGGCCCAGGCAGATCAAGCTCGCTGCCCTGCTGGCGGCGGGGGTGCTGGTTTTCCTGCTGGGAGGCTACCTGCTGCTGTCCCCCTGGCTGGACCTGTCTGCCATCCCGGCCAACCTGGCCGCCAAGGAGGGTATCACCGCCAAGACCTTCCCTCTGGCCGCCCTCTATATCACCTTCTGCAACTCCCTGCTGGAGGAGTTTTTCTTCCGGGGGTTCGCTTTTCTCGCCCTGTACCGCCTGGGGTACAAAGGGCTGGCTTACGGCTTCTCCGCCCTGGCCTTCGCCCTGTATCATGTGTCCATTACCAGTAACTGGGGGACGCCGGGACTGATCGTCCTGATGGTGGCCGGGCTGACGGCTGCGGGTTTGTTCTTCAACTGGCTGGACCGGGACGGGAGCGTTCTCCCCTCCTGGCTGGTCCACGTGGGGGCCAACCTGGGCACCAACGGAGTGGGGTTTATTCTGTTTGGGATTCTGTAGGGCGCGGCAATCCGGCGCGCTCCGTGACACAAAGACGGGCCGCCGGGGTCGTCGGCCCCTACAATAAGGAGTGTTCCTAATGTACTACGAGATTGTCCCCATGGACCGCAGCCACATCCCTCAGATCGCCGCTTTGGAGCGGGAGTGCTTCTCTGACCCCTGGAGCGAGCGCCTGCTGGAGGACGCGCTGTTCGACACCCAGGCCTGCTTTATTGTGGCCGAGGACGGGGAGGAGGGCAATGTCCTGGGTTATGCCGGGCTCCATGCCGTGCTGGACGAGGGGTATATCGACAACGTCGCTGTGGCCCCCGACGCCCGGCGGCACGGGGTGGCTTCCGCCCTGCTGGACGTGTTCTGCCGGTTTGGGGAGGTCAATCTGGCCTTCCTTACCCTGGAGGTGCGCAAGTCCAACACCGCCGCCATCGCTTTGTATGAAAAACACGGTTTTCAGCAGGTTGGCCTGCGCCCGGGCTACTATCAGCACCCCCGGGAGGACGCGGTGATTATGACGCGGGAGTTTGGGGAGGAGACGTAGGGCAAGGGCAGAGCCCTTGCCTGGAATAAGTTTCCGCCTCTGTCAGGGAGGCAAGGGCAGAGCCCTTGCCCTACATGATGTTACAGTTGCTTGCCCTGTAAGAATAATTTTCTCGGAAAGTGGTGCTTTTTATGAACATCCTGGCCATCGAATCCTCCTGCGACGACACCGCCGCCGCCGTGGTGCGGGACGGACGGACGGTGCTGTCCAGCTGCGTGTCCTCTCAGATTGAGATGCACACCGTATATGGCGGCGTGGTGCCCGAGATCGCCTCACGGAAGCATGTGGAGGCAATTTCTGGGCTGGCGGAACGGGCTGTGGCTGATGCGGGGCTGTCTAAACGCGAGCTGGACGCCGTGGCCGTCACCTATGCGCCGGGGCTTATCGGGGCGGTGCTGGTGGGGGTCAACTTCGCCAAGGGGGCGGCTCTGGCGCTGGGGCTGCCGCTGATTCCCGTCCACCATGTGCGGGGGCACATCGCCGCCAACTACATCACCCACCCGGATTTGGAGCCGCCCTTTGTGTGCCTGTGCGTCTCCGGGGGGACCACCGCCATTGTGGATGTGCGGTCCTACACTGAGATGACCGTGCTGGGGGGCACCCGGGACGACGCCGCCGGGGAGTGCTTCGACAAGGTGGCCCGGGTGCTGGGCATCGGTTACCCCGGGGGCGGGCCCATGGACCGGCTGGCTCAGGGGGGGGACGACGGGAAGTATCCCCTGCCTGTGGGGCATGTGTCCGGGGCGGAGCTGGATATGTCCTTCTCCGGGCTGAAGACGGCCAGTCTCAACCTGATTCACAACAGCGAGCAGAAGGGGGAAGTGCTGGACCTGCCTGGCTTTGCCGCCAGCTTTGGGAAGGCGGTAAGCAATTCCCTGGTGCCTCGGGTGATGGCCGCCGCCAAAATGGCGGGTTACGGCAAAATCGCCGTGGCGGGCGGGGTGGCCGCCAACAGCCGCATCCGGGCCGATTTGCAGGCCGCCTGCGCCCGGAGTGGGGACCGGCTGTTTCTGCCTGAGCTGCGGTACTGCGGGGACAACGCGGCTATGATTGGCTGTCAAGGGTTTTATGAGTTTCAGGCGGGGCACACCGCCGGGTGGGATTTGAATGCCTACGCGACCAGGGATATTGGGGTGGGGTGATTGGCGTTTGCAGGGAGCGGCCCCCCTCAGTCAGGCTTGCGCCTGACAGCTCCCCCACGTAGGGGGGAGCCATTCCTGCGGGGGACGGGAGCGGACGGCAGCCTCCCTGTGGTGTTATGTCACCCCTATGCGGGGTGAATTGGGTTTTTTCCTTTCATTTTGGTGGACTCCCTTTGCACCCTTCCTGTAATTGCGGGGTTTTCCACGGGGCGTTGTGGACAAACCTGTGGAAAATGTGTATAACTGATGGCGGCGCCTTTTATGGTTTGTGATTATGTTAATCAAACGGCGCCCGTTGGGGAATTATTTTTGGAAAAAATCTCGCTTTTGCCCTTGACAGGCGTGGGTTCCGGTGCTATAATGCGCAGTGCACAAGAAAGCAGGTACGGTTCCCCCGTCCTCACCCCAGGTTTATACCAAAGGGTTAACATGGAGATAACAGTGCCGGAGGTTCCGGCGTTGTTTTGCTGTGATGTGGGGGCCATATCGGCAACCCACATTTCATTTTGTCTGGAGGTGCTTCCCATCGCTAACACAGGTCATCAAACCAATGAGGATATCCGGGATAAAGAGGTACGCCTGATCTCTGAATCCGGCGAACAGCTGGGCATCATGTCCTCCCAGGAGGCGCTGCGCCTGGCTGAGGAGCGGAGTCTGGATCTGGTTAAAATCTCCCCCAATGCCGTCCCCCCCGTGTGCAAGCTCATGGACTACGGCAAGTACCGGTTCGAGCAGACCAAGCGCGAGAAGGAAGCCCGCAAGAATCAGCGGGTGGTGGAGATTAAGGAGATCCGTATGTCTCCCAGCATTGATGTGAACGACTTCAATGTGAAGCTGCGCAACGCACAGAAGTTTCTGGCAGAGGGCAACCGGTGCAAGGTCACCGTCCGCTTCCGCGGCCGGGAGATGGCCCACACCAACATCGGCCAGGACCTGCTGCTCAAATTCGCTGAGGAGTGCGGCGAGATTGCCGTGATGGACAAGTCCCCCAAGCTGGAGGGACGGCATATGTCCATCTTCCTGTCACCCAAGCCCGCAAAAGACGCGAAAAAGTAAGAAAAGGAGTTCAGACTGTTATGGCGAACAAAATCAAGATTAAGACGCACAGCGGCGCCAAAAAGCGTTTCTCCCTGACCGGTACCGGCAAGGTTAAGCGGGGCATGACCAAGAAGCGTCACCTGCTCAACGGCCACGGCAAGACCACCAAGCTGAAGCGGGCCCTGCGCGGCACCACCATCGCTGACAAGACCAACGAGGCCGCTGTCAAGCGCATGATCCTGTACAAGTAAGACAGAGGGAGGGAACTGAACAATGGCAAGAGTGAAGGGCGCGATGATGACGCGCAAGAGAAGAAATAAAATCCTGAAGATGGCCAAGGGCTACTGGGGCTCCAAGTCCAAGCACTTCAAGATGGCCAATCAGGCCGTGATGAAGTCCGGCGTGTACGCCTACACCGGCCGCAAGCTGAAGAAGCGCGACTTCCGCCAGCTGTGGATTACCCGCATCAGCGCCGGCTGCAAGATGAACGGAATGAACT
>ERZ808028.1005-NODE-1005-length-18899-cov-4.234088_pt1 | contig 18899 bp, 25 predicted proteins | sample MGYA00380184_ERZ808028 | MGnify/ENA primary metagenome ERZ808028 (study PRJEB31490, sample SAMN06133397) | mouse gut metagenome | isolation source: J8_1 | host: mice | place: China: Chengdu | collected 2015-05 ...
ATCTTTCTGTTTAGATTGATTGTATTTCATTGTTTATATTTCATTGTTTATATTTCGAGTGTAATTTTTACAATTCTTGAAGTGTAATTTCTAAAATTCTTGAAGTGTAATTTTTAAAATTCTGGAAGTGTAAAAATTACACTTCCATGATAAAACAAGGCTTCTAAGCGTGTAATACTAATTTTTATAAGGTTTAAAAGTAGGCTTCAGGTCTATATGAAATGGAGAGATGGCTTAATTTTTCTGCCTTCAGGCAGAAACGGGTGTATATGTGACAAATTAGAACGTACAGGGGAAGGTCATGATAACTGTCACTAACATCCGCAATGTAGACTACACAGCCTACGACGAAGTGTGGGCAATCGTCCGGTCACTTAAAGATCCTGGGAAGATGAAGCACGTCCCAGAATTATCCCCTTCTTGGAGATTGTTAAAACAATATCTGCAGTTACGGAATACTGGAAGGTGGAACCCTAAGGCATTCCAAGATCTCTACGTCCCGACATTCCTGCAGGAGATGCAGACCGCAGCCGCCAGGAAGAAGCTCAATGAACTTGTTTGGCTGGACAGGCACAAAAGGCGTATCGCTTTAGTTTGTTTTTGCTCCGACGAGGTGACATGCCACAGGAGCATCGTCGCAGGCATCCTTCAGCATGTTGGAACCCAGGTTCATGGCATAAAGGGAGATTACTCTCAATATGGCAGGAGCTATGAACAGTTGACCAGGCATTGATACGTGCCACTCACTCACCCGGCGCCCCACGCCGGGGAGTGAGTGGCCACAGGAGGACATTATGAACGAGATTATAGAGAAGATGAGAAAAGATGGTTACCCTTATGAGATCAAGGGGAATGGCGGGTACAGAGCGGTACTATACGATATACAGCCGCTTTTTGATGGCGATTACATGGCAATATACCGCTATCCCGGTGGGGTATGCTGCCACGACCTGTTACAGATCCAAATGCATTTTGAAGTCATAGAACAATAAACTAGCATATAAGGGAGGTATCCAGTATGTTCATGTTGATGTTTTTATTCGGTCTGATCGGTGTAGGAACAGGTGCAATCCGTTTCTTTTCATGCTGGATCGCAGAGAGCGTCAAAGGTGACCGCTTCAGCTGTCACAGGAAGATGGTCTGGAAAAATGTGTGGACCCATTTTGGAGTCACATTTCTGTTCTTCTATCTGGCATTCCATATTTAAGGGCAATAGTCTTATAAATTAATTATAAAGACTATTGCCTTTAAAGAACATCATGGCTATACATTTCTAAGAGATCCAGTTATAATTGAACAATACTGAGATAAAGGGTGTAGCATAGAAGATTTTATTTTACAGGAGGATCAAAAATGGCTAGAAAGAAAAAGAACCTTACACCAGAGGAAGAACTACTTGGGCTTGTTCAGGAAGTTGAAAAATGTGAAGACGAGATCAAGCGGCTCTCGGATAGGAAGAAGGAGTTGAAGCAGCTTATTGAGCAGAAACAGATGGAAGCTTTGCTTCAAGCTGTACAGAAATCCGGAAAGAGCATTGAGGAAGTGATAGCCTGGATCAATAGTGAAAATCAGGATGGAGAAGACCAGTGATAATATAGGGGGACAGCTCTCATGGAGCTTGTCCCCCTATTAATCTTATTGTGAGAAAGATCCTGTTTAGCCTTCAATCGCAATGTATCTCTTGGTTTCTACTGCAGGATTAATTTCTTTTTTCGGAATCGTCAGCTTTAGGATCCCGTGTCTGAAGGCTCCTTTGATGTCATCCTCAGTTATATCATCCCCGACATAGAAGGAACGCTGGCAGGATCCAGAATAGCGTTCTTTACGGATATAGGTGCCGGTCTTTTTGTCTTTCTCGTCCTTATCCAGCCCTTTTGTGGCGCTGATGGTGAGGTATCCATTCTCAAGGGAAGCGTTGACTTCTTCTTTTTTGAACCCAGGCAGGTCGATGTCTACCTCATATCCGGTATCTGTCTCCTTCACGTCAGTCTTCATCAGGTTCCGGGCATGTTTCCCGTACAGGGCTTTGTCGATATCCGGGAATGCGGGGAATGCAAAACCTTCCATAAGATCATCAAATAAATTTTCTCTAAAAATACTAGGCATCATCATATGTCATATCCCCTTTCTATAAAAAATGGTCAGGTGCTGGATTACGTCATACTGTTTGATAGGCTGCAGATCCAGGGACCTATATTTTATTGTTTTTTGTTCTATACATACTATAACACATATATTAGCACTCGTCAATGCAGAGTGCTAATAAAAATGTGAAAAGAATGTGAATATTTTTCACTTATATTTAAAAAATTATTCTATAGTCTGTCTAAATAAGTCATAATTTCCTGCGGATATAAAAGCGTATTCAAAGATTTTCCAGTAAGTAAGATATTAGGGAGTTTGGTGGGAGCCCGTAAAATCAGATCTGGATGCAAGTCTTGATAAGAATTAAGAGATGCGTGGAGCTGCAGTCTGTGATAACGGGAAAGATTGTCTTTGTGGAATAAAAACCTGGGCAGTTTTGACTGCTTTCCCTGGAATTGCCCAGGTTTGAACATGTACCCTTGAATTTTTTTATTAAAAAGGCATACCGTTCCGGTTTTTCCAAGAAAAAATTCTGCGTGGGTTCTGCAGACCTGGGCGTTTTTATGGCAGATGCCCAGGTTTCCGCCAGTGCCTCTGCAGAACCTGGCCTGCCCCAGCATAAATAACAGTCCTGCAGGCAGACCGCTGAATACTTCTCTGCTGAGAAGATACAGTGTTCTGCCGCAAAGCTGGATGGGTATATATAGCTCAAAAGCTGGAGTTTTTCTCTTGTTGTTTCACCTGAAGATAGAATTCCATTACGTTTCTGCATCTTCTGAGTTCTGTTCCAGCCACCTCCAGGGTAGCCGCCACAGCTCGTCCATCTGCCATGAAAATATCTTTACTTTCAATAGCAATGGCAGCTGTTCTAACTAATGCTGCTGCTATTTCTATTTTATCACCCGCAAATAAAACCATTTTCGTTTCATTCATAATTTTTATCCTTTCAATATGTAAACTATAAATTTGTAATATATTAGAATTCATATTTATGATTTAGGGGATTATGATTTCATCCGTCTTTCGGTCGTAATAATATATATGGTCTGACAGCCTGTCATGGGGCGGTACCTGTGACCGGTTGACTTCTTTCACATACCCGCTTAGTTCTGCTGGGCTTACATCTTCAAAATCCGGATAGAGGAGAAGCTCATGGATGCTGGAGGGAATGATATACAGACTCCTGCCCTTTTCTTCTGCAAACCCGGAGATCATCTCCTTCATTAAAAATCCTGCCGCCCCATATACCTGCGTGTGGTTTGTCAACACATATAAAGAAAGGGGTTCCGAAAATGCATCTTCTCCCATGAAAGACTGGAGCACACTCTGCACACTGCCGATCCAATACCCCTCTTTTTCCAGATTGGCCATCGCTGCGTCTTCCATTTCCTGTCTGGATATCCCCCATTCCCCCAAAGCTCTGCTTTCTACAGTTACCATTCTTGATACACCGGCCGCCGGATGCTCCATGCGGACACAGTAGAAAACCAGCAGGTCAAGGAAGCTGCTGTATTCCAGATATCCCTTCCCTTTTTGATACAGGGTATGTTCTGGTGATACCAGCAGTGGATAGATGCTGTTTCTGGCTGTCTCCCACTTTGCATATCTGCTGCTGCCTGGGGTTGTTTTTCTTTCCTGAAAAGCTGTATCTGCTGTCATAGCTGTTGTCTCCTTGTCTGTTTTTAAATTTTTTCTTATGGAACCCTCTATTGCTGTGTGTGATTGTTCTTTTACTCAATATCCCCGCAGGGCTCCTGGTAGTCTGCATCGAAAATATTTCCGCCCGGTACTTCGCTCATATCCTCGTAAATCTCCGTTTTAATGGTCTCGTCCGTGGACAGTGCCCTTCGGAAGTCTGATTTCAGAGGTGCATATTTCAGGGCCTTTTTTATCACGGTCTTTTTGGCCATCTGCACATAGCTGTCTTTCCAGGGGCTGAAAGAAGATTCTATGGATTCCGAATGTTCCCGGGAGTAGGCATCCATATCCGCTCTGCTCATGACTTCAAAGCCGAACCCTCCGTTGACCATCCGGAAGAAGCCATAGAATAACCGGACTTCCCCTCTTTCCTCCAGCACGGGACGGTGGACCAGCCTGGGGTGCAGGCCCAGCTCGTAATCGAATGTATCGTTTTCGTATACTTCATGGGCTGCAATCATCTGTATCTGGGGGTTTCTGTAGCTTAAATCAATCATCCCTTTGTAGCCGATCTGGAACTGGCATTCCATGATCCCTTTCCGGTTATTTTTATAGGGAATCAGATATGCCTGTCCTAACGGGGTGTTCGGCTCAAGGCCCAGCTGTGCCGCATTCATCAGCGCCGCCAGGAAACTCATCTGTGTGCACTCCCTCAGCTTTGGGTTTGTGTTTAGTGCCGATAATGCCATCCGTGTAAACCTCTCAGGCGTGAGGATTTCCGGCAGTGCCTTTTTAATCTCCGGTTCCAGTGCATGGATCAGGTCTTCGATGCTCATGGATTTTGAAAGCCTGCTTTCTTTTTTGGTGGTTTCTGCTTTCTTTGCAAGTTCTTTTTTGATCTCTGTCATTGCTTTTCTCCATAAATAGTGCCGTTTTTGTTTAAAGCGAAAAAGAGGCTGCAGGGAAACGGAATCCACGTACAATATACTGCATGGGTACTGAAAGAGTCCCTGTATCTATTGTATGGATGGGATTATTTCCCCGCAGCCTGGTATGGCCTGCGGCGGCTGGTAAATATTTATGCCGCATTTATGGTCAGCTTCCTGTACTGGATGTGCTTCTGGTATCTGGCATAGGCTTGTGGATTTTCCTCTTTCAGTCTCCCGCTGTCTATGCGGATGCTGTCCACAGGCTTCCATGATACCCGGAAACTGCTGTTTTCTGCGGCTTCAGCTTCTCCCATGTATAGTTTCAGCTCCTGCTCAATCTGTTTCTTCTCTTTTTCCATTTTATTGATAAGGGCTAAAAGCTCCTGGCGGCGTTTCAGTTTTTCATCGAATCCTTTTAAAGCAACTGTACAGGGGCTGGATTTTTTGAAATATTCCGCAATCAGGGCATCGGCGGTTTCGGAGCCGTCCGGGTCTGGAAGGATATGGTTCTGTACATGTTTTTCCCAGAAATCCTGCTCGATTTGAATCAGGTCAGAAATGATTTCTTCGTCCCGCTCTATTTTGTGGACGATAAATTCTTTTCCATAGATTAATGCGGCGATGTACCAGGCGTCTGCCCCGCACACTGCCATGTAATGGTAGCACTGGATCTGATAATGCATGGGGATGCTGCCATCTTTCCATTTACCGGCCATATAGGGGCTGGCAGTCTTGCATTCTAACCCTGCGTTTTCACCAGATACCATGCGGTCAACGTTTGCCAGCATGAACGGGTGGTCTTCATGGCAGAAGATGGCGTTGGCCCTGCGTACTTTCTTTCCGGATGCTTCCATGAAGCGCCGGGCCACATAATCTTCCAGATCCCGGCCCTGGCGCATGGCTTCGCTGTCTGTATCACTGACTGTTTCGGATGTTTTGTCATAATATACATGCATGGCTGTGGTATAGGGGTTTAGTCCACAGATGGCCCCTGCATCGGAGCCTCCGATTCCCTGCTTCCGGTATTTCAGCCATTCATCCCTGCTTAAATTTAAGGTAGATACCAGTTTTTTCATGTTCTTTCCTTTCTTTTGTTTCTCAGGCGGTTAAGCTGCTTTTACCATCTGGTATGCTTTGTCGATGAGCGGGTTTCCATCCACGGTCTTGGAAAACAGGTTTTCTTTGTAATTGGCTGTTTTCCGGAGGGGCGTGCTGTGGGTGGCAAAGTCTGAGACTGCGTTCATGAACCGGTAGGCATTTTTACCCACGTCCTGCAGGTCCGGGGCATCGAAATACCGGCGTTTCATATCCTCCTGCAGACGCTTGATGTTTCTGGTCTGCTGGGGTGTGGAGCCGTCTTCTAAGGGCAGGAGGATTTCGATGTAATCTCTGACGGCTTTGTCTGTGAGCTTTATTTTCCGCAGTGTCTCGAATTCCTGGCCCAGATTGTCCATATAGGCTTCTGCCATCAGCAGCGTCTGTTCTGCCTCCCTGATTTTTCCTTTGATGTTTCCGGTGTGCATCATGGACCAGGAGCGTCTGGCTGTGTCTAAGGCAAGGTTCAGGGTGTTCTGGCAGACTACCCGTATGGGGGTCAGTGCCACCTTGACTGCCCCGGACCCATCGTGGGTGTTGGAGAACAGCAGGTACGGGCTGAATTTCTCTCCGGAAATGATGTAGTCACGGGGCATATGGGCCAGAAGCCATACCCGCCTGCCCCCCTGCAGGCTTCCGGCTGTCTCGTAACGCACCCCTTCTCCCAGCAGCCTGTCGGTGAAAGAAAAGGCGTCCCGGTTCTGGACCACCTTGTATCTGTTTGTGACTACTCCTAATACTTTCCGGTCGGTGTCCCGGATGTTTGCTTTGTAACCATTGATTAATTCTTCGTTTCCGGTATAGATTGGCTCCTGGACGACATCCCAGTCTAACCCTGCTGTTATCAATGCTTCTTCTGAGCATGGGGATTCTTCTACCTTTGTTCCTAAGCCGTGCCATGGGGTTTCCCTGGTGTAAAACATGCTTTCTACATTTGCTGCCATTTGTAGTTCCTCCTTTGATTTTTTATAGGTTCCTGTGGTTCTGTTTCGTTTTGTACTTTTTTGATTTCCCCGCAGATTTCCTGCGGGGAATGTGTGTCAGCTGTTCTCAATGACTTCTTTTGCAATCGCGATTGCTGCGCCTATGATGATCATGGGGATTTTATCCATAGCCTGCCACCTCCTTTTTGTGCATAAAAATTAAGCATGACATTGTTTCTGCCATGCTTAATACAATAGTATCATTATGATAATATATAATTGAAATTGGGAAAGACTACAGTGCTGCACATTTTCATGCCATTAGATGATTTGAAACTCTTTCAGTCTTTCTTGGAATTCTTCTGTAGTTAAATGCTTTCGTGTTGCAGCATCTTGTATGGTCATGATTCCATCCTGGACCAGACCATACAATGTTTTCAGTTCGCCCTGTTCTAAGCCCTGGGATAATCCTCGGGATAGACCTTGGGATAGACCGATAGACAGACCCTCCTGCCTTGCTTCTTCCTGCTTTACTTGAATATCTTCTTCATAACTGTATTCGGCTACCAGCATGTTTCTCACCTCGCTCCCTTTCCTTTTCAAATATTCAGCTAGAATACTGTTCTTGATACATTCCTCAATGGCTTTTTTCATACCATCTTTTTCTTTTTCATGCGCCCGTACTGCATCTATGAATAAACTGTATTCGCGCAGGGTTTTGCATTTTTTCAGTATTTTATGGTTTTTTATAGTGTTAATATTAATCACTTTTACAACCAGCTCCACTGAATTTTCACCCGGCGGTTTCATGAATGCATCGGAAAGATACAAGTTTTTCTCTATTGGGAAATCTCTTTTTCCATTGAAAAAGACGTAAAATTCCGGGACAGGTATCTTGATAAGCTTCGTTTTATAACGGGCTTCTTTCTCTACTAATTGTTCATAGGCCCTTCCCACATAAAGAAGGAGGCGCAGGGGCATATTGGGGTTTATGGTACTCTGGTGCTCCCAGATGCCCAGGGATTCACGATTGATTACTGCAGACAGGTCATTTCTGAAATTCATATACAGCACATCTTCGACTTTTATTTTCCGGATTAAGCCTGCATCCTCAAGTTCTGTATCATGCAATGCATTATACAGGCTCAGAAGATTGATGTCTGCAGTTTCATCATTGTAAAAAAGATCAACAAATACGCTGTCTTTATGTTCTCTGTTTTCTTTTGACATTTGTCTACCTGCTTTTTTATATAGAAAACTGTTTTACTGATTCTGATTATATATGTTATTCTGCTGAAATACAACATACTATTCCTTTGCTTTATCCGCAGTTAAATCTTTTGTACTGTACAGTATTTTCCTTGTGCTGGCAGATGTTCCTGAACGGTATCTGTCTTTAACAGGTGCATTTTGGTTATTTCTTCCTGCCGAATTCTTTCAAGAATATCGGAATCTTTTGGCTATTCTTCAAGATGTACAAGTTCTCCCAGCTGTCTGTGACTCCATTGCTGCTCTTAATAAACTGTACCCCTTGTCAAGGACATTTTTTTTAATTTGTTATAGGGAACTTACGTTCTCTTTCCCTTTCATTAACAATCCCTTTTAATGGATATATCTTTGTCGTTATATACTCATAATATTCGTCAGGTGACAGCTTCGCCAGCTGCCATTGATAGCGCTCACTGTTATAATAATCCATCCAGTCATCAACTATCGCTTTGACTTCCCGATATTTTTTACATCCACTCACGTCAATCTCATCCTTCATATGACCAAAGAAGCTTTCCTGCGGGGCATTGTCCCAACAATTGCCTTTCCTTGACATAGACTGTCTCAGTTCTTTGTCATTGACCAGCTGGATGAAGCTGGCACTTGTGTAATGGCAGCCCTGATCTGAATGGATCAGGGTTTCCTTTGTCAGCTCTATCCCATGATTTCTTACCAGCTTTTCTACAGTCTCCAATACAAAATCTACCTCTAATGAATCGCTCAGCACATACGACAGTACCTGTCTTGTATATGCATCCAGAACCGTTGATAAATAGGCAAACGTCCCATTATACGGTATATAGGTGATGTCGGTCAGCAGCACCCGTCTTGGCTCATACTCCGTGAACCCTCGTTTTAAGAGATTATCTGCCACATTGCTTGTCTTCAATGCTTTAGCCATCCTTCTATATGGGTTTGCTTTCCTTATTGGACACACCAGGCCGTATTTATCCATCAGCCGCCTGATCTTTTTTACATTCATCACAATCGGTGGGTCCCAGTGAACCATACACATGTATATGCCACGCGCCCCTTTGCTATAGCCACGCTGGTTATAGGCTTTTAGGATCAGCTCAAAATCCTCCCTGTCTTTCTTTTCTCTTTCCTCCCTTATATCCGCAGCATTTACCCATCTGTAATATCCGGAACGTGAAACACCAGCTGTTTCACAAAGCATGCTTACGCTCAGCTGGTTATCCGCTTCTTCCATCGTCTTCTGGATCACTTCAAATTTCCAGCCGGAACTCATCAGAATTTCCTCGCTGCTGTATTTTCTGTTTTCGCAATTTTTTTTAGAAACTCAACCTCCTGCCGCAGGTACTTTACCTCATTCAGTATTCCTTCTAATGTTTCTTTTGACTCTGGGGATGTGCCGTCCAGAATGGACAGTCCGTCCTTTTTCCGGCGTGTCCGGTTCTCTCCCTGTCTGAAGCCGCTTCCGCCCTGTGCCTGGCGCTTGATGCTCTGGACCATGCTGTCTATCTGCTTTTGGCCAAATATCCCAAGGTCATATCCCAGATCCTCAAGTATCTTTCTTGGCGCCATCCCTGCCTGATAGGCCGTCCAAAATGCTTCCTTAAACTCGATCGTAAAATAAAGTTTGTTCTTTGTCACTTTAAAAGTATAGGGATTTGCTTTCAGCAGTTTCATTTCCTTTGCCGTATATTCCTTCATTGCATCCTCTCCAATCCTATATATTATTGTATCAGATGCCCTTGCTCTTAGAAATACCCGGATGTCCACTTTATTGTCCTTATTCCTTTAGCTGCTGTCTATTTTGGGGGATTCATTCCCTTTTTCTTGTGTTCACTTTCCAGGTGTATTCCCCTTTTCTAGCTGTCCACAGCCTGGTAACCAAACAAGGTGCTTATATGTCTGTTTTTCTGGGTATGTTCCTTTTTCAAAGTGTCTATGGTTTGGGATTCCATTCGTTATTTCAGGCCTAGCAGTCATATATTATTTTCCCTAGCGGTAATCAACATTTCAAGCAATCCCTTCAGCTTGCCGTGTCCACTTTATAGGGTACATTATATTCTGTCCATTGTAAAAAACGTAAAATTCAGGTGTTGGTATTTTCACTAACTTAGTCTTGTACCTGTCCCGTTTATCCAAAACCTGTTCATATGCCCGTCCAGCGTACATGGCATATCTGACCGGAATGTTGGGGTTTACTGTACTTTGGTGTTCGCCGAATACGAATACTTTATTGTCAACCTCGCATGATATATCATTGTTGAAATTTTTGTAGAGAATATCTTCTATTTTTACTTTTCTGATCAGCCCTTCATCCTTTAAATCCGTACCATGAAGTGCATTGTACAAACTCAGAAGATTTTTCTTTGCCGTTTCGTCACTGTAGAACAAGTCAACGAACAGACTGTCCTTATACTCCCGGTTCTCTTTTGCCATCTGATCCACCTGCTTTCTTATATAAAAAACTGCTTGATTGGTTTTTATTCTATACGCTATTCTTCAGAAATACAACATCTTGTTCCTTTGCTTTGTCTGCATTTAGAGCTTCTGGCATTGCCGCATCTGCCCGCTGATGAATGGAACTTCCTGCTGTTCTTAAATATTCAGCTTTTTACCCAGTGCTGGCATATGCACCTGAATACTGACTGGTTTTGACAAGTGCCTTCTGTCTCTTTTAGCAGAAATCCCTGCCAAACCGTGTGTTTTTGGTTTGACAGGGATTCTTTTTACTTGATTTTTCCGCTGCTTTTGGTTTTTGTGCTCCATGAGCTTTTAATCAGGGCTCTTCCGTCTTTTTTGTATGCCTGCACTTGTATGTACACATACTTCTTAGAGGTAAGTTTTTTCAGCGTTTTGGATGTAGTGCTTCCTTTGTTTACCCGGATTGTCTCACTGTTTTTCATATTCTTATTGTAAGAATATTTGATAATGTACCCAGATACCGAAGGCACTTTTTTCCATGATACTTTTAATGTACGTTTCGCTTTAGCTGGAGATGCCTTAACTCCTTTGACTTTAGCAGGTTTTCCGTATACGGTTACGTTGATTTTCTTAGATGCCGCTTCGTATGTACTGTCCCCTGCCGCTTTTACAGTTATATAGGCTTTTCCTTTTGATACGGGTGTTACTTTTCCTTTGCTGTTGACTTTGACGATTTTAGGCGCACTGCTTTTATAAGTGACAGAACCCTTGGCATTTGAGACTTTGAGATTCTTTGTACTGCCACCCATATATAATTCGAGCGAACCTGGCTTAACAGTCATTTTCTGAGCCTTTTTTGGTGCCTGTGTGGGAGTATCTGTCGGCTCTGGTAATGGTGTCTGCGATGGCTCCGGTGTGATACTCGGCGTGGGCTCTGGTGTCTGTGTAGGTGTATCTGTTGGTTCTGGTGTGATACTTGGGGACGGCTCTGGTGTTTGCACAGGAGGCGTTACTACTGTTCCTGGAACCGATGGTGCTGGATTATCTGGCGTTGGATCTATTGGTGTTGAATTGTTTTGTGGGTCAAATGTGAGATTAGTAATATTACTGATATCTCCTATAATATCATCCTGGCTTTTCATATTATTATAGGTGCATACCAATTCTGTCAGTTCTGGACAATAGCTTATATCTATTCCTGTCAACTGGTTACGCGAGCAGTACAAGCGTTGTAATTTGACACAATAGCTTATATCCAGTAATTTTAACTGGTTATTGTAACATTCCAAACTCGTCAATGCAGTACAGCCGCTTACATTAATTGATTCCAGCTGCCCGCTAGTGAGCGCCATTGTTTTTAAACTTTTGAGACCGCTTACATCCAAAGATTTCAGCTGCTTAAGACCGCAAAGCAACTTTGTAAGCCCTGACAGATTTTTAATACCTTCCAAACTTTTAATATCATCCCCCCGTAGTTCAAGATATGGTATCGTAGCACATGCACTTTTAAAAATTGGTTCATCTTCCCCTATCTCCAAGGACTTTCTGATTTCTGCCTGGAAATTGGGGTCTATAAAAGATTCTGTAACATCAGCATCTGTATTTTGCGGTTCAAATATAAAATTCTCCTCTGTAAGGCTGTCACTTTTTCCAGTCACAGCATCCAGGCTTTCCATATAGTTATATGAACAGTCTAATTTCGTCAGGTTTTCACATGCAGACAGGGACAGTCCTTTTAAATAGTTATTACTACAGTTTAATTCTGTGAGACTATCGCATCCGCCTAAATGTAAATCGGACAGACGGTTTCCAGAGCAATCCAATTTTGTTAACTGCTCACAGCCGCTGATACCTAATCTTGAAAGCATGTTATGGCAGCATTCCAGCTTTTCCAACGGGTTACCTCCGCAGTCGAGGTATATTAAACCTGTGCAGCTACTGACATCCAACGTTTTTATTTGGTTGCCCCCGCAGCTCAGCGCGCTTAAACTAGAACTCTGTCCTACATCCAGCTTTGATAACTGGTTACCACCGCAATATAGATTTTGCAAGGCAGCACCTATACCTAGTTCCAATGCAGATAATTGGTTGCTTTCACAGAACAAATCCTGCAGATTAGGGCATTCACTTACATCTAACGTAGTTAATTGATTACTGCTACACCACAATGTCTGTAAGTCAGGGCACATACTCACATCTAATGTAGTTAATTGATTGCCATCGCAATACAATGTCTGCAGTTGAGTACACCCGCTTACATCCAATGACGTTAATTGGCCCCTTCTGCAGCCAAACATCTGTAATTTCGGGCATTTGCTTAAATCTATTGCTGTCAGCCCACTTCCACACCATAAACTCGTTAAATTCGGACATTTGGTTATATCAAGTTCTGTTAATGTATCGCAGCCATTAAAGTTTAATGATCTTAAATTCGGACATTGGCTTACATCCAAAGTTTTTATAGGATTATCATGACATTCCAGTCTCTCTAATTGCGTACATTTGGTTAAATCCAACTCCGTCAATTGGTTCTCACGGCAAAACAATTCTTTTAGTCCCGTAAAATTTTCAATGCCTGCCAAAGTTTTAATATTCATTCCATTTACACGTAGCTCTGTAACAGCCGCACAGGCCGATTTGGTAATGGGCTCACTTTCTCCCAGATTTAACGCTTTTCTCACTTCTGAAAGAAAATTGGGGTCTGTAAATGTTGCTGTGACGTCTTCTGAATCCACACCAGCCTGCCCGTTTTCAGCTATATCTTCTTCTGCTGTACTAAAGGCCGTTGATTCATCCTGATAATCTTCCACACTCCCTGCTGCTTCTGTTCCTATGCCCGTCTCCGATTCCACCACACTTTCACGGTTGGCCAAATCTGCCCCTGATACTGGCTGTATAGGCACAGCCGCCAAAAATAGGGCCGCTGCCATCCCTGCTCCTGCATATCTTTTAAATTTTTTCCTCATGTTTCTTTTGCTCCTTTCTGTAAAATTGTTTTTTATATGATTATTTTCCCGTTGACAGCACTCTTTTGTCAAAATATATATTGACAATCTATATTTTTTAACCACCCCTTCCATTTTTGCAGTTTCGCCTTGTATTCCTCTATAACTAATATTTATATAGTTATACATCATTTTATCATAGCTATATTAACTTTACAATCAGAACATCAAACGATACACGAAAAGGTTGGCCTATATGAAAGAGTTAAATTTCGAAAGAATCGGTGAAAAAATACGAACCACCCGCCTGGAAAAGCATTTAACCCAGGAATATATTGCAAATGCTGCCGATGTGAATACCAGCCACATCAGCAACATTGAAAATAACCGGGTCAAGGTTTCCCTTTCAACCCTTGTCCAGATATGTAATGCGATGAATACCACGGTGGACTATATTCTTTCCAATGAATATGCCGCACCATCATCTGCTCTGGAACAGGAAATCCTTCATGAACTGCACTCCTGCACAGATAAGACCAAAGAACAGGTGCTGAAAATCATCAAGATATTATGCTGCTGAGTTGTGCTCCCTGCTTCATTTAATCCAGAAGACATTCCTTCAGCAGCATCACTGCATATTTAAACCCCTGTACAAATCCGTATTCTTCAGCCACTCCCACTGCTGAAAATATTTTGTCTCTGTACGTTTCATATTCCCGCCAGTCTGTTTTATTTTTTTCTTCCTGAAACAGTTTTTCGATTTCTTCCTGAATTCTTTTATCTGCGCCCGCCATGTAACCGCTGCCCCGGACAACGCCATTGTAAATTTCCTTTATCATTTTATCCATAATAATTCCTTTCTGCTTAATGAAATAAGACAGGAGTCTCTGTTTCCCCTGTCCTTAATCTTTTAACTCCAATTCATACCATTGTTCAACCTGATCAATGACCTGATCCAGTGTATCATGATACGGAACACTGCAATCTTCTTCGTTTTCGTAAAGACTGTAAGCCTTGTCAAGAATCTCTCTCTCATCTGCCAGCGACTCATAAGGCAGATTACAGCAACCGATTCCCGCCTTCCTTCTGTCAATACATCGGTTTACGAAATCCGCCTCCCAATAAATCCTTTGCTGGGTATCATAAATCCTGTCAATATCCCGCTGGGAAAGTCCTTGTGCTTCCTCCAGACTGTCAAACCGCTCCCTGCGCAGTTTCTTTTTCTTAATTCTTTTGAACAGATTCAGCGGCCTGCGGAAAGCCTCGGTCTCTTTTATGATTTTTGCAGTGATTCTGCCATGTGCATCATACACCGTTGTCACACACCAGTATTTTCTCTTTCCCTCCAGTACCAGTTCATAGGCATCCGCCTGGTCCTGCGTAAGCTCTTTCTTATATTCCACATAGCCCCACGCCAGGCCGTCTATCTCCTGGCAGTAAATTCTTGTATCAAAATTAACGATCCTCTCCGCCAGTTCTTTCTCTGGATAGCCGCCTGGCAGAATTGGTCTTCGTACGCTGTAATATTTCATATCTTTACCTCATCATTCATAGTCTCAATATTTAATTTTTAATACCATTATCCTGTTGTTCCAACCATCTCCCGTCTTCCCGCAGACTGTAAAATGCCCCGTGATCCCCCAGAATAATATGATCCAGCAGATGAATCCCCAGCAGTTCCCCGGACTGCCTTACCCGCTCGGTCATCAGCAGGTCATCCCTGCTGGGTGTTACATCTCCGGATAAATAATTATGAAACAGGAGAAGATTCAACGCATTGGCCAGCAGTGCCCCCTTAAATATATCCGGTATGGAAACCGGGCAGCAGCTGACAGATCCCATGGCCACAGTCTGTATGTATACTGGCTTCATCTTTACATCAGTTCCACACACCACCAGACACTCCCTGTCCACATCCCCGAGAAAATCTTTCATAAGCTCTGCTGCCTCCCGGGGATTGTCCATTCTTCTGCTCCCATAGGCAATTTCATCATCCTTGACCATCTGCAGATGTACGACCTGCACTTTCTTATTTTCCATAAGCGTCCCCCGATCTGTGGCCATTAAAGTATCTGCCTGCAGTCCCTGAGTCCCTGCTTCCCTCTGCAGAAGATACTGCCGTCTTTTTTTCTCAAGCTGTTTATCATGGTGGAACCGCTCCCACAGTTTACTGCGGACACTGGTAAAATCATCCCCATAATACCCCATCAAATATTCTGTACCGTTTCTGCAGTACCAGCACACATAAGGGCTGGGGGCATGGGGGTTATGTCCCATGACAATCTCCATCTCCCCTGCCAGGTGGCTTTCAATGATCCGATACCCATTATTGAAGCGTTTTTCTTCCTTCATAATCATCACCTCCATTGCCTCTTATTCCAGCATAAGTTTTATTATTTAATTATTGATACTTCTATGCCTGGCTTCTAGGGATTTCAGGCAGCCTGCTCCATTACATTCCTGCCAGTCTGTCAGAGACAGTTCTTATTTTCTGCCGCATTCATAAGCATACGCTCCTTCCTAAGCAATAAAATAGGGCAGAATCCTGTCATGAGATTCTGCTCCTTATCACAATCAAGTTCCACTTTTATAATATATAATCTAAAATTATGTCTTTTACCTGCTTCCTCATATATGGATAAAAAGCCTTTTTACTGGCTTTTGATAATAGAACCAGTTCAGATTTTTTAATGATCCGATTCTATAAAAATCCGAAGCACCATTCTGCATACTTTCATAAGTATTGACAGCATACTCCTTTGCATCTACTAAACTTTTAAAACTTTTTATTTTATATCCTTTGACATACTTTCTTGACCCTAATACTTTATCATAATCATCATATACCCCATATCCATTTGTTCCGGCAATACCATAGAATTTCTTTGCCATAATATTATAACCTCCTTTATCCGTTTTCTTTAATAAAAATGTACTAGATTATGTAAATATTTATTGGATTATAATGATAAAAAATAAAATCTAACAACAATTTATAACATAAATTTAATTGCCGATGGTAGTCAAAGAATCTCGTATATACAATTTCTAAAAAAAGAAATCAAAATCCCCGAAATATGGAGATTTTAAATACATATAGAGATTCTGATTACCTGCTACAATGCTGCCGCCTGGGAAGGCACAAGGAAGCGGAATGCATCAACAAATGGGGACTAAATATACAGCTATTATATGCTAACATTAACTCTTTACTAATACTACTATTAATACTTAATATATATTATTATTTATTATCTATATATAGTAATATATTTATTTATTATTATGTTATATAGATAAATAAAAATTAAAAAAATATAACAAATAATACATATATTTAATAAAAATTATTGGAGGTAAATACTTTGGATAAAGAAAAGAAAACCGAACAGATAAACTTACGTTTAACAAAGTCCGAGAAGGATATGCTTTATAAAAACGCAGGGATAAATGGGAAGAACGTAACGGAATACATTATCAATCTTATAAAAAACAATTCAAAAAGTGTATCGTATGAGCAGTATATAACAGATTCAATGACTGAAAATAATATAATAAATAATTTATTATTGAGTGATAAATTATCGAATAAGTCAAAGAAAATTATCATCCGGGAGGTGAGAAAGTATGTCGGATATTCGAATTGAAGTTTTTAATGGTTCTTATGATAATGATGACGTATACAAAAAACTATTGAGGTACATTTCTAACAAATTATATTGCAATGGTTATGGGTTTAATTATGATTCGTCGTTGTCTATAATTGATCAATTTCGATTAAGTGAGGAGTACTCTGAGTATACAAATGACCAAAAAATGTGGCACTTTATTATTACCTTCTCCTCTAATTTAAATCATAAATATCTTCTGAATATGGCAGTGGAAGTGTCCTCAAAATTTGCTGCTGATTATCAGGTTATGTTCGGACTTGACACTAGAATAAGTGATGGACAGTACCGCCCGCATCTGCATTTTGCTGTTAATGCATTCAGTTACCATCCGCATACTCAGCCGCTTACAAAAGATCGAATAAGGGGGTATATGGAGGATATACAAAAATTTTTATCTGACCGATATGTGGGGGAAGTTACCCTGCAGTTTATGGGAAAGAAAGGTGGAAAAAATGTTTGCTGATTATGATGATATTTTATCGATTGAAGAAGTTGCTGAGATACTCAAAGTTGGCATGTCTCAAGCATACAAGATTGTCCGGACAGGGAAATTAAAGGGGTACAAAGAGGGTAGGGACTGGAAGATATTAAAACCGTCTCTCATCAAATATGTGATGGAGCAGAGTGGTCTATAAAGACAGTGATTGTAAATTTTGTTGAAATTATAGTTTCAATATTTATGGAAATGGAATATTATATGCAAAAATCCAAATTCCAATCATAATGGCTTTTTATATATTGCTTTTATAAATTTAAATTATATATTTTTGTAAAATTTTTAGTTTGGAAAAACGCTGTTTCCAGATTAATGTACGATATTTACATGAGATATTCTCCCGCTCCTGCATAATACTATAGACACATGTGAAATTTAAACTTATAATGCTTATATACATAAATAAATTGTACATGTTGCATTTTATCAATTAAGCTAAAGGAGTACGCCATGTGTGAAGTAAAACAAACAGTCAGTGATATTATCGGTGATAGCTATAAAAACTGGGCCTCTAATCAAATAGTAATAATTGACTGCCCGACCGGGAGTGGAAAAAGCTATTTTATATTTGAAACACTTCTCGATTATGCCATATCAAACCGGAAAAAAATATTGTATTTAGTTAATAGGAAAGTACTTAGAGATCAATTAGATGAGCAATATATATCAGGCAGTGATGCATTGGATAGATTCTATAAAAAGCATGGAGATATACGCCTAGATATTAGCAAATATATAGAAATTTGTACATACCAACATATTGAAACATCAGTCTTAAATAGTACCAAACCATTTAAAGATAATTCTTTTGATTATATCGTTTATGATGAATGTCATTACTTCTATTCAGATTCCAATTTTAATAGTAATACTGAAATTTCATATAATTATTTACGCAATAAATTTATTAATAAAATTCATATTTTTATGTCTGCAACAATTGAAAATATGCGTAATTTTATATCAGGATTTATTCCTAATTTTAATTATACATGCAATGCATGTTTCACGTATAGACCGCCGATACAGGAGTATTGCATATCGAAGAACTATGATTATTTGTCTGTGGGTTATTTCAATGATATATCTGATTTAATTTGCCTTATAAAAACCAAATAATCAGATAAACAGAAATGGCTTATATTTACGGATAGCAAAAATCGTGGAAAAGAGATAAAAAAAGAAATTGAAAAAAATACTCAATCCATTAAAAATGAGGATATCGTTTTCATAGATACAAATTATAGAAATAACGAGGATTCATCCGAAACTATGGATGAAATAATACAAAAAAATGTTATGAATAAAATGATTATAATATCTACCCCTGTCATGGATAATGGGATTTCTATTAAAGATATTGGTTTAAGAAACTTAGTCTTATTATGTGATACAGAGGAAGAATTTATACAAATGATAGGAAGGAAGCTTGAGGATGGACAAAAGGTAAATTT
>ERZ808028.1009-NODE-1009-length-18872-cov-25.383932_pt1 | contig 18872 bp, 18 predicted proteins | sample MGYA00380184_ERZ808028 | MGnify/ENA primary metagenome ERZ808028 (study PRJEB31490, sample SAMN06133397) | mouse gut metagenome | isolation source: J8_1 | host: mice | place: China: Chengdu | collected 2015-05 ...
GCGTCGGCTATGCGTCACAGCGTAGGACGCCCCGCCACGGGAATGGGGGGAGGCACGATAAATCCTATGGAGCGGCCTGCCAGCCGCCGTCTGATCCTGCCTTGTTTTTCTAATCGTGAACAACGAAATATAAAACCGCCAACCAATGCAAAATTTGTCGTTAATGCGTCTCATCGTGAGACGCATTTCTTATTAAAGTAATCTTCCCGCGAGGGAGCTGCCGTTTCTGGAAAACGATGCGTTTACTTGACAAAGGAATAGTACATAAACCCTGCTGAATTTGTCGAATATTTGACACTTTTCTTGATATTGGGTATAATATGAGTGTCACAAAGCCAGAAACGGTAACTGCCGGATTGGAGGCTGAAATGATTAGGCAGTCAGGCAATTTGAATGAAAAATGGACGGCCCTCTACGTCCGGCTCTCCCGCGATGATGAGAACGAGGGGGACAGTAACAGCATATCCCATCAAATCGAAATCCTCACCAGGTATTGTCAAGACCGGGAAATTTTCAGCTATAAGGTTTACAAAGACGACGGATGGAGCGGTACAAATTTCAAACGTCCCGGCTTTATGGAAATGATGGCCGACATTGAGGCGGGGCTTGTCAGCATGGTGGTAGTCAAGGATATGTCCCGGTTTGGCAGGAATTATCTGGAAGTCGGGTTATATACGGAAATCCGCTTTCCAGAACTGGGAGTCCGCTTTATTGCCGTTAATGACGGAGTGGACAGCGAGGATCAACTGGGAAATGACTTCACCCCATTCCGAAATATCATAAATGAGTGGTATGCAAAGGACACCTCGAAGAAAATACGGGCGGTTTTCCGCAACAAAGGGATGTCGGGCCAGAGGCTGGCGTCAAACGCCCCCTACGGCTATATAAAAGGTGAGGACGGGCACCTTTTGGTGGACGAGGAAACCGCCCCTGTGGTAGAGTTGATTTTCCAGTTGTGCGTGGAGGGCAACGGCCCCGGCAAAATTGCCCGTATGCTGAAAGAGCTGGAAATTCCTACGCCGGGAACGATTGAGTTTCAGCGCACAGGCCGGACAAGCCGTTACTATCCGGATGATCCCTGCCGCTGGAATCCCGCAACTGTTCTGAGCATTTTGGAGCAGGATACTTATTTGGGCCGCACAACAAATTTCAAAACAACCAAACTCTCCTATAAGAGCAAGAAAGCAATCATCAATCCCCCGGACAAACGGGCGGTGTTTGAGAATACCCACGAAGCGATTATTGACAGAGAAACATGGGAAATCGTGCAGAAGAATCGGGAGCAGCGCCGCCGCCCTACCAAACTGGGGGAAATGGGGCTGTTCTCTGGGCTGGCCTACTGCGCCGACTGTGGAGCAAAGCTGTATCACCACCGCACCGTTACATTTACAAAAGAACAGGAGAGTTACACTTGTGCAAATTACCGCTCCAGAAAGCAATGCACCGCCCATTATATCAGGGCCGTGGTACTGGAACAGCTTGTACTTCAAAATTTGCAGAGGGTGGTAGCCTACGCACAGGATGACGAGGACGAGTTTGTACGGCGCGTCATGGAGAATAAGACGGCGGCACAGCGTACCGAGCAGGAGCGGGCCAAGCGCAAGCTGGAAAAACAGGAGCGGCGCATCAGTGAGCTTGACCGCATTATTCAACAGCTTTATGAGGATCGTGTGGCGGGTGCGTTGAGTGTAGAGCGGTTTACCCGGTTGTCCGAGGGATACGAAAAGGAACAGGCGGATCTGAAACAGTCTGCGGAGGAATTGCGAGGCGTTGTAGCCGAGGCGGAGGCCCAGACTGTCAATGTCCAGAATTTTCTGAAGATTGTAAAGAAGTACACCGAACCCACCGAGCTGACCCCGGCCCTTTTACATGAGTTTGTGGAAAAGGTAGTTGTCCACGCCCCGGATAAATCCAGCGGCCATCGCACCCAGCGCATTGACGTACACTATAACTTTATCGGGGAGGTTGATTTTTCCCCGGAATTTAGCCGGTACAGCAAAACGACAACCGCATGACACCACAGCATCATGCGGTTGCGCTCCCAATAGGCAAAACTTCTTTATGCGCATTGCCCATACGCCGATAAATTAGTTTTGTGCTCTCACCTCCTCTATTTCCTCTGATTTGGATGATTTCAGGCACTTTTCTCCACGGCTTGCACGCAAATTCTTTTTGCGGGCTGGTTAGCCAGACAGGTGGTGATAGTGATGCGGTTGTCGGCGGTGCCCTGGAGATAACTCCAGTCGTTGTTGGCAATGGCCTTCACCATAACGACCTCATAGGTGCGGGTGCCATACACCGTGGTATAGGTGATGATATCGCCCGGCTTGAGATCTTTGATGGCGCCGATGTTATACCGGGCCCCCCGGTTGTGGCCGCACAATCCAACATTTCCGGCCCAGCCAGAGGTGGAGCTGTAGTGGGCCACACCCTTGGCCATGCTGGCAGTGGTCTCGCCCTCCCACACCTTCACGTTGATACCCAGCTTTGGGACGGACAGGGTGCCGATGCTGCCGTCCTTGTAGGCCATGCCCTGCACGCTGGTGTAACCAGGCTGCTGAATGGGGGGCGTGGTGGTGACCGGTCCGGAGCTGCCGGTGCCGTCGATGACCAGCTCGGTAAGGGGGCCGCCGCCCCCGCCGCCGATCCCGTAGCCGCCGGAGTCGCCCACCACAGTCCCCTGGAGCCCGGGTAGGATGGTGCGCTCCATGATGCCCGTTTGGGTGGTACTCATGCGGCCATACTCCAGTTCGGGCGCCTCGTAGTCTACGGCATTCCTGCCGCCGTAGTTGTACTGGGAACCGTACACATCCTCATAGCTGGTGCTGCCGTAGTAGTCCTGGGGCGCGGTGGTGGCAAAGCTGTAATCCGAAGCAAAGGCCGGTGCCGTCAGGGACAGCGCCGCACCTATCGCCAGGGCCAGCCCCAGCAAGTTCCTCATCTTTTTCATGTTCCGTTCTCCTCCTGTTCGTCGTCAGTTTCCCCGTCCTCAGAGCGCAGCGACTTGACCTCCCTGCGGGACAGGATCAGCAGCACCGTCAGCACCACCGCTGTGATGACGCCCGCGCCGCTCAGCACATTGCGCAGGAAATTGGGGGCGGACACCACCCGCTGGAGTAGGTTTGGATGTTCCGACCCGGGGTCGAGGCTGGGTTCCGATTCGCACTCCTTGCCCAGGTAGGTCACCTGGTAGGTAACGCTCTCCACCCCCTCGTGGGTGACCTCACCCACATAGTTGGCGGTGGTGACATACCCAGTGGCGGCTTTGTAGTAGCTCTTGCCGCTGTAGGTGGCCACTGCCTGGTAGGAGCAGGGGGCCATCACATCCCCCACCACATCGGCGCCGATGACCTGCCACTCCACGTTGGACAGGTTCAGCGTCACCCCGTTCTTTGTTGTGGTCGCCGGGACATAGGACATATCGTTGCGGTCCAGCGGGCCGATGGTCTTGGTGGCGGTCACCGTGCTGCTGCCGGTGGTGTAGCCCGCCGCCTGGGTCTGGATGCTGGTGTGATCCAGGGCCAGGGTGCCCGCCCAGGTGCCGTCGTCATACTCCATGGTGGGGGCCAGCTGCTCCAGGATCACGTCCAGATTCTTCTTGGCCGTCTCCACCGTCACCGTCTCGGTGTGGGACTGCCGCTCGGCCACCTGATTTTCCTGCTTCACGATGTCCGCGTAGGTATAGAGAAAGCCCTCCAGCTGGAAGGGCTCCTCGATCAGCGTCTGGGCGTCCACCTCGGGGGAAACGGTATAGGTCTTGACCACCTGCTGGCTGCCGTTGAGGTTCTGCACCACCGTGCTGGTGGGACCTCCAGGGCGTTGGCACTCATGGTCAGCGCCGCCGTCAGCAGCAGGCAAAGGCAAATCTTTTTCATTGGGTTCAAATACTCCTTTCATCAAATTGGGCGCTGGGATATTCGGGCACGCCCCATGGGGGGCCCGCGAATGGGCGTATGTCGGTTCACGGCTTTTCCTCCTTCACGATGTACTCCATTGCCAGCTCCGGCCGCTCCCGCAGCCGGGCCAGGATGTTGAGGGACTGCTCCAGGGCCTGCATGGTGTCCCGGCTCTGCCGCTTGATGAAGCCATGGAGCAGAATGACCTCCCCGTTGGGCCGGATGGTAAAGATGACCCGCACCAGCACACGGCCCCGCTCGCGCAGCTCGTAAAGCTCCCGGTACCGCTCCAAGGTGAAGTGCTTGTAGTGAGGCTCCCGGAGGTTGGCCCGCGGTGTGGTGGGCAGGACGATGAGCTGGCGGATCAGCTTTTCCCGCAGCCGGGGCTCCAGGCCGTCGATGAACTGGGCCACGGGCGCGGCCCGCTCCGGGGGTGTGTAGACTTTGATACCCTTCACGATTTCACCTCCTCCACCGGCGGCGCGTCATCAGCAACCGTTCATAGCGCAGGGTTTTCGATGCCCGCTTCCCGCTGGTATCCACAGGGTCGGCGCGTGTCCATCCCGCCGCACGCAGGGCGGAATCCGGCCTGTCCAACCGCAGGAAGGCGATGATCCGCCAGTAGCCCAGGGCCTGGGCTGCCCGGGCCGCCGCGCCGTAGAGCATCCCATAGGCGGTCCGGCCCCCGGTGGTGTAAATGCGGTCAATTTGCAGGGCCTGGGCGTCGTCCCAGCAGCGGCCCACGATGGCCGCGCCCACCAGCTTCCCGTCCAGGGCGCATCCCACGGAGAATTTACAGCCGTGCATGGGCCGGTACTGACGGATGTGCTCCGCCAAATAGTCGTTGGCCTCTTGCAGCGAGGCCGGGACAATATAAATCGTGTTGTCCTGTGCCATCAAGTTCAACCTCCTGTTGTTTCATTCAGCCGTTTCAAGTGGGCCAGAAAGCCGTCCGCGAACGCCTCGGCAAAGGCCGGACTGCCGCTGAGCCACCAGACGGGGTCGGGCAGGGTGCGGTAGATGCTGTCGTATTGCAGGCAGATCATCAGGAACTTCCCCTGGGGATCGCCGGTGTCCGCGCCATCTACCAGGGGGGTGACAGCGGCCCTGACCGCTTGGGCATCGTCCTGGTGGTAGTCGCACAGATCGTCATAGAACTGGCCGGCGAAGATGCAGCAGAACACCGCCATGGCGTCCCGCTCCACCGAGCCGTCCGCTGTGGCCAGCCCCATCCGGCGCAGGCGATCCAGCGCCGAGCTGTCAAAGGGGCTGCGGGAGGTTCGGTCATTTCTCATTTCGTGTTCATCTCCAGTAACTTTTCAAATTTTTCTACGGTCTCGCGGGCGCTGCCCATCTGCCGCCAGAGGGTGCTGAGCTGGGGCGGCGACAACTGGGCAAATGATTCCGGGCGGCATCTCTGGGCTGTCCGCTGGAGCACCTGCGCGAACTGTGACGCCTCAGCGGCCAAGGCATCCGGGGTCAAGGCAGGGCCAGGTTGTGGGACAGGCCCGGCCCGAGCAGGGGGCGCGTACTCCTCCACCGACTGGATCTCCCCGGCGGCCAGCAGGGCGGCGGCCTCCGCCTGGGGGCCCGGCGCCAGCCGGGAGAGGGCCAGGGCCTGCTTCCGGGTGACCGGCATATCCGCTCCCCGAAGGATGTCCTTTGTCTCGGAGGTCAGGTTTTTGGCGATCTGCACCTGGCGCTCCACCGTGCGGCGTCCGACGCCCAGTTTCTCGGCGGTGTCTTGGGCAAAGGATTTTGTGGTCTGCGTCATTGTGTCGCTGACCTCCTGGTGCTGGTTGCCGCGAAAAGGCCCGCCCTGGTTGGTTTGGACGCTCTCAGGGTGGAGGGCTTCGTAGATCTCCTTCCGGCGCAAAAGCAGCTCTCCAAACTCAAGGGGCGTCAGGTCGCTGCGGACAAAGTTCTCGTCGATCTCCGCCAGTTCAGCCCGCAGGCCCTCTAAGCCGCTGACAACGCACTCGATCTCCGTCCAGCCCAGCAGCCTGGCAGCCTCCAGCCGGTGAAGCCCGGCGATGAGGGTTCGGCTTTGGCTGACTGTGACGGGATTGAGCAGGCCGATCTCGGCAATGCTGTCCGCCAGTTCCCGGACATCGGCCGGCGCGGCATTCCTCCGTCCGGGGTTTACCTTGATTTCGCTGATGGAAATACGCATAGGTCCACCTCCAGGGCAAAAGAAAAGCCTGACGCCTCGCGGCGTCAAGCCTTCCTTTGATGTTTGGTTTATCCGGCCCGTTCCCGTAGGAACTCCAAAAACAGGGCCTCGATCTCCTTGTCGCTGCGTCCGTCCAGATAGGGAGCAAACTGCTTGCGGTCAAAGGATATCTTCTTGGGCGGGGCTGCCAGGCGCTTTTCGGCCCGCGCCCGGGCCTCCCGCCATGCCTCATACATATCCTGGCGTTTGGCGGAAGGGGGCGGGCACTTGGAAGCGATATACTTCATAGCGGCCTTATTGAGTGGATAACTCTCATTGCGGCACATCTCAATGAACGCCTGCTGGGATTCCGGGTCATAGTCCGCCATCAGGTCGGCGCAGGCCAGATTCAACTGTTTCGGGGCTGTCTCCAGGATGCTGGCCAGCTCCGGGATGAGATAGGTGAGCTTGACCGCCTTGCGAATTTCGTACTCCGTGACGCCAAAGAATTCGGCAACCAATGCGCGGGCATTGTACCTTTGGCGAGAATCGCCAAAGGTCTCCCCAGCGGCGTTTCTCTGACCATTCCTATTCTTGGCATCTAACAACGCTTTATATGCTTTGCCCCGCACAATAATAGACAGGTTCTGACGGTGGATCAGATTGGTAGAGGTGGCAATGACGACTGCCCGGGTATCGTCAGCCTCCACGACCTCGGCGGGGATCTCTGACCATCCGGCCAGCCGGGCGGCGGTACGGTTATGCCCCGCCAAAATCTCATAGCGATCTTCCCCAGGGATAGGCCGCACGATAATGCGAACCATCAGCCCATCTTCGGCAAGCTGTCCTGCAAGGGCTTGGAGCTGTGACGGGGTATAGGGACGAAAGCCAATGTCCACAGTGAAGAACGGTGTGAGCTTGTCAAGCGGCAAATTACAAATTTGAGCGTTCATTGCGGGTGGCGCTTTCTGGAACAGCTTTGCGTAGGCTTCGTCCGTGGCCTGAAGCTCGGATGCCTGCTGCGTGGCGTACATCCGGCGCTTCAGCAGATCGTCCATCGCCTTTTTAGCCAAGGGCCAGCACCTCCTCCGCCAGACTGCGGTAGGATTCTGCGGCAACGTTTTTTGGAGCGTACTCAAAAATGCTCTGCCCTGCCGCCGGGCACTCCGCCACTTTGATGGAATACTCAATGGGCCGCTGGAACACATGGAATGTCTCGCCGTAGATTTCGCCCACGTTAGCTTTGACGCTCTGACACAGCTGGGGGCGAGATTGGTACATAGTCAGCAAAATACCCGCGATTTTCAGCTTTGGGTTAAATCTGGTCTGCACCGATTTGACCAGCTCCAGCACATCGGGGATCCCCTCGCTAGCCAGAAAGTGGGCCTGCACCGGGATGATACAGTAGTCTGATGCTGTCAAGGCATTGACGGTCAAAAGTTCCTGTTTCAATCCGCAGTCAATTATAATATAGTCATAATGTCGCTGGAGCGGTTCTATTAGTGAGGCCATGACCTTTTCACAAGCGCGATCCACCTCGCCCACGGCATTGTACTGGGACAGCTGCATCACCTGGAGCCGTGCGGCGGCGTCCGCCAAACGGCGGTTGGCCGGAATCAGGTCGAGGCCATTGTCCGTATGGAGAACGGCCCTCTGGAGGTGAAGCTCCAGATCCTCGGGGTAGTCAATGGCAGCCAGAAGGAGGTTTGCCAGGGTACGGGATTGTTCTGCCGGGGTGTAGCCCAAAGCAGCGGTCAGGTTGCCCTGGGGATCATTGTCAACCACCAATACCTTCATGCCAGAGATATTGAGGGCAGCCCCCAGGTTCAATACGCTGGAGGTCTTTCCCACGCCCCCTTTTTGGTTGGTCAGCGAAAAAACTTTACATGACACGGTAATTCACCTCATAAATTTTCTGTTTTGACTTCGGTTTAAGTAAGTCAAACCTTCATTTGCAGTAGATTTGCGAAGCCAATAATTGATGTGTGGTCGATTTTTTGGAATGCTGATTAGCATTTCAAAGTCAACCACACATTATTTTTTGCACACAAAAGGAACGCAGCCGGTAGAAATGCTGACTGCGCTTTGTTTTTTGAAATATGTTTCTTCTGCTTGAACCGGAGTTTGATTTCCGATGCTGCTGTGTGGCCTTTTATGGTTGTAGAACTCAAGATATTCTTTTAAGGATGCAGCCAGGTCAGATATGCCATGATAGCGATAGCGGTGAATCTCCTCCACTTTCAAACTCGCAAAGAAGGATTCCATAGTGGCTTTTTTCAACCGAGCGTTGTTTTGACGTACAGTACTTAGGCTTATCACACTTGCTTGTGCGTATTCATAATCGAATCGTTTGAACCACTCGTGCAGCGACTTATCCGAGATGCCAGATATTTCACACAACTCTGTCAGGGTAAATCCATTGTGGTACTTTTCATATAAAGACCACTTGTAAGCCTCATCATAAAATTTTGACATCATCTACTTCCTCCATATGAGACATGCGGGTTGGAGAATAGTAAATAGTAGCACCTTGATTCGTCGATAATCCCATTTGCTTCATAAATTTACTGACCTTTCGTATACCCACTTCTATCCCCTTCCGATGCAGTAGCATCTGGATTCGTCTGGAACCGAATCGGCCACCACTTTCCACAAAAGCATCTCGGATTGCATTACATATATCACAGTCACGTTGTTGACGTTCCGTTCCGCCTCTCTTGTTTCTTCTGTGATGGTAAAATGTAGACTGCGATAGTTCAAATGTATGGCTAAGCAACTTTGCGGAGTGTGTCTCGGCAAAGCTCATTGCCATATTGAGCCGTTCTTGAAGCGGAATTGTTTGCAGAATCCCGCTTTCATGAATAATGGCTAAGGCTCGTTCGGTTTCTTCCAACTGTTGCTTTAAGCCCTTGACATATTCAAGAATCATTCCCATCTTTTGGAGCGGCAATTTAGTCAAAAAAAGTTCTCCTGTCTCGTTTTCCCATATATTGATCCATCGGTAAACCGTAGCGACATGGACGCCAAATTCCTCCGATAGCTCTTTCGGTGTGTCTCCGTATATATATCGTATTAAAATTTCCTGCTTGGCTTTTTCTGGGCAACACTTCATATAAATACCTCCTGCTGTTTGATTTTGGACACCAGGAGGTATTATAACATAGAGCACACAGCAACGGAATTAACTTGGTAAAATCTTACTTTAGGGATTAGCCTAAAGCAAGCTGTGATGGGTGTCTGGTGTTTTAATGGCGTTTATAGCAGTAAGCGATAGTTATTTCAGGATGTGGTATCAGAATTATTAATCATTTCCAAATTTTGTGTTGATTTTCGTCGAAAGGTATATTATAATATAAGGTAAATACCTTTTTACATGTCGATAGTATTATTCAATTTGACTCGTTGAATATATAGATATTTGTCCAGTAAACGAATTTTGAAGTAGGCAAATATCTCTCGATCGGCTTGAATTTGAGGTTGCAGGCAGTGCCAGAAAATGTTCCTTTAAATTGCTAATAAACAGTCCATTTGATAAAAGATTTCATTTGTATTACCTGCTTCAGCAAGTTTTTACAGACAATGTAAAATTAGCAGCTAATTTCTAGAAAGTTTATCTACTTGCAGAAAAAAATGCTTTTATAATCCACCAAAATTAAAAAGGAGGCTGTGTAAATATGACAATTGTACGAATTGGGCACGGCGAGTCATCATTTTTGTTGGAATGCAGTGATTGCAATATTCCATCTCAGGATCCTAGACGGGCCACTGTTCCGACCAAAATTGAAAATGGGCAAATTGAAGGCTTAACAGAACAAGTTTTTGAAAAGGTCGGTGCTATTGCCAGTATTGTAATGGAAAATGCCAAAAAAGGAATGTGCAATACAGTTAACGCACCTAAAGAGTGTGAGTTGGAACTGAACTTTGCAATCACTACAGCTGGTAAAATTCTAATCCTCTCTGGAGAGACTGAAATGGGAATTAAGTTAAGGTTGAAATGGTAAATATGACAGAGGATAAAATAAAGAAGCTACTTTACGAGGCTTGCTGTTCCATACATATAGGTGGAAAAATTGTTGGTACCGGTTGGGTAGCTTCAGATTGTTGCATTATATCTGCGGGACATCTTTTTGCAAAAATGGTGCCAGGTGAAGAAATAACTGCACATTTTTCTAATAACCGCATGTATTCTCTTGAAGTCAAATCAAGAGAATACACACATGATCCATTGACTGATTATGCGATTCTCCGACCACAATCGGGAAAAATAGATGCACCAATTTTAGAATGTTCCGACTGCATAGAGCTTTCTGGAAAGTTCTATACATGTGGCAATGGAAAGACGCTAATGGCATTATCTAGCGCAGAAGGAGAAATTGTTGGATATGCGGAAAATTCAAATAACGATGTGAGATCATTGCTGAAAGTAACCTCACCCCAAAGCGGAGAGCCTGGCTACAGTGGTTGTCCAATTTATTCTGCCAAAGCCAATGCCGTCATTGCAATTCAGGTGGAAGCTACATCTTGTAAATCTGGCCCTGAACGGGATACCATTCTCGCATATCCTTTGAAATATTTTTGGGTGGAATTAAGCAACTCGCTAAAAAATGATTTCATTGAGACAAAGGAGGATCCACTTGGGCTAGCCTGCATTGACGCAGAAACTGAATTTGATCGTGCAAATGTCTATGTCCGGCGTGGAGATCAAATGTGTGCGGATGGAATACATGACGTTGCCCTGCAATGCTACAAAATTGCGAAGAAAATTTTTGAGACAGAAGTTGGAGTTGCCAGCAAATATGTTGTAAGTATTCAAAGGAGAATTGAAGAAACAGAAAAGAGAAGGGGTGGATAAGGCTATGCCTGATAGACACCATGTTCAATTACAACGACGAATTCAAAAAGCAGTTTCTGCGCTACGGGCATCATATTATGACACCCATTATGAGGAACCCATCAAGACAAATCATCCATATGGAGGGAAACCTACAGAATCGATTGGTGCCTTTGCGGAATACAATCTGCGAGGACCTCATTGTCCGCGATCCAAGGCTGGATTATGTTCACCTTGCTTTTATTCTAAATTTCCCAATGTAATTGGCTCGGACTACCCGCACCTTATAATCGATCAGGTTGACTATATTATAGATAACTTTCAAACAACAATTCTCAGCCAACAGTATGGAAAAATCTACTATGACCCGGAACAGATGAAAAATACAGGAGTAAATCCAATCGCATGCTGCATTACTCCGGTGGGCTCATTCTTCAATGAAGGTGAATTTCCCAAAGAGGCAAGACTATATTTGCTGAAACGTCTTTTGAGTATAAGCGATACCTTTTCCAGGGATGTAATTCTTTACGTTGAGTCACATGCTTTTGATTTTTTGAGTTGGAGGAGCACAGAAGAAGAGCTTGAACTAATGCGTCGCCTGCATTTAAGGGTCGTGTTTGGTTTTGAAAGCAGCAATGACTTTGTACGGAATGTTCTGTTCGGGAAAAATCTTGAACTTCACGACTTTGAAAGGGCAGTAACACGAGCAAAGGAACTTTCCTTTGGAACCTATGCTTTTACATTTGCGGGACTATATCCTATGTCACAGCAGGAAACTCTGGAGGATGCTAGAAAAACATTTCAGTACCTGAAATCGAAAGATATATCCCCTGTTGTAATGTTTGCAAATACTCAGGAATACACCATTTCAGATGTCCTGGTTAAGTCCGGACGTTTTAAACTCATCAACCCCATTACTGTTCTAGAAATCATAAAGGATATGATAAATACTTTTGGGCGTACAAGATATGATGGTTTTGATGCGTGGCTGATTGCAGACCCAGTCGGAGGCCCGCCTGTACCATCGCAACACATATTCTCAGACAACGAGATTTCATGCTGCTCAGAAAAGATCTATCACATTATTAAAGAATTGAGGATAGATCATGAATACCCCTTATTTGAGGAAGATTATCAGCAGGTCAGCCAATGTTATATACATCAAAGCTTGATCGGCGAACTCTTTAAGGTACCGAAAGAAACGCTGGAGAGCAGAACAGAAAAAATGCTGGATTACATCGAATTAATTGCTAACAATTACATTGCGCAAAGACGAGAGGAGGAACTGTCTGTCGTAAAAGCGCATCTACTGTGCGAGGGTGTGCACATGGATTCCGCCACGAAGGAAGCTCTTGTTGCGTTGAGTATTTCTAACGGATTTATTCATTCAACAAATTTGATGTTGGATAAGATACCAGTCAATGCGTGTATGATGGAAACATTTGTCGATAACCCCTCCTGTACATTGACATATATCAATCAAAAGTTTTATCTCCATTTTACCGATAAAAGCACTGAGATTCCCAGTTTCATTGGAGAAGTTGATTTCTTAAGGATACCCGAATGGGGGAAGCGCATCGTCGCTGGCTATCAGATCAGCGATTTCCTGCGTCCGCATTCTCCCAGATGCATTTCTATCTGGCCTAACCAAAGCTGTGATTTGGGTACAGATCGTTGCCAATTTTGTTCCTTGACCGGAAATATTACGCTGTCTCCAGAAATCGTGGCAGAGATGGTGGATGCCGCATTAGCAAACCATCCGGAATATGAGGTACACCTCAGCGGCGGTGTTTGGCGAGGCGTTGATGAAAACCCCGCCTACTATTCCAAGGTTGCAAAGTTGATTCGAAACAGGCATCCTTCAACAAAGATTTCTCTGGAAACGATTCCCCCGCTGTCGGTCAAAGGCTTGGATTTATATTATGAAAGCGGGATTAATTCCATTTTGATGAACCTTGAGATTGCCAATGAAACGCTTCGCCACCAGATTTGTCCAGGAAAAAGCAAAATTTCTTATGATAAATATTTGGAAATGTATCGGGAAGCCGTGGAAAGGTTTGGTAAGTGGAATGTAGGAGCGGTCATTTTATTTGGCATAGAAGGTATTTCCAATGAAGAATTTCTTCACTGTGCCAAGCAACTTTGTGAAATCGGCGTTTTCCCAGTCATTATGCCTTTTCAGCCCTTGCAAAATTCCAAGCTTCGTCAGGCCAGGGTCACTGATCCAGATGCTTTTTTAGATATATCAAGAACCATAGCGAAAATCAGGAATGAGTATGCAAAAGCTGAGTCTTTTTGCAGTTTTGGCTGTTTGAATTGCGGCGCATGTTCTATAGACTATTAGACCATATTTAAAAATTTTATAGGAGGGTTATCATGAAAATCCTAATTGTCAATGGAAGCCATCGTCAGGGAAATAGTTCCGGCTTTGTTAAAGCTGCAAAGGACCTGCTGGAAATGCAGGGGCACAGTGTGGAGGTGCTGGAACTTCTGGAAAAGCGTTTTGAAATCTGCAACGGATGCCTGGCCTGTGAGGAAACTGGGGTATGCACAATCAACGATCTCTTTACGGTCGAAATCTTTCCCCAATTAGTGGCCGCCGACGGATTTGTATTTGCCACGCCGATCTATTTTAATACCGTTACAGCACTGTTCAAAAATTTCATTGACCGAACGAATTGCCTGTGTGAATATTTTGGGGAAAATCAAAAAAAAGCTGCCGTCTTTTTGGTGGGGCAACTGGATGAGTCAGAAGGAAGTGCCGCATCTGCGTTGAATTACCTCAAAGAGTATGCAGAAATTATGAATTTTGATTTGTCAGACAACAGTATCTTTGTCACAGCCCGAGAGGCAGGTGAGATTGAACTGACGGAGGATATAAAAAGCAAGATTAACCAATGGTTCCTTTAAACGTGTAAGAGCTAAACGGTGCCACAAGAAAGGCAAGGTTATTCGGGATGAACGAGAAAGTATTTGAAGATTTCCATGTTTTAAGCAAAATGCATTTTAAAACCATGGAGGCGTTTGAATGCTTTGCAAACATGGGAGAAGATAGGAAATACAAAGAACTTTTAGATTTTTGGCTCAATTATCTGAAGGACGAGTCAAAATATAGAGAACAGCCTGTCGAGCTTGAGGTACTTGAGCAGTATGAAAAAGAGTTGTATCAAAGCTACTCTCCCATTGGACTGCACCAGGAACACATCGCGTACATCCGGAAGAATGTGGTTAATTATCTGCAATATTATAGTAAGGATATCCTGATCCAAGAGAAGTCTGTGTTGCTTTTGAGCCGCTTGCTATATAACTGTCTTCTAATGGAACGCTGCTTTTTCCCCCTTTATAACATTATCTACCAGGATCACATCAGCAACATTATCAATCAGTTGAACATATGTATTATCGTTGGCCAATTAGACTACTTCAGTGAATATTTCAGACAGACCCTTCTTCAGTTTAATGAGGAATTCGCATCGCTTCGAGAAGTTTCTGTACATACCTTGCACCTCGTGGGCATTTTAAATTTTAAATGTCATAACTACAAGCAGGCAATTGAAATCTTCCTGCGCGCAATTTCGCGCTTTGAAGACGAGGAAAAGTCCGATGCCTATAAGAATGATGAGTATTTCCAGACAAAGCTTTTGCTTGCCTATTGCTATGAATACGATCATCAATTTGAGCGTGCAATTAAAGTGCTTCTTGAAGTGTCTGTCGACGAACTCCTGGGTGAATTTAAGGGGTTTGAAATGTTTACATTGTTCAGTGGTAGTGATATTGACCAAACAAAAAAATGGGCCGAAAATTTTATCAGCAATAAATTACCCCGTATCATTGATAAGTACGCCTCAAATCAAAAGGTAAATGCCCTCTTGGATGTAGCTCGTCAGCGGGACATGCTTTCAAATGCAGAAATTGGCGATAGACATGAGGTCTTGCACACTTTGGCTCATTGCTTAAATGAGCTTGGGATAAAAAGGGAACTGACCAGCAACAACAGTCAAAAAGATAATGTAGTTTCCCTTCTATTTCTGTCCCGTGCAATCATGTTATATGTGGCTGAATTTAGCAAAGAGAGCCAAGATTTTCAGACCTGCTTATACATGCTCTTTGGAGAGGCAAAAGATTATGATGTTTGTTTAAAGCGGATCAACCAGGTGATTAAAGAATATGAGGAATCCAAGACCAAAAACATTAATTATGAAATGGAAAATATGTTTTACCTGTTTTTGGTTGCGAATCATTCGGGCAGAGTTATTGATGACACGTTGCTCGCAGAAAGGGCAGAAAATGCGTACCAACGTTTTACGCAATTTGCAAAAAGCCGTTATGATTATGATGCATTGACCCATATTGAGATTTTTAAGTTTCGCTTTGAAATTATCAACATTCTTTGTTCTTCAATTGACAATACAGAAATTGAAAAGAAGTTGATTGCGCTGAAAAGTAAGCCTTTCGGTGAGTATGTTATCGCGACCCGCCCTTCCGCAAAGGCAAATCGATGGATTATGCAAGAATATAAAAAAACAATTGCCCTATATGAATTTTTGGTCAAGTATTTTGAAGATCAAAGTGAAACGAATATCAATGAACTGTATAATTATGCCTGTCATTTCCGCTTTTATCGCAATCTGTTTGAAAAGGGCGAAGAAAATGCAGACGGGGAAGATATGGAAGCCGCTATTAATCGTATTATCGAGACAATTGTAGATGACTTTTTATCTCCACAGAGTATTTTTATTCTAGCCCCCATCACCTCTGCAATTCCGTATCAGCATCAAACGAAAACTTTTTTGACCCTGGAGGATCGCTTGTTTGAAACACAGTCAAAAAAGTTTGACTCAGCCTCTAAAATGGAGCCTTTCACAGATTTGGTTTCTGCAAAGCATCCAAATTTGGAGCATATCAATTGGCTTTTGGCATATAAAGAATACAGCATTTCGTTTTCCGCATCCAGAATATATCCCAGCAGAGAAGAGAATCGATATTGTTACTGTGACGGTGCAGAAATCTTTGATCGGCCAATTTTCAATGTCGCTACCGTAAAAAAAATGATTCAGAATGTTATCCGTCACAAAAAACGGCATAAATACTGTCAAAATAGGCAAACAAACTGTTGCATTACTATTTTTCAAAATGCAAATAATGAACAAATCAATAATATTTGTAGAGAACTGATGATTCCTGCAGAAAAGTACCAAAACAAAACGTTTGTGTTCTACTATAAAAACGAAGGTCCCCAAAAAAATCCAGAGATCTATTGGCACATCATTGGGATCGATCAAAAGATATGCCGTGTGCAAGAACAAGAGATTGTCTCACATCTTTGCGGGCACAGCATAAATCCAGAATGCAAACTTGCAGTATCACGAAAAAACTATTGCTATGTATGTTACAATGTCACAAACAGCATGGTGGCAAAAAGCGATATGTATTGGCTTCAAGAGCATGGCATTCGATTTTGGTATGATCGGGAAATGAAAGGAAGTGAAGAAGATATCCCTCATCCAGCGTATTTGGATGAAGCAAAAGCACTTTTGATTTTTATATCAAAAGAAGCTTTTGGTACCAATGCAGTTCAAAGTAGGCTCTACAAAGAAATTCGATATGCTGTTGAACAAAATCTTGAAAACCGCATTATTATAGCCATCGATTTTAAAGACGCGGATGACTTGACCAGCTATTTCAAGCAAAAATTCCGAGGAAAAATCAATGGCGAAATGTTTTCTTACTTAATAGGGCCTCCCATCATCTACGGAGCTATGAAAAGTGAGAACGAAGCCGTAATGTGTCTTGAAAAAAGCAATATTTTAACTCAGCTGAAAGAGTACGGGGTTGAGCATGATGACATATGATGAGATTAAGCTTCGCATGGATCAGCTCTATGACATTATCGTGCAAGGTGAAGATCAGCTTCTGAAGATTTTACAGAAGACAGAAACATACAAAACTGCGAAATCCGAGATTCAAAAGAGCCTGCATTGTCTTCAGCACATTGACAAACAAGCAGAGTACTTGGCAAAAGATTCATTGACAACCCTTTGCGTTTTTCTGCCGTTAAATCAACCTCTATATTCTCTAATTTTGTTTGTAGTAATTCCTGGCTGCCGATTTTATGAAACCTATTTTCGCCCACCGGTGTTACTTCAAACAATTTACGAGGAGCTATATGGCTTTTTAGAACTTCAAAAGTTTGGAATTTTTTGTAATAGTATCACTAGGCGTCAATTTTTATTTAAAAGAGTGTCCTGTGCTAACGCTATCATTTACACGGGGAAATATGAAAATTCGCTGGAGGTTATGGCGAAAATTCCGCATAACGCAGTTTTTATCTATCAAGGGAGCGCTACAAATCCGATTGTGATCACAGAGTCTGCAACCATCACAGATGAACTGATAGAAAAAGTCGTCGGGGCTCAAATTTACAATTCTGGACAAGACTGTATGGCACCCGCAGCTATTCTTGTATCGGCAAATCATTGGCAGAATTTTCTAAACCGTTTGGAAACACAGTTGAGACGCCTAAAAATAGGTTCTTACAATTGTGCAGACGCCGATGTATCCTTTGCAATTGAGCCAATAACAGTAGAAAATGCAGAATATCTCATTCACCATACAAAAGCAAAGCTTCTGTATGGTGGAAGTATAGACAAAGAGACTATGCTTGTTTATCCGACTATCCTTCGCTTCGCACACGTGTCTGATCTTCCCTATGCTTCTAGTTTTTCTCCTGTTTTTTCCCTATATTGCTACTCCAATGAACAGGAAGTAACAGAGTACCTGTCTCGATTAGAGTGTCGAGAAAATAGAGCTTATGTTTCTGTTTTTGGAAAGCTGTCAAAGAACTTGGATGACGAAATTATCATAATGGACGACACTTTGGATTCCGTGGATGACGGCTATTCTGAATTTGGCGGATATGGAATACGAAGCGGGTACATTGCGCATGAAAATTCAATTGTAGCACACCCCATTTTGATTTCAAAGGAACTAGCCATGTTTTGAACAGCTACAGCAGATATGATGTGTATGTAGTGGCAGGTTCACACTACTGCTACCCCGATGCCAGCGTTTTGAAAACCTGAGGACTAACAGGCCAGTTTTCTTATCCATCAAACCTCAAAATTACTCGATAACCGTCATTACATGATCCATCAAGGTTTCAGCGAACAAATTCAGCCAGGCCTGTTTCTCCATCGGCTCCAATTCATCGCGCTCTGCCCACACACAGTCGGTACCAACCGCTTCGCACAGCTTTTGAGCTATCAAACGAGCGCTCCTCCCAAGAAAAATTCAAAATGCCATAAGCATTACCCCGAGATAAATCCATAAGACCAGACATCAAGTTTTGCTTTTAGTTACAGAGCAAAACTTCGGCAACATTAGGCTCAAATCTTCGTATGCAGTAAATTTGCAAAGCGTATAAAAACAGAAGGAAAAGGATAACAAATAGCCCGTCTTTGGGCCGCTTTGCAGCGAGAGCCGCAACACGTTGATACTGTTTGGCTTGCACAAAAATCGACTTCCCGGTAATAAGTTCTTTTTACAAAAACTCATAACCCGAAGGTCGTCGGTTCAAATCCGGCCCCCGCAACCACAAATCCTCCGATTTCCTTGGAAATCGGAGGATTTTCTTTGCTTTTGCTCACTTTCCTGCGCAGTCAAAATTTTGATTTTCTACAAGACCCAGGTTCCGACCCATACGGCAAAATGTCCAGAAAGAATTAGATGGCATCGGAGAGGATATTCGCCATGGTATCTGCCGCCTGCCGCTGGGCTTGGGTGGTCACGTGGGCGTAGGTGTCCAGCGTGAACCCGGCACTGTAGTGGCCCAGCATCCCGGAGACGGTTTTGATATCTACTCCGTTTTGCAGGGCCACAGTGGCGAACGTATGTCTCATATCGTGAAATCGAATCCGGGGCAGTCCCGCCCGCTCCAGCACCCGGTGGAGCATATGGAGTACGCTGTCCGGCGAGATGGGACCGCCTGTGGACG
>ERZ808028.1010-NODE-1010-length-18870-cov-6.786836_pt1 | contig 18870 bp, 20 predicted proteins | sample MGYA00380184_ERZ808028 | MGnify/ENA primary metagenome ERZ808028 (study PRJEB31490, sample SAMN06133397) | mouse gut metagenome | isolation source: J8_1 | host: mice | place: China: Chengdu | collected 2015-05 ...
TTCCACATATCCGGCCCGGGTGTCATCATCAGATAGGCGATGATGGAACCCGGCGAAGCCGGTCCCCTCAACCCGCAGTTCATCATATTAAACCAGAAGATAGCTGCCATGTTGCCTATGATAGGTGCGATGATCACGGCGGGATTCATCAGTATATACGGAAAATAGATCTCATGGATCCCCCCGAAGAGATGGATGATCACAGCACCCGGCGCCGACTGCCTCGTTCCCTTATCACGACAGCAGAACATGTAGGCCAGCAGTACCCCCAGACCCGGTCCCGGATTGGCCTCCAGCATATACATAATGGATTTGCCAAGCTCCTCTGCCTGCCCGGTGGCGATAGGGGTAAACACCCCGTGATTGATGGCATTGTTCAGGAACAGCACCTTCGCCGGCTCGATAAATATGGAAACCAGCGGCAGAAGTCCATGATTGACAAGGACGTTGACCCCAGCCGTCAGGACGGCGAGGATCCCGCTCATCAGCGGTCCGATGGCAATATAGCTCAGCAGTGCCAGAACCAGGCCGAAGATACCCACGGAGAAATTATTGATCAGCATCTCAAAGCCCGCCGGCATATGTCCTTCCATCCGCTCATCGAATTTCTTGATACAGAAACCGCTGAGAGGGCCTACCAGCATGGCCGCCATCAGCATGGTAATCTCTGTGTTGCTCATGATGGCGCCGATGACAGCGATAGCCGCCACTACGCGCCCCCTGTCGCCCCCCACCATTTTGCCGCCGGTGGCGGCGATAAGTACTGGAATCAGATACGTCAGCATAGGAGATACCATGGAACTGAAATTCTTATTCGGGATCCATCCGGTATCGATAAACAGTGCCGCCAGAAATCCAAACGCAATGAGGGCACCAATATTCGGCATCACCATAGCCGATAGGAATTTACCAAATTGTTGTACTTTATTTTTCACAATACGACCTCCTTTTATACAGTTTTTCACTGCCTGATCCAAAGGAAGCCACAACAGAAAACAAAATTATCTCAGAGCACCGTTACCTTGTGATCCCGGCATTCCCTTCGGAAATCCGGCGGCAGATGGCCGTCCGACACAAGGATATCGATATCATCCAGTCCGCAGATGGAATAGGTCCCCTTCCGGTCCAGCTTGGAGGAATCCATCAGCACGATGACCTCCTCCGACTGCCGTATGGCAGTGCGCTTGAGGATGGCCTCCTCTTGGTTCCCACAGGTAAAACCGGTCTGATATTCAAAGTTCATCACCCCAAGGAATGTCTGATGAAAATTCACCATCTCCAGCTCCTTTACAACCGATGTGCCGTACACGCTGACACTGTACCGATTCAGCTTTCCCCCCGGGATCAGCACCGTGGGCTCCGACAGTCCGGCCAGCTCCGTGGCACAGCTGAGTCCCGTCGTATAGATCAGGTTCGACTGATCGGGAAACAGGCGGGCCAGCATCGTCGTCGTACTGCCGGAATCAAGAAACACCGCCGTATCCGGTTTGATCAGCCCCGCCGCCTTCTCCGCGATCTCTTCTTTCTCGTCCTGATTCCGTATGGAGCGGTTGTTCAGATAATCATCCGTCCCGATGACAAGCTGCACCGACTTCGCTCCGCCATGGATCCGAACGATCTTCTTCTCCTGATCCAGAGCTTTTAGATCGGTCCGGAGCGTCATCTCTGACACGTTGGGAAAATTCTCTTTGATCTGTATGAAACGCACATAACCCAGCCGGTTCACCAGTTCCACAATCTGTTTTCTGCGTGTATCCATTGAATCCATATGTTCTCCCTCCCGCCAAAATCCATGGAAAAGAGAATTTCAGCGTTTCTACTTCTCAACAAAATTTTCCAGCAGATATTCCTCCGCTTCCGGGCACCAAAGTCCCTTGTGGGCCTCAACTATATCCGCCAGCGCCTCATAGCGGTGGTCCTTCCTCTCCTCTCCTGCCTTCCGCAGCTCATCCAGCGCGGTGAGCGGCATGGACAGATGGGTGTAGATCAGTTTCTTTCCCCCTGGAATCTTCGGCAGGTTCAGTGTCGTCTCTGCCGCGGCGTCCAGTCCTCCAATATGCGTCACCATAACCGCCGGATCGATCCGTTTGGCTGCCGTCAGCTCCAGGGATTCAATCATGTCCGCCGTATTTCCCCCGGTAGTTCCCATGACATGGGTGGAATTGTAGTGAACGTCATAGAAATTCATGGATGCACTAAACTTATTGTCCGTGGGGCCCGCGAAGAAGTTCAGGCACCCGTCCCTTCCAAGGATATCGCCGGACTGCTGTACCACTGCTGCCACCGGGGCATAGCAGAGTACATCGTCGTACCCGGTGCCGCCGGAGATAGAGAGAAGCTCTGCCACGGGATCCTCACACTCTCCTGTGTTGACGAAATGCAGTGAGATCCCCTCTCCCTCATATTCGGCCGGCGGGAACAGCTCCTCCGCCCGGTCGAGACGTTCCTGGTTCAGGTCTGTCACCACCACCAGGGAGGGCCTCACATCACGGTGCAGGGCATAGGTCAGTGCGCCCAGTCCCATGGGACCGGCTCCCGCCATAATGGCAAGCTTGCCGTTTTCCTTGATCCCCATCTCGTGCTCATACACACCCATCCGGGTGTGGTATGCCGCATTAAAGGCCCCGATACTGCATGACATAGGCTCTGCCAGGGACGCCTCATAGTAAGCGCGCCCCTTGTACTCCAGCAGGCAGCCAAGCTCCATGACCTCCGCCGGAATGATACAATAGGTCGTATCCCCCCCGAAAAATTCATAGGAATACCCCGGGCTCCACATGGTCCCCTTATAATTCAGTGCCGGCTGAAGTGTAAACTTCATACCGGGGGCGAAGGTATCCTGATGGTTCTTCCCCACCTTCACGATATCGCCGGCGAATTCATGTCCCATAATGGCCGGATGCTCTGCCACATCATCGTGAACCCTTTTGTGCTCCGGTCCCAGAATGGCACATTTGTAGGTAGACATGCAGATGCTGTCAGACACTACCTTTACCAGAATCTCATCCTCTTTGATCTCCGGGAGCTCGAATTCCTCAAGCCTCAGATCATTTGCCGCGTGCAGTCTTACTCCTTTTGCTCTCATAAAAAATGCTCCTTTCTTAATTTTAATGCGGTCGTCTCCCTTTTGCAACAACAAAATTGCTAATGGATGCTATTTTTGTCGAATCAAAAGAATTTTTGTTGTTTCAATAATTGTTATCCCTATTATATCTAGTATTTCAACAGTTGTCAACTGTTATTTCAAAGATTTTCCACTTTTAAACCAATATTTATTTTATCCCGGACAGAAAACTTTATTCTCCCATTTCGGAAGGGGACAGCAGGACGAAGCAGGGACCGTTCCACCACTTTACAAAACATTTTTTATAGGATATACTGATACCGGAAAATTTTTATAAAGGAGAATCAAAATGAAAGATCAATTAGAAAATCTGTCCGCATCGGCCTATGGTCTCGCAAAGCGGGGGATTGCCTGCAGACTCCGGCAGTTCACCGCCCTGCTGCTCGTTTCCCTGACCATTCTGGGCCTGTCTGCCTGCTCATCTTCCAAACAAGACACTGCCTCCGGCTCCGCCGTCCAACTGGACACCCAGGCAGAATATGTAAAAGCATTTCTGGACGCCCTTTGCCGGGAAGACTATGAAGCCTATGCCAAAGCCTGCAGCGTACCCGTCAGCGAAGTCAAAGAGGACGGCCCGGAATATATCAAAAGCATTATTGAAAATGAATTTACCTATATCCCCTCGGATGCCATGGTGGAATCCTTTGCCGGGACACTTCAGAAATTATTCGCCAAATGCAGATACACCGTGAAGCCCGCCGTGCAAAATGACAACGGCTCTTACTCCATTCCCGTATCCATCCAGAAATTCAATGTATTTAAAACTGCCCTGGATAAGGGAGATAGGGATTATAACGAGTGGAAGAAGGGCCAGTCCGATGATATGGACGCAGATGTGATGACAGACAAATTCTTTGAATTTATCACAAAATACTGTGAAGAGGAAATGAAGGCTCCCCAGTATGCCGGAGAGGAAACCGTGACGGTGACGCTCACAGTATCCAAGGAAGATGATGGGATCTATACCTATGGCGAGGAAGATATCGATCATCTTCTCTATGGATTGATGGACCTGTCCGCCTGGGATGATCTGGTGGCAGAGGAGGAGGAAGAGTAACTATCCGATCCAGCAGGAGGAATTTCTCTTAGTTGAGAAATTTCTCCTTAACAAGTTTTTCATGGTAAAAGTAATTGACATAATTTATTCCCTGTTCATCACAATATGCATTAAGCAAATCCGCCAGTGTATCCCAATATGTACTATCTTTCTCTAAATAAATTGCTTCATATTTTTCTTTCAAATCTGGATAATGTGTATTGATATAAGAGAGGATGCGGCTTTTATATTCCCCCCTTAGATTCAGATTTTCAAACCAATATTCACATACATTCTCTTTCGTACTATCAATGATGTCTTTCCATTCTGTGATATACGGAAATATAGGAGACATAAACAAAACCGTATGGATACCCACATTATGTAATTTCTCTATCGCATGAAGCCTGTCCTTTATGGAACTGCCTTTATCCATATCCGACCTAAAATTGTCATCTAAAGTGTTGATTGAAAATGCCACTTTGAGATTGGACATCCTTTTCAATAATTCTATATCCCGTAAAATAAGCGTTGATTTTGTTGAAATTGTAAGTTGGCAATCTGCATTCACAAGCTGTTCTAATATCTTTCTTGTGATGCCGTATTTCTCCTCATAAGAATTATAACAGTCTGTTACAGACGACATAAAAACAGATTTTCCCTTTAATCTCTTTAGGTTAATAGGTTTTTCACACTGCTTAATGTCTATAAATTTCCCCCATTCTTCCTTATGCCCTGTAAATCTTTTCATAAATCTTGCATAGCAGTATTTACAAGCATGAGTACAGCCGACATAGGGATTTATCACATAATCACTTGCTGGCAAATTTGATTTCGTTAAATAGTCCTTCGTATTTATTTTTTGTTCTATAATATCCATCTATTGAATCACGCCTCCATGAAAATAACATTCATAAATTTTTTCATCCAAATAAAAAATATCTTCGTACCCTTGAAACCAAACAAATTCACCATCTACTTTACAATGATAATGGTAATCGCCTTTTGTATACATTTGTGGTCCCCGATAAGGGAATTTTTCCGTAACCTGCAACAAAGCTTCTTTCAAAAAGCCATTGTTAAAATTATCCCCTATAATCCGACCAGTATAATTCATGCACCAAATAGGATTATCATAGTACCATACCGCTTCTTCACCAGTAAATTTTTCGCCGCCTAAATATGTATCATAATATTTATACTCATTTTCTGCATAACAAAAATCACTGGATTTCATTCTGGAAGATTGTACTTTATTTTCATTGACTGGATAAGTATTCTTTTTTGCCGAAACCAAAAAGGAAACAACTCTATTGAGGTCAATGTCCGCACTCTTGCATAATAAAATGTTGCACTCATCATCATCTTTCACTATTCTGTCAATGGTTACGCCATATAATTCGCTTAATAATATCAAGCCATTCAATTCTGGAATTGCCTGTCCGTTTTCCCATTTGCTTACAGTCTGCCTTGCTATCCCAATCTTATCTGCCAGTTGCTCTTGGGAGTAACCATTCTTCTTCCTTAGCATTTGCAATTTTTCTTCTAAATTCATATATATCACCTCTAAAATAACATTATATATATTTTCTTATGGAAAGCCACCACGGGAAGTAGGCAATTATGCCACTCTTAATATGCAAGAGTGAATTTTCTGCTGAATGTTGTCTTTCATTTAACCTACTTGACGTTGTTTTCCTAACATCATCTTACTAATATAATCAACGAATCTATTTGGTAGGATGTAAGATGACATAACGAGTATCTTATTGTAAATTCCTGCCACGACTATCGTTTTTCTTTTCATAACAGCTTTATAAGCTATATCAGCAACCCGTTCTGGCGACATAACAAACAATTTAAATAATAAAGTATCTTCCATGCCTGCTTTAGCGGCAAATTCTGTTTTTGTAGAACCTGGGCATAGAGTTGTGATTGTTACGCCAGTGCCTTTGAGTTCTGAACTAATTCCTTTTGACACAGATAAAATATATGATTTCGTTGCCGCATATACGGCATCATAAGGACATGATATATAAGAACCTGTTGAACCAATATTTAAAATCTTTCCCTGCTTGTTATCTACCATTGAGGGCAGGAATAATTTCATCATATCTGTTACAAAAAACATATGTAAGTACATCATATCATGCTCTTTTTCCCTGCTTGTTTTAATAAAACTTCCAAACTCATTAAAACCCGCATTATTAACAAGCACATCAATTTTCAAATCCAATTCCTGTACTCTGCGGAATACATATTCAGCGGCTTCTGGCTTTTCTAGTCCATAAACAATGAAAACTGATTTTATGCGGAAAGTCTGCGACAGATGATTTGATAATTCTTTCAATTTATCCTTATTTTTTGCTACCAAAATCAAGTTGTAACCTTGCTGTGCAAATTTGACAGACAGAGCCTTTCCTATTCCGCTTGTACAGCCTGTTATCAAAGCTATTTTATTATTTTTCATATGCAATCCCTCCGAGAAGTTCTTTGAAATGTTCCCATTCCATGAGATAATCCATACACTTTTGAGATTCAGTATTTTTATCATTTAAAACTTCGTCATAAAATTCAATCTTCTTTTTTATCAGCAATAATAAATCTTGGTATGCCTTTATCTTCCCTATAATAAAAGCTTCATGCTCAACTAAAATATTTTTTCGCTCTGGTATGGAGTTTTCCCCACCATGTTTAAGTAGAGATATATATTGTTTTATTTTGCACATCGGCATATCTGTATCCCGTAAACAACGGATTAAAAATATCCATTCAATATCCGATTCAGAATAAATCCGTCTGTTCATTTCATCCCGTTCAATTTGGGGTAACAGACCTTCCCTCTCATAATAAAATAATGTGTCTTTCGTAATCCCTAGTTTTTGCGCTACCTCATTTGTTGTATAGTTCATATGGACACCTCCTCAAAATAAAAATAAACTATGGTGTACGCTCCATGTCAATATATAAGTACAAATTTATCTGTTGGAAATTTAGAAAGGCGGCATTTCTGCTGCCAACCTATTATGTATAAATGATTTCCTCGTTTACAATCTCCCTCGCACACGCCCTTATGTTATTCATTCTTCCTAGCCATTCTAAAGCATTTTCTTCCTTTAGCTGTTCTGTTATGCCTTGTGCCTGTTTCATGCCCTCTATGAGCCTTTCAAAGCGTTCCTGCGCCTGCCTGTCAATGTCCGCAAGATATGTATTTAGCCTGCCGCTTGTGAGAAGATTGGTGCAACTTCGTCCCAAGTTGGGACGAGGTTAAATCCGTGCGGAAGCCCTGCCGCTTCATCACTTCCAGTTTCATCTTGCAGGAAAAGGCACACTCTGATGACAAAATACTGTTATCCATTCTTTCAGTGCTGGCAGGGGAAGTCTTTCCCGACGGCATGACAGCTATGACAGGTATGACGGGTATTTTGGGATGCCCCGCCGCTGTCATCCCTTACGGGAGAACACCCTATAAACACAAATGCAGGCATGGCGTTTCCTTGCCCTTCTTCGGCTCGTAAACCCATCCCTGCGGTCAGAAAAATCCCCCGATTTTTCCGACTGCGTTTACAGGTGTAAATTGTGAGTAAAGTGAAAAATGGGAAGAATAAGCAAAGTGAAAATCTGGTGTATGTAGATAGCCCTCATAAAAGAAACATGGTAAAATCTTAGAAGAAACGAGGTAAATCAATATGGAAAAGCAGGTTTATATCACAGAGGAAGAACGGGCAAAGTGCCAAAAGGTGGCGGATGCGTTTGCGGAGCTGTATGAAATGGAAAATATCGTAGTGCTTGATGCGGGCAGATATGGTTTTGTGGAATTGAAATATTATAAGCCGCCGTATGGATTTGAAGAAGATGCAACCTTTACGGACAGCAGGGTATTGTTTGATGCGATTTTGTAATATGTTCACGGTCTAGGATTGCTCGAGAAGTATATGTTAGTTTTATAGCCTTCATGCAGTCTGCTCTCTACGTCGATTGTTCCGTGATGTGCTTCAATAATCTGCCGTACTAAGAGAAGTCCTAAACCATGACGAAGATCTAAGCGGTTATCGATACTTTCCATGTAATGTGGTTTGTTTTTCAGTTCTTCTAACTTTTCAGCAGAAATACCAATACCATTATCCTGAACGGTTAAAAGCAGTCTGTTTTCTGTTATTTGCAGTGACAAAGTAATTATGCAGCCTTTGGGATTGCTGTGAATGCTGTTTTGAACCAGATTATTTACGGCTCGTGTAATCAGTTTTGTATCACATTCTATCATGCTGTTTTCGGAGTCAGGAGAAATATTTACCTCTAAAGAATAGGACTCCGACAGACCGCTGTTTATCAGGTCTATCGCGTAGGAACGTAATAGTTTTGAAAGCCGGGTATTTTCTTTCTGTAGAGGCTGCATTTCATATTCAAGCTTTGACACGAGATTCAAGTCCTGCACTAAATCTTTTATTTTGATACTTTGTCGGGATATAACGGCAGCCTGTTCCTTAATTTGGTTGCTGGCATTTTTGTCATTAACAATTCTATCCGCATATCCCATAATCATGGATAACGGAGTGCGAATGTCATGGGATACACCGCTGATCCAATTTGCCCGTGCGGTGTTTTGGCGGCTGATGATATTGGATGCTTTATTTATACTGTCAGCTATTTCTGACAGTTCTCCGCTTACAGAAAGGTTGATGCTTTTCCCTTCTGACAAGGTTGCAATCGAGGATATAATTGGCTCTGTATTTTTGCTGATTTTCGCTTTAGAACGTGAATAGGCGAGAAACAGAACCAGCAGGTCGAATACAAGGATGCCGAGAAAAAAGAGAGGGATTTTACGAACCGTATCAATGGGATAATAATTGCTGGTAATTTTCATATAGCTGTTTTGGGGATAACCAATAACTAATAAGCCGTTTTCATCACTCCATACAAATACGGGATAGTCTTTCAAATATCCTCTAGAAAATATTGCAATATCCTGAATGGAATATTCAGTTGGAATTTCCTCTGGTAAATTTACAGTCCAATTGCAGGAGCCTTCTGTATTCAGATACATTGCCCATAAAAAGTTGGTTATTAACATTCTTTCTGCCTCGTCCGTTATGCCGTTGGAAGAGGAAGCTGCCGCCACTTCCTTTAGCATATTCTGTGGAGAGGTACTTCCAAAGTTTTTTGATACTGCACTGTAAAATGTAAAAGCGAATGCAGCTATGTTCAACACAACAAGAGATGAAATAAGTCCAATAAAAGACAGTAAATGTTTTGAAATATATTTGCTGAATACCTTCATGGCTTCACTTCCTTGCATTTAATTTATAACCAAGTCCTTTAATGGTTATGAGTGATACAGGTTTTGAAGGATCAGTTTCAATTTTTTCACGTATGCGCCGGATATGGGCATTCAGGCTGTTTTCATACCCAAAAGGATTATCGCCCCATAATGCCTCGCATAAGGCATCAATGCTTACAATTCTCCCTTCGTTGCGGGATAACGTTTCTAACAGTGTGTGTTCTTTTGCGGTCAAAGTAACTATAATTCCATTTTTATTAACTTCGGCACGACTGAAATCTATCGTGCAGCCTTCCAGCTCTAATAATGGGGAATCTGCTTTATAACATCGGCGTAAAACTGCATGGACACGCAGTAACAGCTCCTGTGGCAAAAAAGGCTTTACCACATAATCATCTGCCCCAAGTCCTAAGCCTGCAAGTTTATCAGCCGCTTCATCTTTGGCTGTCAGAAATATAATTGGAATATCTGTAAATGTCCGTAATTTCTTCATAAGGGAAAAACCGTCCCCGTCCGGCAGCATAACATCAAGGATTGCAAGGTCGGGTTTTTCCTGCCTGGCAAAGTTAAGTCCGGTCTGGGCAGTGCCTGCATCAATGATATTTGAAAAACCGTCATCTGAAAGAATGTCGATTACTAATTTACACAATTCCGGTTCATCATCAACCAACAGAATTTTTTTTGTATGCAAAAATGATTGTTCCATTGTCTACACCTTTCAAAAATCAATCAATAACAACAGTAACATTATAGCATAACGGAACGGTTTTCGGAATCTTATGGCAAAAAAGTAAGGTAAAAGTAAGGACACGAGAAAGTTAATGTCAGATTGGGGGTATAGACTAAAGAAAAAAGAAAGGAGAGTTTTTTATGGACTATATTATTACAACGGAGCAGTTGACAAAGAAATATAAGAATTTTATTTCGGTCAATAAGGTTTCCATGCACATTCAGAAAGGCAGTATCTATGGCTTTCTCGGTCCTAATGGAGCAGGAAAATCTACCACAATGAAGATGTTGTTGGGGCTGACATCGCCTACGGGTGGAAGTTTCACGGTTGACGGAGGTCGTTTTCCAGATGACCGGATTAGCATTTTAAAGAAAGTAGGTTCTTTTATCGAATCTCCGTTTTTTTATGCAAATTTGACAGGTCGGGAAAACCTTGATATTATCCGCAGAATTTTGGGGTTGCCGGAGAATGCGGTGGATGATGCATTGGAGTTAGTCGGTTTGACAGAGTTTGGTAATCGGCTTGCAAAAAAATATTCGTTGGGCATGAAACAGCGCCTTGGGCTTGCGGGTGCTTTGCTTGGACGTCCGCCAATCCTGATTTTAGACGAACCTACAAATGGTCTTGATCCTTCCGGCATTCACGAAATCCGTAATCTGATAAAGTCATTGCCGAGCCTTTATGATTGTACTGTCTTGATATCTTCTCATATGCTGTCAGAAATAGAACTGATGGCAGATGACATTGGTATTCTTAATCATGGTCGGCTGCTGTTTGAGGGAAGTCTTGACGAGCTTAGGCAGAATGCAGTACAGGCAGGTTTCGCAGCAGACAATAAGATTAGTTCGGCTAATCTGGAAGATATGTTCCTTTCCATGATTGATAAGGATAACGCAGCCAGAAAGCAGAGGGCGCAATTATGAATACTCTTATCATTGAACTTCGGAAAGAAAAAAGGACTGGTGTTATTCCGCTGCTGTTGTTAGTTGGTGTTTTGGGTGCCGCCTATGCGTTTGTCAATTTTATTGTACGCAAGGATACATTACTGAATCTTCCGCTGGCTCCGATGGATGTTCTTTTAACACAGCTTTACGGAATGATTATGGTTTTGAATATGTTTGGTATTGTTGTAGCTGCCTGCATGGTTTATAACATGGAATTTAAAGGAACTGCAATTAAAAAGATGTATATGCTGCCAATCAGCGTTCCTAAAATGTATCTGTGCAAATTCCTGATTTTAACAGTGTTGCTTTTGGCAGCGATTGTGTTACAGAATTTGGCTCTGTTAAAAATCGGCATCAGTGACTTGCCAAAAGGCACTTTTGAAATAAGCACTTTGCTTAAATTTACGATATATTCCTTTATTACTTCTATGCCGACATTATCTTTTATGGTTTTGGTTTCCTCACGTTTTGAAAATATGTGGATACCTCTTGGAATTGGAGTTGCCGGATTTCTAAGCGGAATGGCTTTGGCAAATTCAAATGTTAGTTTATTATTGGTTCACCCATTTGTTGTAATGTTAAAGCCTGCTGTTGCCATGAGCGCACAGCCTGACAATGAAATAGCTATTATATCTATGGCAGAAACATTTTTGTTTTTAGGAATGGGTTTGTGGATGGCGAAACATTTACGTTATGAATAGGAAGGATTTGTGTGAATTTTTTTGATTTATTGAAAATTGAATTTAAAAAGGTAAAGCGGTCAAAAATCGTTCATTTGATATTTATTGCACCTTTGTTGGTAGTAATATCGGGGATTGCCAATTTAAGCAGGTACTTTTCTCCGGAATATACAAATGCATGGTCTGCAATGTTTATTCAAAGCGCATTAGTCTATGCCTATTATCTGTTACCGTTTTCCATGATTGTTGTATGCGTGATGATTGCAGGGCGTGAAACACAGCATAATGGTATTCTGAAGATGTTGGCATTGCCAGTTAGCCGTTATGCTTTATCTTTAGCAAAATTTGGTGTTTTGATGTTTTACCTGTTTATGGAAATGGTTGTTTTTCTTATTGTGTTTTTGATTTCTGGTATTGTTGCTACACACATGGCAGGAATCACAGAAACTTTACCATTGCTTTATCTTATAAAGTGGTGTGCAGGATTATTTCTTACAATGCTGCCTTGTCTAGCAGCTATGTGGGCAATTACAGTATTGTTTGAAAAAACATTGCTTTCCGTAGGATTTAATCTGTTTCTTGTTATTCCCGGCGTTTTAATAGCCAATACACCGCTTTGGATTGCATATCCTTATTGTTACAGTGGTTATTTGGTATCTTGTTCGTTACATGATTTTACGGCAGAAGGCACAAGTACAATATTTTCGGTATTTCCATTTTTGCCATGTGCAATAGTGGTTTTTATATTAGCTCTTTTGTTGGCTGTTAGAAAATTTGGTAAGAAAGAAATGAGGTAAACTATGGAGAAGAAAAAATTACAAAATATAAGTATTATCGCCCTTATTATCAGTATACTTCCCTTTGCAACACTGATTCCTGCATTTTTGCAAATCATATTGCCCGATGGAATACGTACAGTTTGGAGTGGTATCAATATTGCCTGTGTTATTACTGGGCTGTGTCTGTCTATCATCTGTGTTAAAAATAATGAAAGCCGGAGCCTGATAAATATTATCTCTACAATTATCAGTGGATTGTTACTTTTACTGGTTAGTGGGATTATTGTTCTGGCATTGTTTTTAACTTTTCTTCAATAAGGAGAGTGTGAAAATATTGAATGTAAGCACGAAATAATCCGTATCTATGAATCTTCCGTCATTTTTGATACAATAGCTCCAAATCAAGGAGGTATTGCCTATGAATGAAACGAACCTTACAAAAGAAGATTTCTGGATGAAGCGAATTCAGGATTTCCAAAAAAGCGGATTGTCAAGAAAAGAATGGTGTCAGGAAAATCAAGTCCCCCTGTCGACTTTCAGTTATTGGATCAGAAAACAAATGCAGAAGCCTTCCGAATTGGATCAAGGGATGGAACCAGTCTTTGCCAGACTTCCTTCTGAGTTAGAGTTTTCCTCCCAACCGTTGTCGGAGTATCCTCCCATAACGATCCATCTTCCAGAAAGTATCCGGATAGAGGTCAGCACCAGTTGCCCGTGTGAACTGATGGCCTCTTTGATCCACACACTAAAAAATTATGCTTGACCTGGCAGGCGGGACCACCGTATACCTGGCCTGCGGCAGTACAGACCTGCGTAAGAACTATAACGGCCTGGCCGCGATCATAAAGCTAAAATTTCATCTGGATCCGTATTCCCGCTGCATGTTCGCCTTCTGTAACCGCAGACGGACATCCATCAAAATCCTTCAATGGGACGGATCCGGTTTCTGGATCCTGATGAAGCGGCTCGACCGCAATTACTTCCGCTGGCCGGATACGCCGGATGAGTTGAAAAAAGTGACCTTAAAGGAAATTCATTGGTTATGTGATGGACTGTCCCTCGACCCAAAAGGCGCTTTTGAGGAACATCATCCGAAGATCACAATCTAATCTAAACCGATTTTCCTGTCAATTCGCAAAAAGCTGAAAAAGTGGCAGTTTTCAATGAATTTTCCTCTGTTTTTCCATCTGGTTTCCTCTCGAAAACAGAGCGGTTTCATGATATACTTTTCTCAGGCTACAAGAGATAGGAGGGCTGGATCATGGAACCGCTTTTTTCTGAAAAACAATTGCAGGATATGAGCAAAGAGAATATCATCACATTGATACAGGCCATGCAGGTACATCAGAAAAAACAGGAAACAGAGATCCAGCTCCTGAAAGAAAAAACGAAGGAACTGGAGTTTATGAATGCACTGCTTTCGGATCGGCTGGCACTTGCGCAGAGGAAGCAGTTTGGCTCTTCCAGCGAAAAATATGCGGAAGGATATGAGCAGATGGACCTGTTCAATGAGGCGGAGCAGGAGGCCGATCCCAATGCAGCAGAGCCAGAGATGGAGGAGATCCATCCAAAATCTTATAAACGTAAAAAACCAACCGGAAAAAAGGAAGAGGACCTTTCCGCTTTTGAAACCACAGAAGTGATCAAACATAAATTAGAAGGAAACGACAGATTCTGCCCTGAATGTGGGACAAAATATAAAGTGGTGACTACGGAGACCGTAAAATATTTGAAATTCATCCCTGCCCGATTTGAAGTGGTGGAGGAGACCACCTATGTTTATGCCTGTCCCAAATGCGGGATGATGAAGCGCCCGCAGAAAGATCCGTCACTTCTCAAAGGCAGTGTTGCGACACCATCCCTCGTTGCCGGCATTATGAATGCGAAATATGTGAACGGGATGCCGCTTGCGCGACAGGAGAGGGAGTTCGCAAGATATAACCTGAACCTGTCAACAAAGACCATGGCCAACTGGATCATCCTGTGCGCAAAACGGTACCTGCAGCCGATCTATGACCTGATGAGGGAAGAATTCCTGTGCAGCAGATATATCCACTGTGATGAAACCCGACTCCAGGTGATCGATGAGCCCGAGCAAAAAGGGACAACCCAGAACTGGATGTGGGTGTACCTTACGGATGAATACAGCGGATCCCCACGGATGGTCCTCTTCCAATATGAAAGGACCAGGGGTGGATACCATCCGGTGGAATTCCTAGGGGATGAGTTCCGTGGCTATCTGACCTGTGATGGATACCAGGCTTACCACGGTCTCCCGGAGCAGATCACCGTGACAGGGTGTATGGCACACGCAAGGCGGCGTTTTGATGAAGCCCTGACCCCTTTAAAAAAGGGCTTTACCAAAGAACAGCTGAAAGAAACAACTGCATACCAGGCAATGGCACGGATCGGCATGCTTTATAAGATAGAGGAACTGATCCGTAACCAATCTCCTGAGGAAAGATATGCTGAGCGTCAGAAGCAGTCAAAACCGCTTTTAGAGGCTTTCTTCGGATGGCTGCATACTTTGGAAGGCTCTGTAAACCGGTCTTCTAAAATAGGAGAGGCCGTTTTATACGCTTTAAATCAGGAAAAATACCTCAAAGCCTATCTGGAAGACGGACATCTGAGTATCGATAACTCGGCCGCGGAGAGGGCGATCAAGAACTTTGCCATTGGCCGCCGCAACTGGCTGTTCTCCAAAAGCATCAAAGGCGCGGAGGCCAGCGCGACCGTATACAGCATCACGGAGACGGCGTTACTGAATGGGCTTAAGCCATATGACTATGTGGCTTACATACTGGAACGTATGAAAGATCTGGGGCCATTCCCGTCAAAAGAAGATCTCCAGCAACTATTACCATGGTCAGAATCCATACCGGAGTCCTGTCGTACAAATCGTCCAGGTGCGTCCACTTAGCAGAAACTGCTGGGTGGATTTTTTTGTCAAAGTACAGATAACTTGGTGATGATATAAAAGATCAACTCTCATTAAGGCACAGTTTAGCAAATATTGGTGATTTTGAATAGGTACGGATTATTTCTTGCTTACTATTGAATAAATATTTGAATACCATAATTGTAGTTGGGATTATATTTTCCTGCACAGCCTGTTCGTAATTAGATTCTTTTGCAGGCAGTCTGAAAAGTGGTGAGGAAAAATGAGAAAACTGATGACTAAAAAGGCTCTGATGACAAAGATATGTATACCAAGTATAATTTTTGTTGTTCTGCTTATTTGGACGATATGGGGCGATACGGCATTAACAGTAAGTACAATTAAAATTTCAAGCAACCATATTCCTGATTCATTTTCCGGGTTTCGGATAGCACAGATTTCTGATTTGCACAACGCACAATTTGGAAAAAACAATATAAAGCTGCTGGAATTATTATCAGAAAATGAACCAGACATTATTGTAATAACTGGGGATTTGGTAGACGCTGGGCATACAAATATTAAAGTTGCTATTGATTTTGTGAAAGAAGCGGTTAGCATTGCGCCTGTTTATTACATAACAGGAAATCACGAAGCTAGCTTATCGCAATATGATGAACTAAAAACTGGTCTTGAAATGATTGGCGTAATTGTGCTTGAAGATAAAGCAATACAATTAGAACAAGACAATGAAACAATAACACTTATTGGGCTTTCAGACCCTAATTATACGGTGAAAGGTGATATGTATGGAGAAGTCCCTGCTATGGTTAGAACAAAATTGAATAATCTTGCTGATACTGAAAGCAGTTATATCATTTTACTGTCACACCGCCCAGAACTTTTTGAAAGCTATGTAAGCTGTAATATTGATTTGGTTCTAAGCGGACACGCACACGGCGGTCAATTCCGTCTGCCATTTATCGGCGGGCTGATTGCCCCCGATCAAGGGATATTTCCAAAGTATGACGCAGGGCTGTTTACAAACGGCAGTACAAATATGATTGTTAGCCGGGGATTGGGTAACAGCATTATTCCTATCCGCTTTAATAACCGCCCGGAAGTCATTGTAATTGAACTTCTTAACACGGATTTGTAAGAACAGCTTATAGAAAACTGAATGATAAAGTAATCTGCCGCACTACGGCAAAAGAAAAAAAGCCGTCGTACAGCAGCCATGTTTTATTGCTTTAATCAAAAAGAGGGTTTAATTCCCCGCAGCTTGCTGCGCAACAAACTAATGATGAACGAAGTGAGTCTCGGGTTGATACCCCGCAGCTTGCTGCGGGGAGTTTCATTTTTGCGGTGGCTTTGGAAAGCAAAGCTACCGTTTTTGTTTGGAAAATTAAAATGTGATGAGTTAAATCAGGAGGCAAATAATGGGAAAAAGAAAACTGAAAATATCGCTCTATAGAATAAGAAAAACAAAGGAATTACGGATGATTTTACACATCAAGGTGTACTGCAATGAAGAATAAAACTTCACTGTGGCACACCTTTTTTAATGGTGCGAAATTTGTCTAATTTTAGATTTTTCTGTGATTTTCCTTTACAGATTTGTGGAAAAATTTTGAACGGCGATGTTTTGTTTTCGGTGGGATTTAGAAACAATTTATTGTTTCATAGATGGTTGTTTTGCAAGCATGGCTTTCGGGAGTTAAAGTATTGATTTATCAAGGTGCAAAACCCATTTTTTATGTGGGAAGTTTGAGTAAAATATATTATATTACCATCCTACGAAACAGTTTTATCATTCATATGAATATCTTTTCCATCAAGATACTCTGACATCTCACACATTCTCTGTAACTCTGTTACCGAAAACAACTCCTGACTCCCCATTTTACCCCTCCATAAATCTATCAAACCTGAATTTACAGTTTCATCTTGATTTATTATATTTTGAATAAATTCAGGTTTATGGATAAACTTTACTTGTTCCTTGATTGCCAATTGTCTTGTGGAACAAACATATACTACCTCTTCGCTAAACTTTTTTCTTTGGTATTCAGATATCAGTAAGCTATTAAAATTTTTCCTTTAGCCTTTTAAGTTTATTTATCCCTGCTGCCTATTTTCTGCAATATCTCTTCCACCAACCTATGTACCCTACAAGCTGGCCACATCTCCGATGGCTTCCGTTTCCCATCTTCCACACACCTTTTATAACATCTCTCCGCCATCTGAATCGCCCTTTTCTCATCCCCATACTGCACCAGTTTCCGATAAATATCCCTATCATTCTTGGAATACTTCTGCCCCGTTACCTTCTCAAACTTCTCCGCAAACCGGTCACAGCAGGTATAAGACTCCCTGTTCACAGGCATCTCTCCAAAATACGCATACATCCAGATTTCAAAGCAGGGATTAGACCATCCAGCGCCCACACCGCTTTTCTCTGCTGTCTGGATAATCTCGTCAAAGTCCTTCATCTGGTTTCTGTCAAAGACGATCCATGGAATCCGGTACTGCGATTCCTGTCCTGTCATTTCCAGGGCCTTCCTCACAAGTTCCACCGTCCTGGCTGAAAGCACCAGGCGGGCCCTCTCCCTGGCTTCCCGCACCTTCCGGTTATGCTCCGGGTCTCCCAGGCCGCACATCCGGTTGAAATACCACCGGGACAAATCGGGCGCGTTCATCATGGCCGGGTGCGCCCTGCTGATGACGATCTGGCTGGGGCGGGAAATCCGCCGTATCTCGTCCGTGGTCAGCAGCTCCCTTGCCACAAGACTGATGCTGTGGGAGATGCTGGGATTGACATACCTGCCGTGCTGACTGGATAACTGATACGCCGAAGTGGTGTATTTCCCCAGTTTGTCGCACACTCAATCTGCTGGATCGTCCATATGTAGCTGAGGCCGAGTGTTTCAGGAACCGGACAATAGCGTTTTGCAAAAGCATCCAGAACCTTATGGAGGTCTTCCGGATTGATCCGATCTGAGAGTTTCCGGGCGGCTTCCACATCCGAGATTTCCAGGAAAGCATTATCATGCATGCGGTAAGTAATGCCCTTCTTCTGCAGTTTATGGGCGAGCAGGTTATGGCCGTTCATATAGAACTGCAGGCGGAAAGGCGCCCATGTAGGGACACGAAGGTAACAGAGCCCCAGTTCTTTGTCAATGAAATAGAAATAATAGTGGAGACATTTGCTCTGGTCAAACTTAAGGAATGTCTTTCCCGTGGTCTTGTCATGCCAGGGTTTATAAGTATTGCACTGTTCCATGGCGGAAAAGATGTGGATCAGACCCTTGGTCTTTCCGGTTTCCTGAATGATTTGCTGAATCCGGTCATCCTTGCGGAAAGCCCGAAGCTTACGAATGAATTCGATTTCAATGCCGTTTTCATCTGCGATGCGCTGGGC
>ERZ808028.1013-NODE-1013-length-18848-cov-25.142028_pt1 | contig 18848 bp, 19 predicted proteins | sample MGYA00380184_ERZ808028 | MGnify/ENA primary metagenome ERZ808028 (study PRJEB31490, sample SAMN06133397) | mouse gut metagenome | isolation source: J8_1 | host: mice | place: China: Chengdu | collected 2015-05 ...
GAGGAAGCAGAAGAGGATGTAAGAGAGTTCAGTGTTCGGTTTTGAGGGTATGGGATCTGTATATTTTTTGCAGGATTCGCATATGATATAGAAGATATGATATCCTGTATCGTATCTTTTGTTATATGATAGAAGTATAAAATATAATCCTCGATAGCTCAATGGTAGAGCACTCGGCTGTTAACCGAGTTGTTGTAGGTTCGAGCCCTACTCGGGGAGTTAGGAAAAGCTTGTAGATATCAGTGTTTATAGGCTTTTTGCGTATGAAAAAGGACTAAACAAAACCAGAAAGAAAATAGATATCTGCGAAAGCAGGTGAGAAACTATTAACTGATAACAAGCAGGGATTGCGTTGCATACTGAGGTTTGGGTGCTATGAGATAGCAGAACTGGCAGTGACTGAAACAGGGACAAGGCGTTTTATCGAAAGATAGGCGCTTTTTTCTATTTCTGTAAATACGACAGTGCCTATCCAGCCCTTTGTCACTATGGAATTGGTGAGTTCGGATAGGGAGCCGGAAAGCCTTGTTACCCCCTGTGGCCGTCCGTGTGGCGATTTGTGCCCTTGTTTGGAAAAAGAGGATAAACTGACCGCCTGGTACCCTTTCTGCCCTGTTTGGGGCGATTTGGCAAAACAGCTCCAGACCCTGCTGGCAGGGAGTGCAGGGCAGCCAAAATGGGGAAAACTGGGGATGGCTGGCAGGGTCGAAATGTGTGCAGGTTAAAGGGTTTATGCTGCTTCCGCAGCATAAACCCGAAAAAACACCGCACGGCAAAGCCGTGCGGAAAAGTGAAAGTGTATACCTTTTCCTGGGACACAGGAATTTTTGATGTCTGTGTCTTGAAAAAGGGCAGAAATTCCGGGGATTTTGGGAAAGGAAAATGAATACTGCGGCAGATAAGCCAACCAGAAGGAGGGCATGAATGGGCAGAGAAACAGAAAAAGTAAGGACCGGTTTTTATATCGAGAAGGAAATGCTTGAAACGGCAGACGGGCTGCTGGCTGCGGCCAACGTGCGCTCACGGAATGAGTTCGTGAATGAGGCACCGAAATTTTACTGCGGTTATCTGAAATCCAGAAAGGCAGAGGACTATCTGCTGCAGTCCCTGTCCTCCGTGCTGACCAGCGCCGTGCAGGACAGTGAGAACCGCCTGGCCCGGATGGACTTTAAGATCGCAGTGGAGCTGTCAAAGCTGTCCCAGGTCATCGCATACACCCATGATGTGGATGAGGAATCGCTTGGCCGCCTCCATGCAAAATGCGTGGATGAAGTGAAACGGATCAACGGTGCAGTAGATTTTGAGGATGCCTACAGGTACCAGAGGCGGGAAAACTGACAGTGAAAAAATAACAGCCGGATCTGAATGCAAAGGAGTGGGGAATCATCCCCATGTACATCTGGTGGTCCATTCTTGTTGTTACCCGTCTATCGGCACAGTCGCAAGGGAACTGCAGTTCTCGCGGCGGACGGTGGAAAGGGCCATTGACGACCTGGTACGGGCAGGGCTTATCACAAAAACAGCGCTGGCGGGAGAACGGCGGGCGGAGCAGCCTGCTTTTTACGCTGAAAGGGAACTGAATTTGAAAAAAGAAATGCCGCCAAGGGGGAAGTGCGCCCTTTTGGCGGCATAAGGGATACGTCAGGGTGGCATATGCAGTGAAGGAATCAATTTAAGAAGATTTTATAGGCAGAGAAAGAATAAGCAGTCACAGGGCATCTGGGGAGAATAGAAAACCAGGGCAGGGGATGGACTCAGCAGGGCTGGAAGAAGTCGCTGTAATCGCACCCCAATATTTTCCGCAGGGCAATCAGCTGTTCGGTGGTAGGGTTGCAGGCTCCCTGTTCGATTTTGCTGAGTGTGCTTGTGCTGATGGGGATGCCCTCCAGCTGTAGCTTTGCCACCATGTCCATGTTCCGCAGGTGTTTCTGCTCCCGCAGGCGGCGTATGTTAAAACCGATGACGGGAGAGCCGCCCTGCTTGATCCGTTCGGTTTTGTTCATAAGGCGCCCTCAGAGGGTGATCCCGGAACGGCTAAGGAAATAGTCACGCTTATCTAGGAATTCCTGCTGTTTTTCCGCAGGCAGGCACAGAAACATATCCTGATAGTCCAGGTCTGCCAGGGGTGTGCCTTTGGTAAGGGCAAGGAGCCGCAGGGAGATCCACTCATTCCACAGGTCGTTGAACAGGTCTTTGCCGGTTGTAAAGATGTCTGCCTCGTCATACCCAAAGGGAGGGTGGAAATACTGGAGTTTCACAAAGCCATAACTGCCGGCATCAAGAACCAGGAGGTCAGCGCTGTATATCTCACCGAATGCATCCGCTACCCGCTGGCAGGCTGCATGTTCCTCTTCGCTGATGCACAGCTGTTCCCTGGCTGTCTGGCTGCAGAACTGATTTTCAAACCGCTCTACTTCATCCTCCAAAAAATCCAGTTTCAGGTCAATGTCGGCCCTGCAGTTAGCGGTGGCGGCATGCTGGAGAAGTTCCTGCACACCCCAGCCATTTATTTTCCTGCACCGCCTGGCAAGGTCGGAGAGCCTTTTCTGCTGTTCAAATCCAGGGGTGTAGGAAAGGTTATAAGAGTCCATCAGCCAGCGCCTCCTTTCCGGGACGTGCCGGATCTAAGAGCAGCTCCCGGCAGTCGGAAAACCCCAGCATGTATGCCAGCATCCCATAGCGGCTCCCGATAGCGTTGTACTCGCTCACATACCGGTCGATCAGTTTCATGGTTTCCTCCGGGAGATGCAGGGACTCCAGACTGCCGGAGCATTTGTCAACTTCCTGGAGCAGTGCCTGGTAGTCCTCATCCTGTTCCGTGATCCCGTTCATGATGCCATTCATGCGCATACCCATTAGTTGGTACAATGTAGAATTTTTGTCCATAAGAACGTTTCCTCCTTTCGCGGTTGGTGTATGTTAACTCTGAAACAGGGTAAAATCAATTGCAAAAATATTGAAAAAAATAAATTTTCCATTCATGTGGATGCGCTGTTTCCGGAGCCGACGTATGCCGGGATTATGGATGAAATAGATAGGAGCCGCACGCAACTAACTGATTGAGGATGTGTATAGATATTAGAGAAGGAAAATCTGAAATTATTTTATGAAACAAATTTAAAACCTAAAAATTTTCTTGACATAATTTCTGATTTTCGGTATAAATTAATTAGTGATAAGCGTAGCTTATCGTATGGGAGTTGAACTCCTGTAAAAAGCAGTGAGTCCTACTGGGAGTGGAGCCGATAAAAGCAGTGAGTCCTACTGGGAGTGGAACCGATAAAAGCGGTGAGTCCTACCGTAAGTGGAAACAATCTGAGGCTGCGTTTTGCGCAGCCTCAAGCTTTGTTCTGAAAAGGGGCTGGAGGATAGGCATGGAACAGAAAAGACTGAAATTATATCTCATAGACATGAAGTATATACGGAATCTTGCAAAGGCGGACGACCATGTTATGTCCGTATCCCCGCAGGCTGGAAAGGAAACCAGACCTTTTGTGGGAATTATAATCGTATGCGGTACAAGGAAATATTGTGTCCCTTTAAGTTCACCGAAACCAAAACATAATTCTATGAAAAATGATGTGGATTTTACGAAAATTATGGATGGAGAAAAGCTGATTGGGGTCTTGAATTTTAACAACATGATCCCAGTAGACGAAAGCTGTACCATTCAACTGAATCTTCGGATTGCCGGAAAAGATGATGCTGTCACGAGGAATTATAAAAAAATGGCGGCAAAACAGCTTGACTGGTGTCAGCACAATCAGGAATCCATTGTAAGAAAGGCAAATAAACTGTATGGGATGGTGCAGTCTGAAAAGACCAGCGGGTTTCTGAAAAGGCGCTGCTGTGATTTTAGAAAGCTGGAAATGGTACTACAGAAGTGGGCAGAGAGCAGGAACAGCTAGCAATAGAGTTTAGAATGGTTGAAATATTAAAAGAGCGTCCTCTGACTAACGGAGAACGCTTGTTTTTATTCATAAGATAGTCTCACCCTTTTTTGATGATATATAAATAGCATCTTGACTATATTTGTATTTTCGACCATAATATATTTGTTGAAATATACCTAAAAGAGACGCAAGATGTTGAAATATTTGTCTGTTCGTAAGTCATCAGAACACGGGGATATTTCTGCTTACTGCATAAAGTTCCTTGGTGACGAGGGACATGTTCCCGGTGCAATATGGATTAATTATTCATGAGCAATGCCAGATGATGAACCACGGCCAAAAGATATGAGAATTAAGAGCAGAAAAATATATATTCAGAAATTGTCGGTATAAAGGATAAATTAAAAAGGGGTAAAGCATATGCCGCAAGATACAACAAACCTTATGACAACATACGAAATTATCGCAACTGTTATTGCGGTAATTGCGCTTCTTCAACCATGGATTATCAAGTTTTGTAATCATTTTTTGAGAAAGATATGTGTCTCATTTATTCCGTCTGCCCAAATCAAGCTTTATTATAACAGAAGTGGGGCGTATGTATATCTAGGCGGTGTCATTGAATCAAAAAATCAGGTAGCCGTGGTAAAAGATATATCAGTTAAAGTTATTCGGCAAAATGATAAAGCTGAATTGAAGTTAGACTGGTCATCATTTGTGGCTCCTATTTTTCAATCCGTCGGCGGCAATGCAGTAAGTACCAGCGAAATTGCACGACCATTTATGGTTGAAGCAGGTAGTCTTTATCCTGTATTTGTTGAATTTGCATCTGTAAACACGCAAGAAAATGATCGATTGGCTGAAATCTATAGTACAATAGCTGCTGAAGCTTTCAGCATCACTCAATCTAATGTTACATTCGAACAAGCTAAGCAAAGGCTTGTCGGTTCTCAGAATTATCAAAATTTCAGAGATGAGTTACTGCAAAACTTTTACTGGAAGGAAGCAGATTATATTATTGAACTAACTATTACATATAATGAGAGAAAAACAAAGCAGTACAGATATAAGTTTAATATAGATGCTAATGAAGCTGCAGCATTTAAAGAAAACATTGAGAACTCACTGAAGAGTGCAATTGATGAAATCTATAGAGTTCCAACAAATTTACTCTGTCCACGGAAAGATTTTGTGTCTGCAGAAAACGAAAAATGAACCGCGGATTTTTACATTATCACCCCGGAATATCAGAGAGCATACTGCGCTGTGTGTGTGCTCTTATTGAATTTGTTTGAAGCATAACTGTCTGACGGTCTATTAACAAGGAGGCAACATGAAAGTAAGAGAAACACCCCCGTTTGCTCCGGTGCTTATGGAGTCGACGAGAGCCATTGGTTATAGTTTGGAGGCAGCAATAGCAGATATTATTGACAATAGTATTGCCGCAAAGGCTGGAAAAGTGCAGCTATTCTTTTTCCCAGTAGAAAACGCTTATGTTTGTATTCTTGACAACGGCAAGGGGATGAATAATGAACAAATTGATATTGCAATGCAATATGGAAGCAAGAGCCCTACAGAAGTCAGAGATGCTTCTGATTTGGGACGGTATGGCTTGGGATTGAAAACAGCATCGCTCTCTCAGTGCCGTGTATTGACTGTTGTCAGTAAGCAAGGAAATCTATTGGTGGGCAGACGCTGGGATTTGGATTATATTGCTGAAACGGGGAATTGGTCACTGCTTATTCTTGATGAACAAGACCTGAATACCATCCCTCACATCTCCAATCTCAAAGAGCAGGAATGTGGAACACTGGTTGTTTGGCAAAATCTTGATCGGCTTTTAATGGGTGAAATTGATTACAAAAAATCGCTTGGTCGAAAAATGGATGAAGTACGCTGTCATTTGGAGTTAGTTTTTCATCGTTATTTATCAGGAGAGACTGGTATTAAGAAACTTGAAATTCAATTTAATGGTGTGAAAATTAAGGCAGCCGATCCGTTTCTGATTAAAAAAAGTACACAGGCAATGGATGAGGAAACCTTGGTTGTTAGGGGGAAACGCATAGTAGTGCGACCATATATACTTCCCCATATTTCAAAAATGACTGAGGAAGAAAGAAAGCAGCTTGGTGGGAAAGAGGGTATACGCCGACAACAAGGATTCTATGTGTATCGTAACAAGCGGCTTTTGATTTGGGGCACATGGTTCCGCATGATGCGGCAGGGAGATTTATCCAAACTTGCGCGAGTGATGGTCGATATTCCAAATGACCTTGACGATTTGTGGACTTTGGATATAAAGAAATCACACGCAGTTCCTCCCGCTGAGGTCAGAAGCAATCTTCAAGTTGTAATTGACCGTATTGCTGATAAGAGTAAGAGGACATGGACTTATCGCGGTAAAAAAGAAATTGCTGATGCTGTCGAGCATATGTGGACTCGCATGAGAACAACAAACAGCGGTATATTATATGAGATAAACCGCGATCATCCTTTGGTTGAGCAAATCATCGAAGAAAGCCCCGCTGTTCGAGGAAAGCTTGAAACTTTGCTCAAGCATATTGAACGGGGAATCCCCTTAAATCAGCTCTATGTTGATCTAAACAACGATGAAAAATTTGAAAATGACGTGGAGTTCGAAGAAGCGGAAATACAGAAAACATTGGAACATATGCTTTCAGCAATGCCAAGCAGTATTCTTAGAATTGAATTCCTAACAAGAATTGAGCACACGGAGCCGTTTTGCAGTTGTCCAAATGTTATAAAGGATCTTCGAGATAAGGAGGATTTATAATGCCCAATCCTAATATTACGATGCTTGAGAGTGTTATTTCAGCAGCAGTCAATACACAATATAAAGAAATTCCTCCTACAGAGGAAGAATTCTTGGCTCTTGCCATTACTATGCGCAGCAATATGACAGCATTTCCTGTGACAGATGACGAATTTAATGACATTTTATATAGGCTCAAGTCCACTATTGTTATTCAAATGGATGTGGGTGTCTTCATCAACGATAGGAACACGCCACACAAGTCATGGCTTCCATCCCGCAGAGCTGATCTTGAATTCTTTTTTTGGATTCGATACAAAAAGTATCTTGAAGAGATTAAGCATTGGAATCCTAGAGTAACCGCAACGCTGGACAAAGTGTCTGATGAAATTGTTGATTTGTTAGGCGATCCTCAGTGCACTGATTCATTTCAGCGCAGGGGCTTAGTTTTAGGTGATGTTCAATCAGGCAAAACTGCAAATTACACGGCAATCAGCAACAAAGCAGCTGATACTGGATATAGGATTATTATTGTTTTGGCTGGCATGATGGAAAATCTTCGTCAACAGACGCAATCGCGATTGGATGCTGAATTATCTGGGCGCAAAAGCGAATATTACCTCGATCCCAAAGCAGAACAGGAAATTAAAAACTTACCCGTTGGTGTCGGCAGATATGGGGTGCAGAAACGAATTGCCGCTTTTACATCTGTATCCAAAGATTTTGACAGCAATGTATTGAAAAGCAACGACTTAAATCTGCAAAGCGTTTCCGATCCGGTGTTGCTTGTTGTAAAAAAGAATAAGCGTATTCTAAATAACTTGATCAAATGGCTTTCGAACAGCAAAGATACTACAACGAACAAAATCATGCTTCCGATGCTCCTGATCGATGACGAAGCAGACAATGCTTCTGTTAATACAAAAAGTAAAGACGATAATCCTGCTGCAATAAATGCCTGTATCAGAAGGTTACTTAACGATTTTTATCAGGCATCATATTTGGGAATTACTGCCACACCGTTTGCCAATATTTTTATCAATCCTGAAACAGAAGATGAAATGATTGGTGACGATCTGTTTCCGCGTGATTTTATATATTCACTGGCACCGCCGTCAAACTATATTGGGGCAGATAAAATATTTGGTGAAACTTCGGAATTTTCAGATGTGCTGATTCCTCTTCAGCGTGCTGAAATGGATTTGTTTTTTCCGTTTACACATAAGAAAACTCTTGATGTGGATGCATTGCCGCCAAGTCTATATGAAGCAATGTCGTATTTTCTGTTGTTTAATGCAGTTCGGGATTTGAGAGGCGACTGCACAGATCATCGTTCCATGATGATTCATGTCAGCCGTTTTACTGATGTACAGAATAAGATCACAGAAGCTGTAAATGAATGGCTTGTTCAAGTCAAGTCAGATGTACTCAATTACGCGGCGCTTTCTGAGGAACAGCGTGAACAGATTTCAAGTCTTCGTTACTTACATAAAGTATGGATTGAACATGATCTTGAACGCATCAGCGGGACGAACTGGGATAACATTTGTGTCAAATTCCTTAATCGAGCGATTGCTCCAATTGCAGTTAGAGCGGTTAATCAGAAAACCGGCGCAACCAGCTTAGATTATTTTAATCACAAAGACGATGGACTTCGCGTTATTGCAGTTGGCGGCAATAGTTTGTCCAGAGGACTTACGCTGGAGGGATTAGCTGTTAGTTACTTTTATCGCAAATCTCAGATGTATGATACGCTTCTGCAAATGGGACGCTGGTTTGGTTATCGTCCAAATTATGATGATTTGTTTAGAATCTGGATGTCTGAAGATGCCATTGACTGGTATGGATATATCACAAGAGCTGCTAATGAGCTGAAAGATGAGATTGCGAAGATGAAGCTGGCAAACCAAACGCCAATGGAATTTGGATTGAAAGTCCGCCAAGATCCAAACTCATTAATTGCTACCGCCAGAAATAAAATGCGCTCCGCTACACTGGTAAGCCGCCCGGTCACAGTTTCTGGAAGATTGCTTGAAACTCCAAGGCTGAAAGCAAACACTGACATCCTCACTGCAAACGAAACAGCATTTAAGAATTTTGTGGATCATCTTGCAGATGCAGGCACATTGGATTCTGGAGAAAAACAGTATTACTGGCGCAACGTACCAAAAGAAATGATTGTTCAGCTGCTTTTGGATTTTGAGACTCATCCGTGGCATTTGGCATTTCAGGGAAGAGCGTTGGCTGAATACATTGATGAAAAGATGGATGAAGACACATGGGATGTTGCATTGATCACCGATGGCGAAGGATGTGCCTATCCTCAAGGGTTGAAATATGGAGATCAAATTCTTTCAATTCGCTCTACTGAAAAACGTACCGTTATTGCAGATGAAAAAATGATTCGTATCAGCGGAACAAAAGTTAAAGTTGGATCCGGTGGATGTACGAGAGTTGGTTTATCGGCCGAAGAAATTGAATTGGCTAAGAAACGATTCAAAGAACAAAACGGTAATAAGCATATGTCTGACAGCGCTTATCTGATTAAAGAACGCAGTCCGCTGTTGATGCTTCATATTATTGAGACTAATCTTGATAAAAAAGAATCAACGAATGTTAATGTGCCGAAATACCTGTTTGCCCTCGGTGCAGGTTTCCCTGACAGCGGAAGTGGTATAAGAACCGCAAATTATATGGTGAATATGGTTGAAATCAAAAACTGGATGGATCCGGATGAGGAAGAAGACGAATGAAGATTACGGCCGAGCATCTTCATAGAAAGTGGAATTCTATCAATTACTATGACGGTGGATATATTCAAGTGGAGACGGAGCATTCTTTAGAATGGTATGTTGGATATGAAAAAATTGATCAGAAAACCCTCTTGCTGATTACTGAAAAAGAGCCGGACTTGCTGCCGACATCAAAATCCATTGTTGTTTCAAAAGGTCTTCGAACAGACGGAAGATGGGCATTGTCTTTGGTATTGATGCGTACAGAACAAGAGAGCGTATTTGAAACGCTGTGTGCAGATATTATTACATATTCTCAAACTGCAGAAAATGAGACATCTGCTTTGCTGCTTACGGCGAAAAGATATAAGCAATGGAATAAGCTGCTCGAATATCAAAGAAAGAGCTTAATGGACGAAAGCAGCCGCAAAGGGCTATTGGGTGAGTTGATTTTTCTTTGCGATATTATCAGCGGCGGCTATCCCGTGATGCCGGCGATACAAGGGTGGGTAGGTCCGGAAGGTGCAGATCAGGATTTCATTTATTCTGATGGCTGGCATGAGATTAAAGCGATAGGGATTTCTGCCGCATTTGTTAATATTTCATCTTTGGAGCAGCTGAACAACCATGATCCGGGCGAACTTGTAGTAATGCACCTTGATAAATGTGCGCCTGAACACAGCGGAGCTGTATCTCTTGGAGAACAAGTTGATTTTGCATTATCTCAAGCTGCAGATGATCCAGATGCGCTGTCGCTGTTGGAAAACAAGCTTGCAAAGTATGGATACATTGATTTACCTGAATACCGTGAACAGAAATATATCTTTTCTGGGAAAGTTTGTTTTCGTGTTGATGCGGACTTTCCGAGACTTACAGCTGATACTGTACCTTCTCAAGTAATATCAGCACAGTATACCATCAGTCTTGTCGGAATAGAGCCTTGGCGATTGGAGGATTAACGTATGGATGTGCAGGAATTCAGAAAAGATTTTCTTGAAAATGTAAAAGCTGAAGCTGCTGCTATGGGCGAGGGATCTTGTGCCGCATTTGTGGAGGATATGGCGCAGTATTTGGTAGATGCTGAGGTGCTGCCAGATTTTAACCCATCGTTTTATACCAATACTGCTGGCAGAAAGAAATATCGTGTAGATGGATATGCACTTGACGAGTTTGACTTCACTATGAATTTAATTATTGCTGATTATGATGGCATCGAGGAACGGTCGTTGACAAAATCTGCTGCAAACATAGAGTTCTCAAGGCTTGCACTGTTTGTTGATCAGGCTCTGAACAGCAATCTTTACAAAGAGATTGAGATGAGTACGCCCTGTGCGGATCTTGTTGATTTGCTGCGTTTGAACCGTAATCGTATTCGAAAATATCGTTTTTTGATTTTCACTGATGCGGAAATGAGCGGATTGATAATTACGCTGGATAACATCGAGATTGGCGGCGTTGCTGCAGAATGCCAAATTTGGGATATTGACCGTTTATATCGTGTGTGTTCTTCTGACTTGGGAAGACAGGATATTGAAGTTAACTTCCGCAATTATACGGATGAAGGCATCCCTTGTCTCGAAGCAAGCAGTGCTGCTACCGCAGAATATAACAGCTATCTGTGTATTGTCCCCGGAAGTGTTTTGGCGGATATTTATGACCAATTCGGCAGTCAACTTTTGGAAGGTAATGTTCGTTCTTTTTTATCAACCAAAGTTGCAGTTAATAAGAAAATTCGTGAAACAATTCTAAAATGTCCTTCTATGTTTTTTGCATACAACAATGGTGTTTCTGCAACAGCAATGAATGTTCAAATTGAAACAACAGAAAAAGGCAGATTTATTGTTGCTGCGAAGGACTTTCAAATTATTAATGGTGGTCAGACGACAGCATCGCTCTCAAATACCAGGCATAAGGATAAGGCTGATCTGCATGGAATTTATGTGCAAATGAAACTAACTGAAATTGATGAAAGTGATCCAGATTGTTCTACAGAATTGATACGAAACATTTCACGTTCCTCAAACAGCCAAAACAAGGTGAGCGATGCCGATTTCTTCGCAACACACCCATTCCATGTGCGTATGGAACAGTTTTCACGCAGAATTTTTGCTCCTGCAGAAGCTGGTGCGCAGTATGAAACGAAATGGTTTTACGAACGTGCCAGAGGTCAATATCTTCAGGCTCAAATGCGCCTAACTCCTGCCAAAAAGAAGCAATTTGCCCTGCAGAATCCGAAGAGCAAAGTAATCACAAAAACAGATTTGGCTAAGGTTAGAAATACTTGGGATGGGTATCCTCAAGTCGTAAGTAAGGGTGCTCAGACAAACTTTATGAAGTTTGCTGAACTCATTGGTGATGTTTGGATAGAAAATGATTATGTCTTCAATGAACGATATTATACCGAATCTGTTGCACTTATGATTCTTTTTAGACACTTAGAGGCAATGATTCCAAGGCAGCCTTGGTATGAGCAGGGGTATAGAGCTAATATTGTTACATATTCTATCTCACTGCTTCGGCGGCTAATAAAAAAACAGTTCAAAGATATGGATTTGGATTTACAGAGTATTTGGCAGCGTCAAAGTGTTCCTGATGCTGTGACAGAAGCTCTTGAAATAATCTCTGAACAAGTATTTCTGAAAATTACTGATTCCAGCAGACAGACCATTAACGTAACGCAGTGGTGTAAACGTGATGCTTGCTGGGCAAGTGTTCAGGAAATCGATATAAACCTTCCCGCTTCATTCACAAGCGTTTTGATTGGGAAAACCGAAATGAGAGCCGCAGAAAGAGACGCAAAACAAGATCAAAAAATTATTTCCGGTGCAGAAGCTCAAGCAAGTGTCCTTGAGCATAATGCTGCAGAGTGGAGAAAGCTGTCAGAGTTTACTGCCCATAAGAAAATGCTGACTCCAGATGAAATTACGGCATTAAAATATGCGTGCCAAATACCGAGCAAAATTCCCAGCCCATATCAGAGTCAGCGGTTATTGATGTTGCTTGAAAGAGCATTATCTGAGGGATTTAAATTCTGACAGCATAGGAAAGAGGAATGGGAAAATGTATACGGTAATTGATTTGTTTGCGGGAGCAGGAGGATTAAGCCTTGGTTTTTCGCAGACTCAAAAATATGAAGTAAAGGTTGCTTTTGAAAATAGCCCATATATGCAGGAAACCTATCGTAAAAATCACCCTAATACGGAGGTGCAGGGGGATGTTTGCATTGCTGATTATGATGAGATAAAGCGTAAATATGGAGAGATTGATGTTGTCATCGGAGGTCCCCCTTGCCAGGGCTTTTCAAATGCTAATAGACAGAAGAATCACGCGATAAGTCAGAATAATATGCTTGTAAAACAATATCTTCGAGCGATTCTTGAGCTAAAGCCGAAGGCCTTTGTCATGGAAAACGTAAGTATGCTGAAATCGGAAGTTCATCGGTTTTACATGGAAAAAGCAGATGTTGACATCGTTAAACAGTACGAAATTCCTGTGAAGGTTACCCAGCTCAGCTTGCTTGAAGAGCAATATATTTTTGAGGGCGTTTTGGATATTCTGCAAGATCCGCAGCGGATTGCAGCGTATATCTGGGAAGCAAGTGATTATTATGAATTAAACGTGATTTATAAAGCATCTAAGAATATTGCCAAGCTGGAAGCCGCTCTCCAAAAGCATAAGGCTAAGTTGGAAAAGACTATAAAGAGACATCTTGAGGGGCATGACACAGGTCACATAACGTCTGAGTCAAAGAAAGCGTTTTCAGCTTTATCTGATTTCTATGCTGGAAGGCTATCAGCAAGTGAAGTCAAGCCGAAAATTGAGCCTGCTATAATGCTCCAAAGAATGCTCAGCAAAGCATTAGAAATACATAATCATGATATCATTGTCGATTCTTACTCGTTAGCCAAAGGCGTTTGTGCTAATATCCAGTCCTTTGCAGTATTTGACTACCTGAAAGGTATTTTAGAAAAAATAAAGGATGGTTATGAAATTGATAGTGATGTTCTCTGTGCTGCTGATTATGGTGCTCCGCAAAAAAGAATGCGCTTTGTTGTAATCGGAATAAAACGCAGTATTTCAACGAAGATTGCATTGCCTAAAGGATGTTTTGATAAAGATGAATATCGGACAGTGCGTGATGCAATTGAGGATTTAGAAGATGTTGAGCCGTTTTTTGATTTAGAGGAGGATAAAGACGGTATTATTATTGCTCAAAAAGCTGGTCTTGGAGAGCTTGCTGAATCTTTAAGAAATTCAGATATACTAAAGAACCATATCGTGACGAAAACAACAGATACGGCAATGGAACGATTCAAGGCTTTGAAACAGGGTGAAAATTTCCATTCTCTTGATGAGTCCATGAAATCAAATACCTATACTGATGCATCTCGAACACAGAATACTATATATCTGCGTCTGAATTATGATGAGCCAAGCGGTACAGTTGTGAATGTAAGAAAATCGATGTGGATACATCCAACATTAGATAGAGCAATCAGTGTAAGAGAGGCTGCACGTTTGCAAACATTTCCGGACAGTTTTGTTTTCTGCGGATCTAAGGATAAGCAGTATCAGCAAGTTGGGAATGCTGTTCCCCCTATTATGGCAAAATCCATTGCTGAAAAGTTGGCAAGGGTTCTGCATGATAATTTACCGAAAGGTGGTACTTATGGCGGATAATCATTCCAAAGAAGTGCGCAGTATGAATATGTCGCATATTCGAAGTACAAATTCCAAGCCAGAAGAAATAGTGAGGAAGTGGCTTTTTGCGCACGGCTTTCGCTATCGTAAAAATGTGCGCAAATTACCAGGATGTCCAGATATTGTTCTTGCTAAATATCAGACTGTGATTTTTGTGAATGGATGCTTTTGGCATAAGCATGACTGTCCAAGATTTGTATGGCCTTCGTCTAATCAGGAATATTGGAAACCCAAAATCCAGCGAAATGTTGAACGTGACTGCGAAAATATAACTGCTCTTCAAAATATTGGATGGAATGTTCTTATTATTTGGGAATGCGAATTGAAAAAGGATATGCGTGAAAAAAGGCTCGAAAGACTAGCATATGAGATTCAAAATAATATTAACAGATAAGGAGTTATCATATTATTGCACAAATCAGAGCTCTCTTTTGCGTTTAGCAGAGATGCCATGCCAAAAGTTATTTTACCTCCCAATTACCTAAGAGATGCATCGCTAACTAAGCTAGCTAACTACGTCTGCTGTATCAACATGCAAGAAGGTGTGGAGATGGTGGCGGGGAGTAGGCGGAACCTTTTTGCCACGGCATAACAGAAAAAGATAGTCCATACCATGGGCACAAGGAGATTGATTTGACGGCAAAGGCATATGACCTTTTTTATCTTCTGGTGGTGAACAGGGGACAGGTCCTCACTTATGGGCAGATATACCAGAACGTATGGGGCGATGAGGCAATTGGCAGGGAGAACAATGCCGTGAAATGCCATATCAGGAACCTGCGTGAAAAACTGTTCAAGGCGATGCCGGATGCCAATTTTGCAATCCGGTGTGTTAGGGAAGTCGGGTACTGCTTTGAAGTGGCTTCGGAATAATAGATTACAAACGGTGGCTTGGATCACACAGTCCAGACCGCTGTTTCTTTTTGTCTGGCAACAGGGAGGAATGAATTTCAAAAAATAAAAATTTTATAAAATATCAAATTTAGGGTGTGCAAAACGTCCTGCCAACGTGGAAATAAGTAGAGGGAAAATTTTCTCGTTTCTGTACATTGACAAACGCCGCCGCCAGGCGGTCATATCCAGCAGCATAGATACGTTAGCTGTCCAGCTTGATAAAGCAGAGCGGTGCGGAGGACACGCCAGGACCACCTGCAGGGTAAAACCTGTTAAAAGATCACATCAAAGGTGCAGAGCGGCAAACGTCCGTCCCAAGGCGGCCTGTGGCGGGCCGTCTGCCATGACATGGACAGCCTATAATGATACTTCCGTCCAGTCACAGCCCCGTAGGAGCGGGAACACGCAATGAGGGCGGTTCGGAGAGATCCTCGGAAGGGTGTGAATCCCATGACGGCCTTAAGCCAGGGCCGGTCTGTGTCTGTTGCCTATGGGTGCACCCTGCGCCCGCCCCGGGGAGTAGTGTCGAACAGGGGAAAATATATGGGGACCATGGGAGTTGCCTGCGGATCATTTCCACTTGCTTTCCACGGATCGCTGCAGTATTGCGTCATGTACCGGAGGCTTATGCCAGGAACCTTTGGTGCAGGACAGGCTGAGCAATCAGCCGCAGGCATGCTGCATCTGCACAGGATAAAGGCAGTAGGGTGCCAACAACCAACACGCAGGGAGGGGATTTATCTTGGGCAGTCAGAAGAACAATGCAAGTCCTGTTTTCCGGCTGTATGTAAAAGACGCTGACGTCACGGTCAGGTTCAGCGAGGAAGAATCTAAGGATGTAAAATGCAGGGTCAGGGATATCCTTACAGGGGCATATGGGGAACGACTCCAGAGGGAAAACCTGCTGTGCGGAGGCGCGGAACAGACGGGATGAGCGGAACGCTTGTATGATTATTGCAGCATGTCAGGGAAACATATGGTTTTCCCTGAACCTTGAAAACTGAATAACAGCAAGCGGCGCGATCCTGTACAGCAACAGGTACGGAGGCAGTGTATGAAACGGGTTTATTGTCTATACAGAGTATCGACCAAAAAACAGGTGGATAAAAATGAAAATGACATTCCGATGCAGAAAACGGCCTGCCATGAGTTTGCGGGCCGCCAGGAGGACTGGGTCATCCTGCGGGAATTTTCCGAGAAGGGTATTTCGGGATACAAGGTGTCGGCACAGGACAGGGATGCTATACAGGATCTAAAGGAAGCGGCACTGAAAGATGAGTTCGACATCCTGCTGGTATTCATGTTTGACCGCATCGGCAGGATCGATGATGAGACGCCATTCGTGGTGGAATGGTTTGCCAAGCATGGCATCGAGGTGTGGAGCACACGGGAGGGACAGCAGAGGTTCGACAGCCATGTGGACAAGCTGATGAATTACCTTCGGTTCTGGCAGGCATCGGGGGAGAGCGAAAAGACATCCATCCGGATCAGCAGCAAAATGCAGCAGATGCAGATGGACGGGATGTACACGGGAGGTCCGGTCAAGTTCGGTTACTGTCTTGTGGACAGCGGGCTGGTGAACAGGAAAGGAGCACCGATTAAGAGATATGAGATCGATCCCGCAGAAAAGGAGATACTGGAGCTGATTGACGAACTGACGGTGAATAAGGGTTATGGCGCATGGAGACTGGCGGAGTTCTTAAATGAAAAAGGATATAAGACGCGCTCCGGGGACAGGTTTACCGGGCTGAAGATCAGCCGCATCTTAAAAGACCCTTATTATTGTGGACGTCTTGAGGACGGATCGACTTCGGATGCGTTACAGGCGCTCAGGCTCAGAAGTGACGAAACCTACAGCCAGATCATGTATATCATGGAGCAGCGTAGCAGGAAGAACGAGGAGAAACGCCACATCGCCATGCGCACCCAGGGGCAGGCAATGCTTTCGGGCAATATATTCTGCGCCCACTGCGGCGGGCGGCTGGCAGCCATCCATTATACGGACAGCTATGAAAGGGCTGACGGTTCCGTATACCGTGTGGACCAGGTCAAGTATTCCTGCTACCACAAGAGCCGCAAACTCTGCCCGTGTGACGGGCAGACCACCTACCAGGCAGAAAAGGTGGACGGGATGGTCAGCCAGACCATACGGGAAATCTTCAAGTCCATGAGCGGCGCGCCGGAGGAAGAAAAGATACAGGACCTATTCCAGCGCAGGATAGCTGGTAACCGCGCCATGCAGACAAAACTTCATTTTGAGCTGGGAAAGTACCGGGAACAGCTCACAAAGTTACAGATGGAGATCGCCAAGACCCTGACCGGGGACAGCCTTTATTCGTCGGAGGATCTGACACAGGCCCTCCAGACCGTCAAAAAGAGGATCGAGGAATCGGAAATACAGCTGGAAAGGCTTAAAGAGGAAGAAGCACAAAAGAAACAGGGGATCGAAATGGTCACACCAGCTTATAAGCAGTTCAAGTCATGGGCAGAGGAATTTGATTCGGCAACACTGGAGCAGAAGAAAATGATAGCATGCCAGCTGCTCAAACGTGTTGAGGTAGGCAGGGATTACAAGATATCCGTGGAGCTTAACATGACTTACAGCCAGTTCTGCAATGAATGGAATGCCAATGAGTTTTTGGACACACTCCTACACTCCACCGACAATGAACCGGATGAAAATATATCGTACAAGGGCATGAATCTATGTTAAGAGATGGCAGAGAGTCAGTTTGCATGAAAAAAGGGATTCAAAGGAAGGATGAAGAAGTCAGAAGAGAAATCAGAGGTGCGAAGAATACAAAATAGTTCTTTTTGAGGTGATTTATAAGAAAATATTGCAAAATCATTGTTTTTGGGTTAAACTAATAGAGTAAATACATTGTTTAAGTGCGGTTTTTAAATGTAAAGTAACAGCTTAACTTACAGATCCTGCTGTCAAGAAGAACTCGGACTTACATTGAAACTGACAGGAAAGCTTGTAAATGTATCGTGTTTTGTAAACCCCGGGAACTATCAAGGAACGGAGATCATGGGTGATTCTTTGAGATAGTAATGATAAACCTTCGGTGCGTAAATTATTGTTCCCCGGCTTTACACCATATTTTACCTAAGATGTATGTCAAGGCATATGTCTGGGTAGCTATGTGTGTAAAGCCCATAAGTCTGACCAATGAGCCTGTACATACATAGTGTAGAGGCTTCTATTTTCGGTCAGGTTTGGGGGTGAGGACAAATGAAGATATGCAAGAAGAATGCACTGAGGTTGTGGAAAATGTGTTATGGTGAAGCTATGTATGCCGAGGATTTTCATGGAAATCTGATGTGCAGAAATGGTTATGGTAATCCGAATTATTATATTATTGAGGATGGCGAGAGGATTTATTGTGGCTGGAACCTGCATCACATTTTACCAAGAGCCTTTAGCGGCAGCAATGCGATTTCTAACCTGCTTTGTACAAACATCGCTACAAATGAGGCGGCTGGAGATCGGATTACATTCTGGATTGATAATTGTTTGTATCAAGTTCAGAAATGCAATAATGCGGAGTACGGGATTGTGGAGTTAAGGTAATAGGCATCAGCAAAGCAGATCTATACAGGAAAAACGAGTATTTCTGCCATGGAGTTTTACGGTTGCATATCAATCAATGGTAGAGCACTCGGCTGTTAACCGAGTTGTTGTAGGTTCGAGCCCTACTCGGGGAGTTAGGGGAAGCCCGTAAACATCAAGGTTTGCGGTGATAAGGAAGTAATTTCAGATTAGGCGGTATAGCCCGAGTCTGTAAATTTTTCTGTGTCTATGGAGGAAAGGTCCTTCCGATAAGATTCCGATATGTACAATACTGTGTCGAA
>ERZ808028.1014-NODE-1014-length-18832-cov-5.036844_pt1 | contig 18832 bp, 18 predicted proteins | sample MGYA00380184_ERZ808028 | MGnify/ENA primary metagenome ERZ808028 (study PRJEB31490, sample SAMN06133397) | mouse gut metagenome | isolation source: J8_1 | host: mice | place: China: Chengdu | collected 2015-05 ...
AAAAAAAAAAAAAAAAAAAAGGGGGGGGCGGATTGTGAAGTGCACCCAATTAATTTAAAGTATCTAAAAAAGCATAATCTTCTAACATCCATAAAGCTATCAAATATCACTTTACGAATAAGAAAATTATGCTTTTATTTTAACTATTCAATTAAGTTTAAAATCAAAATTATATTGATTTACCGTTACTTATTCTTCATATGTGGGAACAAAATAACCTCACGGATACTTTCCTGACCAGTCATCAACATAACCAATCTATCGATTCCCATACCCATACCACCAGCCGGAGGCATACCGTATTCTAAAGCTTCTACGAAATCCATATCCATTTCATTCGCTTCATCATTACCCAATTCTTTTTCCTTCAACTGATTTTCAAATCTTTCGTACTGATCAATCGGATCATTTAACTCTGTGAAGGCATTAGCATACTCATTACCGCAAATAAACAACTCAAAACGCTGCGTGAAACGTGGATCTTCCTCGCTTTTTTTAGCTAATGGACTAATTTCAACTGGATGACCGTACACAAATGTAGGTTCTACAATCGTTTCTTCAACGTACTTTTCAAAGAACGCATTGACAATATGGCCGTATGCAAAGTGGTCTTCAACCTCAATACCATGCTCCAAAGCTGCTTTTTTCGCATCTTCAAAACTCATATCGGCATTAAAATCAATTCCGGTTTTTTCTCTAATTGCATCTGTCATTTTTAAACGACGGAAACCGGGAGCTAATGAGAAAGAATGACCTTTGTACTCTACATCATAAGTACCTAAAACAGTCATAGCAACATTAGAAATAATACCTTCAGTCAAATCCATCATGCCCTCTAAATCACTATAAGCCTTATAGACTTCAATCGTTGTAAATTCAGGATTATGAGTTCTATCCATACCTTCGTTACGGAACAAACGTCCGATTTCGTAAACAGCGTCCATTCCCCCAACTAACAATCTTTTCAATGACAACTCAGTTGCGATACGTAAATAGAAGTTCATATCCAAAGCATTGTGATGTGTAACAAACGGACGAGCAGCTGCACCACCTAAAATTGGATTTAAAACCGGTGTTTCAACTTCTGTGTAACCTAAGTTATCTAAATAATGCTGAATAGCACGAATAATCTTTGGTCTAGTAAAAGCGACCTTCTTAGCTTCTTCATTCATAATTAAGTCAACATAGCGACGTCTATATCTTTCCTCTGTATCACTTAAACCATGGAATTTTTCAGGTAAAGGACGTAAAGCCTTAGTTAAATGCTCATAGTGACTGGCTTTAACAGAAAGCTCACCTGTATTAGTAATAAAAACAGTTCCTTCAATCCCTACAATATCACCGATATCAGCCTTTTTAAATAATTGATAATTTTCCTCACCGACATTATCTTGGCGCATATAAATTTGGATTTGACCTTCTTTATCTTGAATATGCATAAATCCGGCTTTACCTTTAGCACGCTTTGTCATAATACGCCCCGCAACAGTAACAGGGATATTCATTTCCTCTAATTGTTCATGTGTGTAATTCGCATATTTTGCTTTTAATGTTTGCGAATGATCACTCACTTCAAAACGATGTCCAAATGGATCTACGCCCATTTCTTTTAAAGCTTGGGCTTTTTCACGACGTACTAACTCTTGTTCTGTAAATTCTCTTTCCATCTTCAATCTCCTTCTTCTAATATTTAGCATTTATCTATTCTCAACCAATAAAAAACTCCCGTCCATCTAGGGACGAGAGGTTCGCGGTACCACCCTGGTTTATTTCCTAATCACTTAGAAAATCTCATCAAGTACGAGGGATAAATCCCCTATATACTCTAGCTTTTAACGCAAGCTTACGTCATTAAATCCCCATCACCGGCTTATAATGAAGCTCCAAGGCTTTTTTCACAAGGCTGTTATTTATTTCTTCACACCAACCGAAACTCTCTTGAAACACGTTTCCTTGCTACTCATCTTTTCATCGCTTTTTTGATTGACGTCTGTATTATAACGACATCTAGGATAGATTGTCAAGCTATCATCAGTATTTTTTCACATTTTAAACTACTTTTTACAGCTTCAATACAGCTTTCATCAATAGATATATCTATGACTTACCTCTCCATTTATTTAAAATTTCTGTATCGCCATTTTCCAGATATAACAAATAATCTGATAATACAGCTTCTAACTCTTGATAAGTATTCAGTTTAGTTAAAATATTTTTGACATAACTCGCAGATTTTAAACCTTTCATATACCATGGTGCATGACCGCGCATTTGGCTCATGGCAACTTTCTCAGGTTCAATGGCTATTAATCGTTTAGCATGATTCAAACATTGTTCAACCTTCTCTTTTGCGGTAGGTTCAGGTAAAAGCACGCCTTCTTCTACGTAGCTTACCATCTGTTTAATCACCCATGGATTACCCAAAGCCGCACGTCCAACCATCACCGCATCTACTCCTGTTTCATCTAACATACGCAATGCATCTTGAGGTGTTTTGACATCACCATTACCGATAACCGGAATACTTACAGCCTGCTTAACTTCACGAATAATTTGCCAATCGGCTTTACCTTCATACATCTGAGCTCGTGTTCTGCCATGAATAGCAATTGCACTCGCTCCGGCTTTTTCAATCAATTTAGCTACCTCAACCGCATTGATATGCTCACTATCAAACCCGGCTCGAATTTTAACTGTTACAGGTTTAGAAACATTGTCGACAACGCCCTTAACAATATCATAAATCTTTTCAGGATATAACATCAGTTTACTTCCCGCATCAGCCTTCAAAACCTTATTAACAGGACAGCCCATATTGATGTCAATCATATCGCAGTTAGTCGTTTCATCAATAAACTTTGCTGCTGCCACAATGGAATCTCTATCTCCGCCAAACACTTGCATACTCATCGGATGCTCGTTTTCATCTACTTTTAGCATACCCAATGTCTTCTCATTTTTAAAGCATATCGCTTTATCACTAACCATCTCAGAATAAACCAATCCGGCACCGAATTCCTTAATAATGGTGCGAAAAGCTTTATTGGTAATACCCGCCATTGGTGCCATTACAATACGGTTAGGTATTTCTACATTTCCTATCTTAAACATGTCATCCCTCCATGTATCATTCAATTACGCCTAGCATTATACCATATCATTTCAAAAATAACAGTTAAATAACGGCTTTTCCTGCATTTTTTCTAAACATAAATCAACCTCAACCCCTGCATAAATCCCATTCTCCAAACAAAACATCACGACAACATCTTGTCGTATATGGCATGATAAATGATAGCCAACCGCATGAAGATAATCTGAAAAATCTTCTTTTGATAGTTTTAGACACAGACCAATACAAATGGCTAAGCGTTTAGTGGGGATATAGTTATCCTGATGGTAGATATTATAAATACTTTTACGGTCTTGCAATCGACTTGACAGCTGTCTTTTAGTTAAACCTTGACGTTTTAAATAGTCGTTAATCGTCTTGTAGAAGGGTTGAATACAATTATTTTCACAGTATAGTAAGACATCTTCACTGACAATCGGACAAAAATGAGCTTGAAAGTATAAATTTAATTGCCAAAACATTTTCTGCAATTTTTGAGTATTGTCCATTTTTTATAGACCTCCTTTTACCTTTAATATGCCATAATATAAATGAAAGGAGGCATCTTATGACCAATAAAACCATTGCGGGCATCTTTTTAATTGATATTCGTCTGCTCTCCTCATCTCATTATCTATCCCAAATTAACCATACTCTTTTCAGCTTCTATCAGAAGTTTCCGGAAGCCTATCTAACTATCTCTATATTTGGTGAAGATATAACAATGTGGAAACATTTTGAAAAAGTCAACAAAGTCCCGACCATAGAACCGATGCCTTCCTTTTCAAAAACAAAATTATTTGACTCGGTTATTCAAATTTTAAATCAACTAGATCCTTTATTTGAAATCTATGATATTACTAAAACCTTTTGCTGCATCGCCTCTCTATCAAAAGATACGGGTTCCACCCAATATTCGCTTAACGACTTTCTTGAAGCTATTGAGCAACGCCAAAAGAAAGGTTGGCAAATATCCTTTATTTCGCATAAATAAACCTACGCTTTTCCATAATTTGAAACTCCTTTTAAACGGTTGCTTTTTAAACATAAAATCGCTAAAATAAAGATAATAAAAGGAGGCATTGACAATGTTGAAAATCGGCTATATCGGCAATGGTAAAAGCACCAATCGTTACCATGCCCCATTTGTACTACAACGCCCTGATAAAATTAAAATCGTCAGCATTTATGACCGCCATGTCGCTACACCTAAATGGGAACACATTGATGGTGTCAAATATACTGATAATATTGAAGAAGTGATGGGAAATCCCGAAATTGATTTAATCGTCGTCTGTACTTCAAATATGCACTATGAGTATGCGATGATGGCATTAGAACACCATAAACACGTCTTAGTGGAAAAACCTTTTACCAATACTTATGATCAAGCTAAGGAAATCTTTGATAAGGCTCAAAGCTTAGGTCTGATTGCCCAATGTTATCAAAACCGTCGCTTTGATTCTGATTTTCTTACTGTTCAAAAAGTAATTGAAAGCGGTAAATTAGGTGATTTATTAGAAGTTGAAATGCACTTTGATTACTACCGACCTGAAATTCCGGAAAGCATTCAAAAAGCAGAATATTACCAAAGTTATCTTTACGGACATGGGTGTCATACAATTGACCAAGTGATTTCTTATTTCGGTATGCCTGATGATGTCAAATATGATGTCAGATGCCTGTTAGGAAAAGGTCGTTTCAACGATTATTTCGATGTAGATATGTATTATGGCAACTTAAAGGTGTCCGTCAAATCAAGTTACTTTAGAGTAAAATCAAGACCAAGCTTTGTTGTCTACGGTAAAAAAGGTATGTTCACAAAAGAAAGTAAAGATAGACAAGAAGAACACCTTAAACTTTTCTATATGCCAACACATAAGGATTTCGGCATTGATTTACCGGAGCATTATGGAACACTGATTTATATGGACGAACAACAAGTTTACCATGAAGAAAAAGTTCCAAGTGTCAATGGGGACTACGGTCGCATTTATGATGGTATGTATGAAGCCATTGTCAATGGAAAGCCTAAGATTATCAAAGATGAAGAAACTTTACGCCTAATGGAAATTCTTGAAAACGGTGCTAAAAAAGCTTATGAATAAAGGAGAAAACAATATGATTAAAGCAGTTATTTTCGATATGGATGGGTTAATGATTGATAGCGAACGTGTGACGTTTGAAGGCTATCAACATGAAATGGCAAAAATGAATTTAACCATTTCCCGTGATTTCTATATTCGTCTTTTAGGACAGCCTATCAAGGGCATTTATCAACGCTTCTATGATGAATACGGTTCTGATTTTCCGATTGATGATGTTATCAAAAGAGTTCACGCCTATATGGCAAACCGTTTTGAAACAGAAGGGGTTCCTTTAAAAGATGGTTTAATCGCCTTGTTGCAATATCTTAAAGACCATAACTATAAAACCATTGTCGCCACTTCAAGCAACCGTAATCGTGTAGACACTATTCTTGAAAGTGCTAAGCTTATTCAATATTTTGATGATTCTATTTGCGGTGATGAAGTAACCAAAGGCAAGCCTAATCCTGAAGTATTTTTGAAATCATGTGAAAAACTTGGTGTAAGAACTGATGAGGCTATTGTCTTAGAAGATTCGGAAGCCGGTATCCAAGCTGCTCACCGTGCTCAAATTAAGGTTTTATGTATTCCTGATATGAAATACCCCGAAAAACCTTATGCCCAAATGACAACTAAAATTATACAATCACTTAATGATGTGATTGACTTTCTAAAAGATGCCTAATAAGCGTCTTTTCTTTAACCAAAAAACATTATAATATTATATTCTTCCCGTTGCAAAAGATAGTGTTTTCATTTAATTTATGATACGATATAAATACAATATAATTAAGCGACAAGGAGGATATTTATGAAACAATATTTAGTTATCGACATAGGTGGAACGGCGATTAAATATGCCCTTATGAATCAAGAAGCAACTATTATTTCACAAGATGAAACATCGACCCCCTATATAGATAAAGCTCATTTTTTTAAGACACTCGATGGCATCATCGCACCTGTCCAAAAGATAATCTCAGGTATTGCGATTAGTATGCCCGGACGTTTAGATCCAATCAAAGGCTACGCCTTTACAAGTGGAGCAATCATGTATCTAAATGAAACACCAATCAAAGACATATTAGAAGAACGTTACCATCTACCTGTCAGTGTAGATAACGATGGCAAATGTGCTGCTCAAGCAGAAGCTTGGAAAGGGAATTTAAGCGATGTCAATAGCGGGATTGTCATTATTCTAGGTACAGGTATTGGCGGTGGTGTTATTTTAAACCATGAACTATGGCGTGGAACACATGGGACAGCCGGCGAGCTATCGAGCCTAACTTCAGACTTCACGCAACACCATTGTATCGAGAAGCGTTGGACAATTCTGAATAGTTATGGCGGTTTAACAATGCCCTACGCTAAGCTAAAACAACTGCCTGAAAAAGAAGTTACCGGTCGCAGTTTCTTTCGAGCCTTAGAAAACAGTGATGAAGATGCTAAGCAAGTCTTTAAAAACTTTATCCACACCTTAACTTCGGGTATCATCACTATTCAAGCGGTCTTAGATATTGATAAAGTTTGTATTGGCGGTGGTATCAGTGCCCAAGACAGCTTAATTGAAGCTACCCGTGAATGCGTCAAAAAATATTTCACCACAACCGGCAGTCGTTATGCTGTCAGAGAGCCACTTATTGGCAGATGTCGCTTCAAAAATGAAGCTAATCTGATAGGTGCTTTAAAACACTTTCTAATTCAACATAATATTTAATAAAAAGATAGCGTTTTCACTCATTTTGTGTTACCATAAATTTATCAATATACAAGGAGGATTTTTATGAATCAGTATTTAGTCATTGACGTTGGTGGAAGTGCCATTAAATATGCCATCATGGATGAAGAAGCCAATATCTTAAATCAAGGTGATACACCTACACCTCATGACGATTTAGAGGGTTTCTTAAAAGCCTTAGATAGCATTGTACTACCTGTCAAAAATGAAGTCAAAGGAATTGCCATAAGTATGCCGGGGCGCATTGACAACAAAAAAGGCTTTGCCTATACCGGAGGGGCTTTAAGGTATATCCTCAATACACCAATCGGCGATATTTTAAATGAAAGATACGCTTTACCGATTGCCGTGGAAAACGATGGTAAATGTGCTGCTTTAGCGGAAGCGTGGCAAGGTAATTTAAGTGATGTCAATAGCGGTGTTGTCGTTATTTTAGGTACAGGTATCGGTGGCGGTATCGTTCTTGACCAACAAGTGTGGCGAGGCTTTAACGGAGCAGCCGGTGAATTGTCTGCCGTCCCTGGTGATTTCGCCAATTCAGATAACTCAAGAAAAAGCTGGGCTGCTATGAATGGTGTTCCCGGTTTAATCGGACCTTACGCTTCATTAAAAAATGTACCATTACAAGAGATGAATGGTAAGATTTTCTTTAAAGATTTATTAGCAGGTGATGAAGATGCTCAACAAGTCTTTAAAAATTACATCAAATCTATGACTGCCGGTATTATCAATATCCAAGCTGTTTTAGATGTGGAAAGAATTTGCATCGGTGGTGGTATTAGCGCCCAAGATATTTTAATCGACTCTATTCGTGAAGGAGTTCAAGCTTACTTTAAAGCTGCTGCAGGTAGAACACCGCTTATCGAACCTCAAATCGATCGTTGTAAATTCAAAAATGATGCGAATTTAATCGGAGCTTTAAAAAATTTCTTCAATCAACAATAAAAAACAAGGGTTGTTTCTCTCAATTAAGAAACAGCCCTTTTTCATTTTATCTAAATTCTTTTCTACTCTTCTAAATTTTATAATGCGAAATCCCCATCTACAAAAATAGCAATTTCCTTTCCGTCTTTGGTATAACCGATAATTTTCGTATCCGCTGTTCCAATCATAAAATCAATATGGATAACGGAATCATTCACGTGCTTTTCTTCCCAACTTTTCTTATCCACAGCATCTGCACCAACAGCATGAGGAAAGCCTCGCCCTAACGCTAAATGGCATGAAGCATTTTCATCAATCAATGTATTATAGTAAACATAACCTGATAAAGAAATAGGTGAGTGATAAGGAACAAACGCTACTTCGCCTAAATAATGCGCTCCTTCGTCAGTTTCAATTGTTGCCTTTAATAAATCTTCGCCAATCTCTGCCTTGCAATCAGTCACTCTTCCGTCCTTAAACGTAACTTCAAAATGATCAATGATCTTTCCGCCAATCAACAATGGACGAGCGGATACAACTTTCCCATTCGTGCGCCATTTATCAGGCGTAGTGCAAATCTCCTCAGTCGGAATATTACAAACATTATCCGGTCTTCCTTCCGGCTTTTCATAACGACGTCCAAAGCTGCAATCTTCATGTAAACCAATTTCAATGTCTGTCCCATTAGAAGATGAGATATGCAAACGGTCAAGATGTAAATCTGTTAATTTCTGTTGCAATTCCCCTTTGCGAACACGGTTTTGATGCCATGTTTCAACAGGATCGTGTTGTTCATCTACATAGACTAATTTTAAAATCTGTTCCCAAAACTTATCTAACACAATAGCTTTATCCACATTTGGCATAACAGCTTCTGCCCATGGCTGATTTGGTACAGCCGCAATACACCATTGAATACCGTCGCTGGCAATTTTTGAACGAATAATATTTCTCTTATCATTTGTATGGGTTTGAATAGCATGAGCCTGCTCCCCATTCAAATCGTCCATCAAATGCGGATTTGGTGAAGCAAACAAAAGTGAACAAGCACCCTCATCTAAATAATGACTTAAACTCTGTTTTTCCCATTCTTGAACAGCTGCAACTTCACTTGCCTCCATGTTTAACGCATTGAATTTAGATAATGAGGCATCTGTATAATGCACTACAACTTCGCCTGCCTTCTGTTGATAAGCCGCTTTAGTTACCATACGCGCAAAATCATACGTTTCAACAGGCGCTTCAATAATCACTTTCTGTCCCGGCTGAACATCTAAACCTACTTTCACTAATAAATAAGCATACTTTTCCAATAATTCCTTTTTCATTTGTTTTCCTCCTTCACTATTGATTTTTATGCGAACAAGCGTAAACTTGTTGTCCGTTCATGTAAGTTTCTTTAACTTCAATCTTTCCTAAATCCATTGGGTTAACCTCAAATGGATTTCCAGTCAAGATGACAAAATCAGCTGCCTTCCCTACTTCAATTGAACCCTTTTCTTTTTCTTCTAAAGAAGCATAAGCTCCTTTTAACGTAAATAAATTCAATGCTTCTTCCACACTCAATGCCTCACTTACCACAAAAGGACCTGTTCCGTGCAATGTTTTTCTTGTGACCGCACATTGAATACCTTGCATCACATTAGGCAATTCAACCGGACAATCTGAACCACCGGAAGCTTCAATTCGATACAGCGTCTTAAAGGCATACGTCTTTTGAGCTTTTTCATGACCTAGGCGTTTTTCGACCATCGTAATATCATAATCCAAAAAGATAGGTTGAATATAGGCATGAAGATGCAAATCTTCAAAAGCTTGCAACAACTCTTCATCTGTAATCTGACAATGCACAATACCATGACGTAAGTTATTTGGTTGATTAGCTAAAACCTTACGATAGCTCTCTACAACCATTTTCATCATACCATCGCCAATACAATGCACGGCTACTGGCATATTGTGTTGGTGGGCATAACTAATCAATTCATCTAGCTGACTTTGACTGAAACAAGAAATACCTTGAGCTTTTTCATCATCGGCATAAGGGTAAGAAAGAAAAGCTGTCCTTGCACCTAATGACCCATCACCTAATAATTTCAATGGTCCATTCTTATACAGATTTGTCTTTAGCTGATGATAACCATTTTCCACAAAATCAGATAGTAAAGCCATCGTCGGTAATTGGCATTGTTGATTAACCTTAACACTTAATCGACCTTCCTTTTCCAATGCCTTATAAGCTTCTATCACATCTCTAAAATCCACATTAAAATTAGTGAAGTCATCTGTTTGGCATGAAGTAATTCCATAGCTATTTAATTTTTCGCAAGCGCTTTGAATCATTCGCTTTAAATCAGCTACACTCACCTTGCTGATGGGATTATAAATTAAAGACATCGCATTTTCCCTAAAGATACCTAAAGGTTCTCCCATTTCATCAACATCAAAATGTCCGCCTTCAACTTGAGAAGTAGTTTTATCTACTCCCAATATTTCTAATGCTTTAGTATTGACAACACATACATGACCACAAGCTCGGGTTAAAACCAAAGGAATATCCAAACTCACCTCATCTAAATCATAGCGATTCAAAAAACGCTGAGTATCACTGAAATAATCGTTATTCCAGCCTCGTCCTCTTAAAAAAACACCACTTGACCAATTCTTTTCTTGAATATAAGCTTTTACAGCCTCTTTCAAATGCGCCATACTGTCAGTGCACTTGGCAAGGTTAATCATCTCTAACGTATGACCATACCCAAGCAAATGCATATGGCTATCATTGAAACCGCAGGTAACAAACTGCCCTTGTAAATCAATTACTTCATCTGCCTTTCTAAGTGCTTCATCACTTTTACCGACATAGCTGAATTTAGTGTCATCAACCACAAACGCTTCACAAAAACCATGTGTAATGGTATAAATTTTCCCATTAATATAAGCTGTTTTCATATTGTCCCTCCTCTACAAAAAAAGAGCCTATAAGGCTCAATCTACTAACATTTTCACAAAATTAAGCTGTTCCTTGCGACATTCATAGCCCCAAGCTTCATAAAATTTATGTGCAATCTCACGATTAACTCCCGCATTAAGCTGAACACCGCTAATTCCACAATCATTTGCCCAATCTTCAACCATCAGTAACAATAAGCCGCCAATCCCATTGCGTTGGTATTCCTTTAAAACCGCTATTCCCAAAATAGTAATCAAAGGCGGTGCGTATAATAAATCATATTTACTGGCATGGACATAACCAACAACTCGCTTATCAGATTCATAGACATAAATTTGTTGATTAGGGTCTTGTAATATTTTAAGCAATTGTTTCTCCACAACCTCAAATGGCACATTATAGTTTAATTCTTCTTGATTGATTTGCCAAATATCACGGCAATCATTGATCTGACATAATCTTAGCATAAATAAGTCTCCTTTTTGAAAAACACTCTTATTTTTCTTGTGCATTATAACACTTTATTTTTAGGCATGCAAGCATTTTACAAAACCTTTTTGTGAACGCTTCCACGCTATATCAAAGTATGGCTGTTTTTTGATTTATTTGCTTCATATTTTCCTATCAGAAAACTAGTTCATATGCCTGGTCGTTTCCTAGCTCTTATCATGAGAAAAACAATAACTGAAAAGGGATACTCCTATCGAGTACCCCTTTGATTTGGCATTTGCTTTTTTATTTGCAAGTTAAACCTGCGTTAGTTAATTCTTTCACGATGTCATCTTTAGTGCCTTCAAAGTCTACATCTTTAAAAAATTCAGGTTTAGCAGATACATCAAAAGAAACGTTAACTGCTACAGATGATCCTTCTACTGCAAAAGATACTTCTGCACCTTCACCGAATTGAGAAACAAAAGTTTCTTTTTGAGCTTCTAATAATGGTAATGTTTGTTTAGCAAGATCTTCACTACCTGCATCTACAAGTACTTTGATAACTAATTTCTTTAAGTCATCACCTTCAAAGTCCAATGTAGCTTCCATGTTTTCTCCGTCTACAACACCTTTACATACAGTTGTAGATTTTTCAGGTGCTGCATCCTTGTTTCCACCGCAACCTACAAGCATCAATAAAGCTAATGCACTTGTTAATAATTTTTTCATCTGAACACATCCTCCTTAGCTATATTATACTAAACTTTTCACAAAAAACAAGTTAATTGTACGTTGTTTTTCACAAATTTTAACCAATTTTTCCATTTATCAATCCCCCTGATTTTCCTTATTAAAAAGCTAAAATTATCTTGATTTTTTTATTCGAGTGCTTATAATAAAATTGCATATAAAAAGGGGTTGGGTCATTATGGTATATGCTAAGACAAGTAAACAGTCAAGAGTGCGAAAGGACACGATTTCACTTATCTGTGTCATCATTGCTTCCTTTGTCATGGCACTCAATATCAAATCATTTGTCAGAGCCGGCAATCTGTTTCCGGGTGGTTTTACAGGGTTGACTGTTTTAATTCAACGGGTTTGCCACGATTTCTTTGATTACAATATTTCTTATACTTTAGTTAATGTAGGCTTGAATGCTTTACCCGCTTACATCAGTTACAAGACAATCGGTAAACGTTTCACAGTCTTTTCATTAGCGATGATTTTTTTATCTAGTACATTTGTCGATATTTTACCTGATATCAATATTACCTCAGATCGTCTTTTAGTTGCCGTATTTGGCGGTATTATTAACGGAACAGCCATTGGTATCGCCTTACATGGACGTGCTTCTAGTGGCGGAACGGATTTTATTGCCGTCTATCTATCTAACCACTTCAATATATCTTCATGGAATATTGTCTTAGGCTTAAATTCTTGTATGCTATGTGTCGCCGGTATCTTATTTGGCTGGGAGGCCGCCCTATATTCTATTATTTTCCAATTTGTTTCAACCCAAGTTATTAACTTTGTCCACCAAAATTATGCCCGAGCAACATTACATATTATTACATCTTATCCCGAAAATCTTGAAAAAGCCTTATTGAGTTATACCCACCATGGTATTACCAGATTTGAAGGCACCGGCTGTTATAAAGAAGAACCACGGACTTTACTCTATACAGTTGTAGCTAAAGACGAAGTGAAAGAAGTCGTTCGTTTTATTAAACAATATGATCCCGGAGCTTTTATCAATGTCACTAAATCCGAAACAATTTACGGTCGCTTCTATCGTGACCCATTAGATTAAATAAGCTCAAAGATGACATCTTTAGATATTCCAAGATGGACATCTTTTTATTTTAAATATATTACCATTATTTTTAACAATTTTATCCTAATTCAAAACATGGCTACTCTAATAGCCATGTCATATATATTGTTTTTATAGATAAAATATACTATTCGCATTCTAATTTTTCAAACCATTTGGAAACATGAAAATCCGGTTTTTCTTCCTTAATTTCACTCCAACTTAAAAAATGAGGCTTGTCGCATTTATCTCCACATTTATAGAAATTCGCTTGCCAACTAGAAGCTATCTCTCCATAATATTTCACAATAAAATCAAGTGGAATGATTAGAGTTAGTCCCCAACCTTGTTCATTTTTAAAAATATAAGGGTGAAAATCGAAGTCTAATCTCTGCCGCTCTTTTCTATCCTTACCATATCCCACTAGCATAGCCCCATTGGCATTCATTTCAAAATTAATGTAATTCTCATTTTGACTTGGGTTAAAATTGATGAAACACTCTAAACAGCTATCCTCATAGACAGGATCCTGGTCATTTTCATAGACGGCTTTAGGATTTTTTTCCGCTACAAACATATTCACATAGACCGCATCGTTTTCGACATAGGCTAACTTAACCCATGTTTGAGGTGTATAAGTTGTCCCCCACAAAGCATGACTAATTGGCATAGCTTCAATTTCGTCCCACCAAATAGGTAATGTTGTCTTTTTGACTATCATATCCAATTCCCCCGTTTCTTAAAACCATTCTATCATACTTTTTCTTTTCTCAAAAGCATTTTTCTTAACTCAAAATTATTGTATAATAGAACATAAAATAAAGGAGGATTTATATGACTACTATTCAAGAATATCATCAAATACTGTATCCGCATATTCCCGAATTTCTTATGCCATATCTTGATTGCCCTTGCCTAACAAGACTAAAAGGCATCGGTTTGTTTTGTGGCATAGACTATTCCGCATCATTTCACCCCAGTCTTTTTTACTCACGCTTTGATCATAGTTTAGGTGTCGCTTTAATCACTTGGCGTTTGACACAGCATAAACTAGCTACCCTTGCAGCTTTATTCCATGATATTTCTACCCCGGTCTTTTCCCATGTAATTGATTTTAAGAATAAGGATTATCTAAACCAAGAATCAACAGAGAGGGCAAATGCTTCTATGATTCTAGCTGATACGCAACTTATCACATTATTAGAAAATAATCAGATTGATCCTAACCACATCTTATATGATCATATCTATCCTATTGCCAATCAAAAAACACCCCATATTTGTGCTGATCGCTTAGAATATATGTTTGCTACCGGTCTATTTTTAACTCATAGCTTTGACTTAGATACAATCACAAAATGTATCAATGATTTAGCTATCACCATCAACGAAGATGGTCTTGAAGAACCAAGTTTTCAACATATTGAAATAGCTCAAATATTCTTTGAATGTTCGCTTGTCGTTTCCCAATTATTTTTAGATTATAAAAATAAAATTACCTTAGAGGTATTAGCTCAAATTGTGGATATAGCACTACGCCAAAATATTTTAAAAACAGAAGATTTATATACCAAAAGTGAATTAGAAGTATTACATATTTTAGAAAATTGTCATCATAGCCTACTTCAGACTTATCTTAAAACTTTTAAACACCAAACACAAATATGGCATAGTAATCAACCTCAAGAAAACTGTTTCTTTGCTAAACTTAAAGTCAAGGTAAGATATATCGATCCTTTATGTCATCAATCACGTTTATCTAATCTATCTCAAAAGACTAGAGAAGCTATCGAACATTTATTTATGATGGAAGATAACTATATATGCCTCCCTCTTCTATAAAAAAAGCTTCGTTTTCACGAAGTTTTTTAAATACTTTGAAATTGGCGCGCCTGACAGGAATCGAACCCGTAATTATTGGACCGGAACCAATCGTGATATCCTTTTCACCACAGACGCATACTCCCTTCTTATTATAACACAATTAGGTTACTTTAAGAAGCGAATTTCATCAATGATTTCCATACCTAAATCTGCTAAATACTTTTGAGCTTTGGTATATGTTTCTTGATCTGCTAAACGGCTAGGTTCATGTGCATCTATTCCGATAATCACTTGGCATTGGCACTTAGCGGCAATCTTCCAAAAATCATCACAAGGATAGTGTCTATGTTCCTTAAACCCTAATAAATTAAACTCTAAAGGCAAATGAGCCTTTTTCGTATATAGGCATAACTCTGTCATGGCTTGTTGATAATGGCGGTCTTTCGTATCCTTATAATGAATTAAATCAGGATGAGCTAAGTAACTGTATAAGCCGGTATCACAAGCTTTCTTAACATCTTCAACATAATTCCTAAGTGTTTCAACTGAGTCAGTTAAACGTCCATAATATATCCCATACTCATCACTTCCATGAAAATGATTGCCCAAAATAATATAGTCAATTGCTTTGCTTTCTAACAGTTCCTTTAACCATGGCATCTTTTCTTCGCAATACTCACACTCTAAACCAATCTTAATAGAGATGTCTTTGGCATATCGTTGACGCAAAGCTTTAAGACTTTCAATATAACCATCTAATTGTTCTGATTTCATTCGCATACCCGAAACATAACCATTGGCATAATACCATGGCGTATGGTCGGCAAAGCCCAATTCTTCAAAACCACCCTCAATAGCTTTTTGGACATATTCTTCTTCATTACCTAAAGCATGATGACATCTATATGTATGGGTATGATAGTTAACTTTCCTCATATAAAACACCTCTTTTTTCTCAAAGATTATAACAAATTCCCTAAAAAATTGCAATTTAAAGCTATATTTATTCCCTGCCTCTTTTTTTTGGACTAAAAATCAATTATAATGTTCAATGAGGGGAAATTATGACAGAAACAACAGTAAAGACAAACTATAAGAAAAAATATTCTACCCATTTACCTAAGGAAGACTATCAACTATATCAAAGATGGCAAAAAGCTAAAATGGAGCCTAGACAATTTTTTAACCGCAAACAACTAGAAAAAGAATTACGTCATAAAGGCTACGGTTATTTAGTCGGTGATTTACCAAAGAAAAATGAGGTATCGAAAAAAGAATACGAGATGATTTTAAAGTACCGTAAATTGCGTATGCTTAAAGATTTTGACAGTGCTAAACTAGTACGCCGCAATTTAAGGCAAATCGGACTTGGGGCTTTTACCGGTGATGTAGCGACTTTAGCTAAACCACCTTTAAAAGAACGAATTATGACTGCCGAAAATATTATTGCCTTTACTAATGCCATTAACGCTCCCATTTTAGGCTTTTTAGACACTGAGTTTACCACACGCCGTCACGAAATTCTCTCACTTGGCTGTGTGGCTTATGATACTACAACCCAAAAGACGTATTACTTTTATCAAACAACCAAACCGGTTTATGAAAAACGCCTTTCCACAAGATGTAAGGACCTTACCCATCTAACTCAAAAGGAAATTGATGCTTCACCAAGTTTTACTCAAGTAGTGACAGACTTTAAGGCTTTTATGGACAAACATCATATTCAATATTTGATGACATGGGGTAGCTCTGATTATACCAGCATGAAAACAAGTTTTTCATACTCACACTTAAGCTTAAAATTACGTGATGATGTTCTTTCCACAATCGTGGATATTCAACCATTGATTTCTCTTTTACGAGATGAAACCCGTTCGCAGTTTTCTTTGCAAGATATGAAAGAATACTATCATCTCGAAGGGGCTGTTGAACATCACGCTTTACAAGATGCGAAAGACTTAAAAGATATTATTTTGGCTTTCAAAAAGAAATATCCTTCTGATACATAAAAATAGAGATTTTAATTGTAAAATATAACTCTTCAAGGCATTACCTTTATAAAACACTTTTGTTTTATAGCGGTGCTGTGAAGAGTTCTTTTATTTATAGGACATACTAAAAATCTATTCTTTAAAATAGGCAAGCACTTAATACAATAAAATATAACTCCCAACATACTTTAAAGCCCCTACCATGATTTTCAATTAAATCCACTTCTTAGACAAGTTAATTATATCCACCCTTAATCTTTTCTTTAGCTTCTAAAATAATTTTTTGAACATCTTTGGGAAACTGTGCTAAATCCATTTTAAGCATCTGCAACCCTAATTGAGCACATATTTCCTTTTGATATTCGGCTTTTTCCATATGACTTATACCATAAAACTTCTTGACATTTTCATTACATATCAAATGTTCTTGTTTCATTAGCTGAATTAAGCATAAACCATCAATTGTTTTCACACGGCTTAAAGCTACATATAGCTGTCCGCAGTCAAAACAATAAGGAATCAAATTCACTTTTTCATAAGTTTGTCCTTGGCTTTTGTGAACAGTAATCGCATAAGCTAATTTTAAAGGCAGTTGGGCAAAAACGCCCACCCTTGTCTTTTCTAACTTATTATAAGAAACCCCATGATCATATTCTTGAACTAATGTATAGTTTTGAATTTCCCACTCATAACGACCAACTGTAACGATTTTCCCATTTGTATCTAATTCTATTTCGACACTATCTTCATTAAGCTTGGTAATTGTGCCTATCGAACCGTTTTGATATTGAAATCCATCTGTATCATTGATTAAAATAATCACCCGAGCACCTAACTTTAAACGAATTTCACTAGCGGTAGGTTTATCGCTTTCCTTTACATCGCCTTCAATTTTAGCACGGTAACATTTCGCTCTTAATTCTATCTTGTCCAATTCTTCCTGATTGATTTTATTGGCAACCTTATTAGTCGCACAAAGCACGATACCATGATCTATTTTTTCTTTTTTCGCATATTTATTAAAATAACCAATACCTTCTTTATCTCCGATACGAATTTTGTTTAGAGCCTCGATAAATTCATTTTCATTTTGACGGATAACTTTTTTCAAAACAATTTTCTGAAAGCTAAAATCTTCCCAATTTTTTGATTCAAAAGCAAACCCTTTATCGTAATCCGGATAAATCTCCTTTAATACATCATAATCGGAATTCGTAGTTACGGGAGGAAGTTGGAAAAAATCACCGACAACAATCAATTGTTTCCTTTTTAAAGTCGCTTCTTCCGCTTTCGCAATCACTCGACAAACATAATCAAACAAATCCACTCGACACATACTAATCTCGTCTATGATAATCACATCAGCTTCCTTAACCACATCAGGTGCAAATTTAATTCTTATATTGACTTGAGGTTCTAAACTCGCTTGAAAGCAACGATGAATCGTAGCCCCGTTAATTTGAATGGCTGCAATACCGGTAGGGGCACAGACAAGGACATTTTTATGTTGCTGCTCTATCTCATTGATAAAGGCATTAAGCACAAATGACTTACCGGTTCCCGCTTCACCACTTAAAAATACATTGCAGCCTGACATCATTAAATTGAAGGCTTCTAATTGTTCAGGCGTTAATTTATCTTTACTTACATCGAATTGATGATTCTTTTTTTTGGTAAGCGTCGGTTGAAACGCCTTGACTTCTTTTGAACGGACAACTTTAGGTCGCTTCTTTTCTTTAACAACTATCGAAATATACGCTTTAGCTTCTTCTTCCGTATCAAATTTTTTATATTCAGCACCTTTATATCCGCTAATCTGATGTTGACATTCTTCCCATGTTTCATAAATCCCCGATTGTCTACCACTTCTTACCGCATAATATTTACCCATATTTTATTTAACACCCCTATTTCCATTTTATCGTCTTTAACCTTTAAATATATTATAACAAAACACT